>Ga0265299_10001007_pt1 | contig 33976 bp, 28 predicted proteins | sample AusTroGonzalo_MG_4_FD_193485 | JGI IMG/M metagenome (GOLD analysis project Ga0265299, IMG submission 193485) | Bovine rumen microbial communities from tropical cattle in Woodstock, Queensland, Australia - Gonzalo_02 | ecosystem: Host-associated > Mammals > Digestive system > Stomach > Rumen ... | reverse complement strand
ATTTCGCGTACAAAAGTACAAAATAATTGTGAATTGGGGATGAATCTTTATGAAATATTTAGTAACTTTGCACTTTAAATGAATAAAAAATGAGATTTTGGCAGATATTACTTACTGTTTTTGCGATGTTTGTGTCGCTTTCGGCATCGGCACAGAGTGTCGAGATATCAGCAATTTATATTGACGATAACGGCGTGGAGACTGAGACCAGAAACGATTTCAGCGGCCAGGCTCCTCTCAGTGTGTCGTTCCGTGCCAACCCTCAGGATATGGAAGGTCTTAACCCCACCTATGAGTGGCACTTCCGTATGGAGGGCGAAAGTAAGGATATCATGGTTCGCTACGAAGAGAACACCGACTACACCTTCACAAAGGCAGGTAAGACTTATGTAACCCTTTATGCCAATCTTGGTAATCAGGAACGCGACTCTTCACGAATCTGCGTAACCATAAGCGAGAGCAAGCTCCTTATGCCAAATGCATTCACACCCAATGGCGACACTCACAACGACGTATACAAGGCCAAGGAATACCAGAGTATTGTAGAGTTTCACGCGTACATATTTAATAGATGGGGCCAGAAGCTCTATGAATGGACTAACCCTGCTGAAGGATGGGACGGAAATTACAACGGCAGTCCTGTTAAAGAAGGTGTTTATTTTGTTGTGGTAAAAGCCCGTGGTGCCGATGGCATCGTATATAACATCCGCAAAGACGTTAACTTGCTTCGCGGATATACAAAGACTGAATAGCGATGAATAGAGAAGATGAAAAGATAAATGTGTACGGAGCTCGCGTACACAATCTTAAGAATATAGATGTAGAAATTCCCCGCAACTCACTCACAGTGATTACGGGATTGAGTGGCAGCGGCAAATCGTCGCTGGCTTTCGACACAATCTTTGCCGAGGGTCAGCGCCGATATATCGAGACTTTCTCGGCTTATGCCCGCAACTTCCTTGGTGGAATGGAGCGCCCTGATGTTGACAAGATTACCGGTCTTTCGCCAGTAATCAGTATCGAACAGAAAACCACCAACAAGAATCCCCGTTCTACGGTAGGAACCACCACCGAGATTTACGACTACATGCGATTGCTCTTTGCCCGAGCCGGCCGTGCCTATAGCTTTGCTACCGGCGAGGAGATGGTACGTTATACCGAAGAGCGTGTGCTCGACATGATTACACACGACTACGCCGGACATAAGATTTACATTCTTGCTCCTGTAGTACGCAGTCGTAAAGGTCATTACCGCGAGCTCTTCGAAAGCATGCGCCGTAAGGGTTACATGCATATTCGAGTTGACGGACAGATACTGGAGATAGTGCAGGGCATGAAGGTTGACCGTTATAAGAACCACGACATCGAGGTTGTTATCGACCGCATGAAAGTGCCCGAGACTCCCGATGAGGAGCGTCTTAAGAAATCCATCTCTATCGCCATGAAGCAAGGCGATGGATTGATTATGATTCTCGATCAGGACACTGGCCAGATCAAGCATTTCTCCAAGCGACTGATGTGCCCTACTACAGGCATCAGTTACTCCGACCCGGCACCAAACAACTTCTCGTTCAACTCTCCTCAGGGAGCTTGTCCGCATTGCAAAGGTCTTGGTGTTATCAACCAGATTGACCTCGACAAAGTCATCCCCAACAAGAAGCTTACCATCCGCGAAGGCGGTATTGTGCCACTTGGCAAATATAAGAACCAGATGATATTCTGGCAGGTAGAGGCCATACTCGCAAAGTTCGAGTGCGACCTCAACACCCCCATCGACGAGATTCCTGACGATGCCATGACCGAGTTGCTCTATGGCTCGCTCGAGGATGTCCGCATCGACAAGGAGTTAGTACACACATCGAGCGACTATTTCGTTTCGTTCGATGGTATCATCAAGTATCTTCGCAATGTGATGGATAACGACGACTCAAGCGCCGGACAGAAGTGGGCCGACCAGTTCCTTGCCGAGTGCACATGTCCCGAGTGTCACGGTCAGCGACTTAACCGCGAGGCCCTATCCTACACCTTCGGCGGACGCAACATCGCCGACCTTGCCAATATGGATTTGAAGGATCTCCGTACATGGATTGATGAGATAGAGAAGAAAGGCGAGCAGGGAGAAGCTAAAGAAATGTCAGAGAACGAGTACAAGATTGCCAAGGAAATCTTGAAGGAGATTAAGACCCGTCTTGACTTCCTGCTTGAAGTTGGTCTCGACTATCTCTCGCTCAATCGCCAATCGGCTTCGTTGTCGGGTGGTGAGAGTCAGCGTATCCGACTGGCCACTCAAATTGGTTCGCAACTTGTAAACGTACTCTATATTCTCGACGAGCCATCTATCGGACTTCATCAGCGCGACAACGAGCGACTTATCCGTTCGCTGAAGGAGTTGCGCGACCTTGGCAACACAGTTATCGTGGTTGAGCACGATGAAGACATGATGCGTAGTGCCGACTACGTTGTTGATATCGGTCCACGTGCCGGCAGAAAAGGTGGCGAGGTTGTGTTCCAGGGTACACCTGATGAGTTACTTAAGACCAACACCCTTACCGCTCAATACCTTAACGGAACTACGAAGATTGAGTTTGGCGAAAGACGTAAAGGTTCTGGTCAGAGCCTTGTACTCCGTGGCTGTATGGGCAATAACCTCAAGCATATAGATGCCGAGTTCCCACTTGGCAAGCTCATTGTAGTAACAGGTGTCAGCGGTTCGGGTAAGTCTACGCTCATCAACGAGACTCTTCAGCCCATTCTCTCGCAGCACTTCTACCGCTCACTGAAGCGCCCAATGCCTTACGAGGCTATTGAGGGATTGGAATATATAGATAAGGTGGTAAGTGTAGACCAGAGTCCTATCGGTCGCACGCCCCGCTCTAACCCTGCCACCTATACCGGAGTGTTCAGCGATATCCGTTCGCTCTTTGTAAACCTGCCCGAGGCAAAGATCCGCGGCTACAAGCCCGGTCGATTCTCGTTCAACGTCAAGGGCGGACGCTGCGAAACCTGTGGCGGTAACGGTTACAAGACCATTGAGATGAACTTCCTTCCGGATATTCAGGTTCCTTGCGAGGACTGTCACGGCAAGCGATATAATCGTGAGACACTCGAGGTGCGTTACAAAGGCAAGTCAATAGCCGATGTTCTCGACATGACCATCAATCAGGCCGTTGAGTTCTTTGAGAATGTGCCCGACATTCTGCGTAAGATTAAGAGTATTCAGGATGTTGGCTTAGGTTATATAAAACTCGGTCAGCCCTCTACTACCCTTTCCGGCGGTGAGAGTCAGCGTATTAAGTTGGCCACCGAGCTGTCGAAGCGCGACACAGGTAAGACCATGTATATTCTCGACGAGCCAACCACCGGACTCCACTTCGAGGATATCCGCATACTGATGCAGGTTCTGCAGCAGCTTGTAGACCGCGGCAACACTGTAATCATCATCGAGCACAACCTCGATGTTATCAAGCAGGCCGACTGGATTATCGACATTGGCCCCGAAGGCGGACGTAATGGTGGCGAGATTCTTGCCACCGGCACCCCCGAGAAGGTAGCAAAAAGTAAGCGGGGCTACACACCCCGCTTTATCCAAGAAGTTCTTAACAAGTAACTTTCTCTTAAAGCTTAAGCAAACCACCAAGGCCGCCTAATACCGACTCCTTCTTTGGGCGGCTACGTACGGTTATCTTCTGCTGGTTCTCAAAGGCGCTCTTGATAGCAGGACCGCCGTTCTTTACTGTGCAGCGCGACAAGGTGCCGCTCATGACCTCCTGCACTTTTACTTCACCTATTTTCTTATCTACCTTCTCGCCGGCAATCTCTATCTGGGCGAACACCTCGAATATCTGTCCGTTTTCGATACCCTTATCGCTACCAATGCTGATATAGCAGCTCTTTGCGCCCTTCTTGTTGTCAACCTCGTCAAGAGCCTTGATGGTTGCCTCAACCTTGAAGTTCTCCTGAACAAAGCGATTCATACGATCCTTTGCCTCATTGGCAGCACGCATGATAGCCTCGTCAGACGAGTCGCCTGTTGCGCTCTCGATATAAGTCTCCGAGATGCTTGTAACACCTGTTTCAGTATTAATCAGCGTGAGTGTGTAATTAACGTCACCCTCGTAGTAATAAGTTGTCTTACCACTGATAGTAGACGATTTGTGGGCGCTGCTTACAGAGTTCAGGCTACCCTCAACCATCCACTGTATACCATTGTCGTTAAGAAACAGCAGTCGGTCGTTCTTCACCGTAGGCAGGTCGGTCATTGTACCTGCATCAACCACGGTAAGTCGGCCCGTACCAACCAGGCCAGAGACAATGGCCTGCTGTACAGCATTACAAACAGAGTTGTTGCCTGTACTCTTGTTGGTAAACTTCTCTACTAACACACTTGGTTTGTCGTCCTGCGCCATTGCGCCAACAACACTCAGCAGCAGTGCTGCCATCACTAATAGTTTTCTCATCTCTCTCTTATTTTTTATTGTCCTTGTTCGGTTGTAGTATTATTATTTCTCTTCAGGAACGATCTCTGCTTAGGTTTCTGTGCAGGTGCTGGTTTATCAGCCTCATCAGCAGGAGTCTGCACTTTGGTAACAGCCTTTGGCATGGTCTCGAATTTCTTTGCAGCCTTGTTGCCCATCTTCCAGTTGCGCCAATCGGTCGAACCTACAGGAGCTGTAACCGTTGGAGTCTGACTCTTGTCGTTAGTTATTATCGATGTTTCCGAAACGTTCTTTGTAACATATTCGCTCAACTCTCCCAGAGTTACGGCGCCGCCACTCTTCTGCAGCTTGTCAAGCAGGAAGTAAGTAAACAGTCCGTGCTCTTTCGACTTCAGTGGATATGCAGTCTCATTGCCCTGAGCAGCCGAGAACACCACCATGTTTCCCGATACCGGAGCACTCTTAGCCTTGATAGCCACACCACGTGCAGCCTTCATCATGTCGCCCTCGCGCTTCGAGCCACTGAAGCAGGCATCCAGGAATACCAGTGTCTGCGATGCAGGCATAGCGCCAAGTCGCTTGTACAGAGCCTCGGTCGACAATCCGCTCGATGGCTCGGTGCTATATCCGTCAACAGGCAGCAGATAAGCCTTCTTACTATCCTCGTCGGGCATACCGTGTCCGCTATAATATACGATGGCTCGTGCCTCTTTCTGCTTAACCTTTATAACCTTCTCAAGCCATGCCAGGTTGTAGTTCATATCATTAAGCGATGCATCGGGTACATATTTAATATTCTGTTCGGGCACACCAAGTGTCTTCATCAGGTAGCGCTTAAATATGGCACCATCGTTAAGTGCAAAAGGCACAGCAGCCTCGTGCTTATAATGCTCGTTCGAAATGATTACGGCAAAGGTGTTAGGATCTTCCTCGTCGGTAACAGCCACATAGGTATCCACATCCTTCTGTGCCCATCCCGAGTGTACAAAAGCCGTTATTGCAAATGCCAAAAGAATTAGTCGTTTCATAACAAATATAGTCTTAAATTGGTAATCAAACGTTGCAAAGATAAGCAATTATTCGATAACTTACAAATATTTTGTAAGTAAATTGCGATTAATTAGTTATTTTGTTGGTATTCCGAAGGAGTCATACCCACTTCCTTCATAAAAAAAAGGCGCGGCACTAAGTAATAGCGTCACGCCCTTGTTTTAACGTAAGTCGGATTGTTACTTAATCACAATCTTGCATCCTTTATTGATATATATACCTTTATTATTAGGTTTGCCCTGCAGCTGGCGGCCGTCGAGGGTGTACCAGATGCCTAATTGCGAATCATCGGATTTGCTGATAGAGTGAATGCCCGACTTTCCTCCGTCTTCAACTATCTTGCCGAAGCGCTTCCAACTGTCGGCAGCGGCATAGAGATCCTTTGTACCCTCAGGAACATGGAGTGTGGCATCGCTAAGATCAATATCATCATCTACGAGACTGGCAACCTCAAGAGGTGTGGTCCATGATACGCGACAGTGCTTAAGATCTATAAAATAGTTGTTGGATGACATCTTGACGACTGTAGACGGTATAGTAATATCATCGACGGTAATATACATGTAGCCAAGTTTAGTGAGTCCCTCTGGCAATACCAGTTTCTTGATAGTCATAGCATTGAAACCGTTATCGACAATCGTAGTAAGGTGAGACCCCTCTTCGAACGAAAGCTGACCAACAGTACATAAGTTGAATGCCTGACTCTCGATAGTCTCGACATTGGATGGCACTGAGATACTATTGTATTTGCCACTGAAACAGCCATTGTTGATACTGGTAACGCTAAGCTCCTTACCTCCCACTGATAGGGTATTGGCTATTGCGACATCCTTACTACCATCGATGACTCTGCAGGCACGGGCTAAGCGCTTAACGCCATTGATCTGATAAGCAACACCATCTACATGGACTGCATCGCGAACTAGGCTGGATATGAAGCTATCGTCATCGCCTGGCTCAAGGACAAAACCAAAGGTGCCCCAGACAGCACTCTGTTCGTAGGCCGACTTGCAGCCGGCAGGTACATAGAGCACACTGGCCTGTATACCATATACACCAAAAGTGGTGTAGTCAGAGAAGTCGGCATCGCCAACATTAGTGCGGAAGCACTGCTCGATATCGGGAGGTGTGGTGCTATTTATGTGGACACTAGTGAGATAGTGGACATCAAAGCAGTTCTCACCCCACGTAGCAACAGTAGAGGGGATAGTGATACTACCAAGCTTAGAAACGGCAAATGCACACTGACCGATAGTTGTCACCCCTTCGGGCAGGATAACTTCGTCAAATTCGCCAGCATAGAATGAGTACTTGTCGACAGACGTGAGTTGTGAACCCTCGGCAAAGCTAATTTTCTTAGCCTTAGCCTCATCGAATGCGCCCCAACCTATAGTAGCAACGTTCTTGCCGATAGTAACATTCTCGAGATATGTGCACTGCTGGAAGGCCTTTTCGCCGATAGATGTTACGGTATAAGTTTTATCGCCCACAGTGATAGTCTCGGGAACAACTACATCACCTGAATAGCTAGCGAACTTATCATTACGATAGGTAAATGTGGCAGTACCAGCAGCATCGTCAAGCTCATAGCAAAGGCCGTCAGCCTCGACAGCGCCATCACGAACGGGGTCATAAATCGTTGCATTTTTAAAGGTCTTTACACCATCCTTAACGGTAAGCAAGACCTCCTTTTGACAAAGATCGCGGAAGTAACCCTTCTGCCACTCCTTGTTTTTCTTTTTGCCATGCGCTACAGGATAGAGTATATAATCGCCATCAGCCAGTGATTCGTCCAGTTCCCACTGAACCTCTAAAGGACTATAAGCATTTCCTGGTTCAATAGCCTGGTGGAAGTAGTACTTCACATCGTGTGTGGCAGAATTCTCAACAGCCAGTGCAACTTCAGGATTTAGCTCGTGAGCGAAATATGTAGCAAATCTGAGATTGCCATAAAGTTTATTGCCACCCAGCCACTTGAAGTCGCGGTCGGAACACAGGTTAAATCCAGGTTTGCCACCTTCGTCCTTCTTGATACTATAGGCTATTTCCATACTCACTGGAAACAGACAGTTCTCTATAGTGCTCCAACCATCAGACACGCCACCCCAACCATAGTTGAAGTGGAACTCACCCAAGTCGTTATAGCCATCGCAGATAAAAGCGTGGCCCACAGAACCGTTGCTACCACCGAGAAGTACCGGACGACCTGCATCGAGCTCAGAGCGGATAATCGTTACGAGATCGTCCTGAGAGAAGTAGCCGACAGGAAGAAACTTCAGGCTGTAGTCGTAGCTGAAGTTATTTACTAATGATGAATAGCTAGGACTTATCGACTCGTCAGTATAGAATACAGCACCCGTATAGGCAATATCGCGCATAAGTAGGGATACAGCCTGTATGGCCTCATTGCTGCTGTTCTCATCGTATGTGAGCAGCATCTTGTCGTACTCATAGTAGTCGCCCGAAATATCGGGAGTATGCCATTGATCGTCGGCTACTTGATCTTTGATATGCCACGAGCCATTGCCTGATCCGTGTTCGGGCCAACGGTAGTAATAGCATATCTGCGCCATAGCTGCAGCACCGCAACTGGCCAGGCAGTGGACGCCGTCGACTTCAGGACACATGCTGTTAAAAGGGGCGTCCTGATCCCACTGCGTTTGGATAAGTGGACCTACAGTCTGAGCCTGCAGCGCACGACTGCACACTAAGCAAAAGAATAAAAGTAGAAATTTCTTCATACGTAAAAAGAGGTTATAATTTCGAATATGATTAATCTATTTTTTAAAGAACGAGTGCAAAGGTACATATTTTTAATTATAAATTATTATTTTTTCTTCAATTATGCTTTCAATATATTTTTTTTTTGTATCTTTGCCGGCAAATAAACTAAATCGCTAAAATTATGAACAAGAAGAAGTTAACTATTATCGTGTGTTCAGTGTTGGCAGTCCTCGTAGTTGGTCTGCTTGTGAATCATTTCTTTAATTGGCCTATTAACACCAACGATGCAAGCGGCGACATAAGCAAGGCAAGCCGTTTCTCACGCGAGATGGAGTCGGAGAAGCTCACCAACATGGAGGAGCTCCTTAAGAACGATACTACTTTTAAGGAAGGTATTGTATTAGCCCAGGTAGTAATGCAGACACGTGCCGCCCAGTTCGGTACTCTTGTTGACATGTCGAATGAGGTAGCTGGCAACATTCCCGATTTTGCTGAGGTGCTGAAGGAGATGAACGCTACCCTTGAGATGGTAAACAACGTTGTAAATTCGCTGATTAAGTCAGGTCAGGACCTTGACAACGCCCTCAGCGGAAAAGAGTGTGCAAATCTGGAACAGACCACAATCAACGCCTCGTTGGCTTACACCACCCTGCAGAAGCAGAACAAGCTGGCCAACAAATTCATCGAAACTACCGACAAGTATCTGAAGACTGCCGAAGGCAGTGACGTGCTGAAGTTTGTACGCGACCAGTGGGTAGACTATCAGAAGATGACAGCAGCCCTCGAGGGTGACAAGGACGCTGCTGAGGCTATGGCCAAGAAGGGCAACCTTCTTAATGCCGAAAGAACCCTTGCCGCTGTGATTAGTTTCAACCCTGGCTCAGTTGCACATCTTATGAACGGTGCTGATATACAGAATGAAATGGGTATAGAAAATTCGCTGCACAGCGCAATTTCTGCAGAGACCATGCATAATGTAGTCACCACGATCCGCAATGCAGCAGCAGAGTATTGTCAAAACACTGCAGCTGAAACCATGAATAATAGTCAGGCATCTGCCAAGTTTAATCAAACAGTCTCTGAGGTAATGTATAATACTGCAGCAGTTGTCAGCAATACTGGCAGAGCTACAATGCAGAATACCGGCAGAGCAACTATGCAGAATACCGGTAGAGCAACTATGCAGAATACCGGTAGAGCAACAATGCAGAATACCGGTAGAGCAACATTGCAGAATACTAGCATCCAGATGATGAACAACATCCATGTTAATCAAGTTAGCGATAAATTGTTGGGTTACGGTGGTGGCGCAGGAAAAGTCAGACCCGGTATCGGAAGTATAACTTCTAGCGAAAATCTTTCTTCAACAACAACGCACGAGAAACTCGGATCTAACACAGCAATGGGCAAACTGAATAGTCAACTGGTCGACGAAGTTATCAGGGCTACTGCCGCGGGAAACATGGTGTCAAATCGCATAATAAATCGATAATTAATAGTATAAAACTATAATAGTACATGCGTAACCGGATTGTAATTCTGTTGCTCTCGCTGATGCCCTGTATGGCGTGGGGGCAGACTCAAACTTATTTCCAATATAAGACAGACGATGCGACACTGGTGTTCTTCGATAAGAGCCAGTCGCGTTACATACCGCATATGATACGCATGTATCAGAACGGCAAGGCGCTCCATAAGCAGATATGGACCACTGATTCGATTTATAAGCCAGAATCAACCTTGCTGTTATTAACTGACTGGGAAGACGATGGTAACGGCGGAGCAACGCCGTTACCTCGTTCTTTGATACAGATTGGTATGGCACCACTCAACATGTCATACTACATCAACCCCTCGAGCGAGCGATACCGTCAGCTGTTCAAGCACGAGTACACTCACATCGTGATGACCGATAAGTACAACCGTCGCGACCTTAACTGGCGTAATTTCTTTGGTACCAAGGTTGGTACCGACAACACCCAACCCATATCAGCCCTTTGGAGCTATCTTAGTGTGCCACGCTGGTATGCACCACGCTGGTATCATGAGGGTATAGCCTGCTTCATGGAGACATGGCTTGGCGGTGGCGTGGGTCGTGCACTGGGTGGCTATGACGAGATGTACTTCCGTAGCATCATCAACGGCGGCGACAAGCTGTTCTCGGTAGTAGGTCTTGAAACCGAAGGTTCTACCATGGACTTCCAGGTAGGTGCCAACGCATATCTCTACGGAACCCGATTTGTGAACTATCTTACAAAGACCTACGGCTACGAAAAGATGATTAAGTTCTACAACCGTACGGCCGATAGTAAGACATTCTTCGGTAGTCAGTTTAAGAAGGTTTACGGTCAGTCGCTCAGAAAAGTATGGAACGACTGGAAGATTGACGAGAAGAAGCATCAGGAAGAGAACCTTGCTGCCATCCGCCAATATCCTATTACAGAAACCAAGCCGCTTACTCCAGAGCCATTAGGATCGGTATCGCCGTTTGTCTACGATGCCAATACTGGCAAGGCTTACGCCGCTATGAATGCCCCCGGAAAGGGATTTGCACATCTCACCGAGATCGACCTGCAAACAAAAAAGCAGCGTAGACTTTGCGACATCTACGGCATACAGCTTTACGATCCCGCTTTCGTAGCACTCGACTGCAACAATCAGCGCATCATCTACACTTCTAACAATGCCCAGATGCGCGGACTGGAAATCTACGACATCAAGCAGGATAAAGTAGTAAAGAAGAAGAAATTCCAACGTATTAACAACGTTGTTTACGATAATGCGCACGATTGTGTTTACGGTCTGTTCTCTAACGGTGGAACACAGACTATTGTGCGCATGGATCGCGACTTGGAGAATATCGAGGCCATCTACGCCTTCCCGTTTGGCGTTAGCGTATTCGATGTAGATATTAGTCACGATGGAAAATGGCTTTCGATGACAAGTCAGGGCGACAACGGCGAACATACGCTGCTGATGTTTAATACCGAAGAGCTTGCAAAAGCTATCTTCAAGCCCGTAGAGCTGATTACCTGGAAAGACAGCAACTTGGGTCAGTTCCGCTTCTCGCTCGACGACAAGTATCTTATTGGAAGCTCGTACTATACAGGCGTTTCAAACCTGTGGCAGATAAACATCGAGACGCGCGAGATGGAGATGCTCACCAATACCGAGATAGGTATGTTTGCACCGGTTGAGACATCGCCCGGACAGCTGTTGGCTCTCCAGTTCGAGCGCGACGGCTTGCGCCCTGTTACACTGGCCCGCGAGGTAGTAAAGGATGCTAACGCCGTGCAACTGTACGGACAACTGGCCTACGAGAACAACCGCGAGGCAATGGAGCAGGTTGGATTGCTGAAAGACTCGCTGCCAAAGACCGACTTTGGCGATGTATATAATAACATCACCGACTACAACGTGATAAAGGAGATGCACTTTGCAGGTGCCTACCCCATCATCACCGGTTTTACCGACAGAGAGTCATGGAACAACGTAACACCTGTATTAGGCTATCGATTCAACATTAACGACCCTGTTGGTCTTAGCAGCATACAATTGTCGCTGGGTGTTTCGCCATGGAGCAACAACCCTTGGAAGAACAGATTCCATGCCGACATGGAATGGAGATATTACTTCTGGACTCTGAAAGCATCGTGGAACCATACCGACTTCTACGATCTGTTCGGACCTATGCGTTCTAGCCGTAAGGGCTATCAGGTATCATTAGGTTACGACTATAGCAACTCGCTGATATCACCTTACAAACGTTCATGGGGATTCTCATTGGGCGCTTATGGCGATATGGACGCTCTGCCTCTGTATCAGGAAATTGAAGTTCAGGAAGTAAAGTCGATGCAGACAGCATCTATCTACGGCAAATGGTCGAAGACTCGCTCATCACTGGGTGCCGTAATGAGTGAGCAGGGCTATAGCTTCGGACTTCAGGGCTATGGCTATCTTGCCGGCGGACACGTTTATCCATCTGTAGAGGGAACAGCCGATTTCGGTACGTTGGTACCAATAGACCGCAACACCTCGTTCTGGCTACGTACTGCAGCCGGACATAACTTCGGAGATGAAGAGACGGTATTCGGCAACACCTATCTGGGTGGTTTCCGCAACAACCGTGTTGACAACCGCTCTTCACTACAGTACCGCACTGCGTTGGCAATGCCAGGTGCCGACATCGATGCCATCCAGGCACACTCTTATGCCAAGGCAACAGCCGAACTCAACCTGCGCCCCATACGTCTGAACGACTTCGGTGCCCTGTTCTGCTATCCCACATGGATACAGTGCTCGCTCTTTGGCACAGGACTTTCTACATGGAATCCAGGCACATCGCAGAAGATGTATTACAGCACGGGCGTTCAGCTAACCACCGAGCTGGTATTCCTCAACTATCTTAAGACTACCCTATCCATCGGATATGGTCATCTCTTTGCGCCCGAGGGATTCCAGGGAGGTCGCCATGGTAACGAATTTATGATTTCACTAAAACTGTTATAATGCTGTTTGCCGTATCCCTAATACCTATTATAGTATATATCATCTTTATATACAAGATTGACCATTTCGCGCTTATCAGCATCAAGCGTCTGCTTGTGCTGGTGCTTTCGGGTATGCTTACGGCATTGGCTTGTTTCGGACTTTTCCGACTCACCGACATAGTAATTTCGGGTGGATGTGCCGACGTTGTTCATCCCATAATCGAAGAGTTGGTAAAGTCAATTCCTCTGCTGATATTAGCTTTTCGCAAGCGCATCGCGTTCTTTATTGATAGTGTTATCTGCGGTGCAGCAGTAGGAGGCGGATTCTCATTCCTTGAGAACATTTTCTATCTGGTATTGGGCGATAGTGTAGATTTGAGCACCGGATTATTCCGTGGCTTAGAGGTAGCCCTCATCCACATGGGTTGCAGCGCTATTATAGCAGCAGGAATGATGATGGTGGTACGACAGATGGAACGTAAGCGCTCACGAATGACCATGAACAGAAACGATATTATAAAGACAACGGCATTGTTTGTGGTGGCTCTGGCAATGCATGTTTTCCACAACCTGTTCCAATTCACCCCCATCATGCAGTTTGTCTGGGTATTATCTGTAATGGTAGGTATGATAGCAGTAGTATATTTCTACGATATCGATATGACTCACCGATGGTTAGACAGTGGATTGGATATGCAGATAAACCTGCTGCGGTCTATTGGTGGCGGCCAGTTGGTTAACACTCCCACGGGCGTATTCCTTGAGTCGATAAAGGAGCTGTTCCCCGCGAGTGTATATTTCGACATCATCTGCTATGTGCGCCTGCAAGTCGAGCTGTCGGTTGCTGCAAAAACACGCTTCATGCTGCACGAGGTAGGCATGGACGAACCTATGGAAGCCGACAAGAAAGAGCTCACCTTGTCGCAATTCGTTGAGCTTGGCGAGTTGGAGAAGAACATAGGCCCATCGGCTAAGATGACTATTGCCCCAATCGTGAAGTTATCTCCGGCCGACACACAAGCACTGAACAACCTGCTAAAAGAGTGCAAAAGTAAGTAAAAAGCAACTTTTGCTAACAATTTATTAAAAAAGTTGGCAAAAAGTTTGGCGGTTTGAAATGAATTAGTTACTTTTGCAGCCGAAATGTTATAATCAACAAATAAAGAAAGTATGGTACGTATACAGAACAACTTTTGGTGGTGGCGCTCTCGAGATTAACAAGTCGCGAGGCTCATAGCCGTGTATACATACGTAAATATACAGAAAGGCTCGTCGCGACAGCGATGAGTCTTTTTTGATTTAACATTAAATTTTAAACATTAAACATTAAGAGATTAAACATTAAACATTATATGGAAAATTATTTTGCTGACGAGAGAGGTTTTTACGGAGAGTTCGGCGGTGCTTATGTACCCGAGATACTCTACAAGTGTGTTCACGACCTGCAGGATGCTTATCTTCCCATCATCGAGAGTGAGTCGTTCAAACAGGAGTATCACGCCCTACTGAAGGACTACGTAGGTCGCCCATCACCTCTCTACTTTGCCGAGAGAATGAGTAAGAAGTACGGTTGCCAGCTGTACCTTAAGCGCGAGGACCTTAACCACACCGGTGCCCACAAAATCAACAACACCATCGGTCAGATTCTGCTTGCCAAGCGCATGGGTAAGACGCGCATCATAGCCGAGACAGGAGCCGGACAGCATGGTGTGGCCACAGCCACTGTTTGCGCACTTATGAACATGAAGTGCGAGGTGTTTATGGGTGCTACCGATGTTGAGCGCCAGCACACCAACGTAGAGCGCATGAAGATGCTTGGTGCCGAGGTTCATCCCGTACGTACGGGCAACATGACACTTAGCGATGCTTGCTCTGAGGCCATCCGCGATTGGTGCTGTCATCCCGCCGACACATTCTATATCGTAGGTTCAACCATGGGCCCACACCCCTACCCTGATCTTGTGGCTCGCATGCAGAGCGTAATCAGCGAAGAGATAAAATGGCAGCTTGAAGAGAAGATTGGTCGCAACTATCCCGACTACCTCATCGCCTGCATCGGCGGAGGCTCTAACGCTGCCGGCACCATCTACCACTATGTTAACGACGAGCGCGTAAACATCGTACTCTCAGAGGCAGGTGGACACGGATGGCAGACCGACTACACCGCAGCTACCATCCATAAGGGTACAACCGGAATACTGCACGGAGCAAAGATGCTGGTGATGCAGAACGAGGACGGACAGATACAAGAGGCATTCACCATCAGTGCCGGACTCGACTACCCAGGCGTTGGTCCAATGCACTGCAACATGGCCAAGAAGGGCCGCACCAAGGTGCTGAGCATCAACGACGACGAAGCTATCTACGCTGGTTACGAGCTCACTCGCATGGAAGGTATCATCCCTGCCATCGAATCGGCTCACGCCATCGCAGCCCTCAGCAAGCTCACCTTCAAGCCCGACGATGTGGTAGTACTAACCGTTAGCGGCCGCGGCGACAAGGACGTAGAAACATATCTCAAGAACAAAGCAATGGCAAAAGAATATGGAAACTTTTAATTATACCACTACAAGCAAGACCATTCTGGCGGATTTATACACCCCGGTGGGCGTATATATGCGACTTCGCGACCTTTACCCACAGAGCGCCCTGATGGAGAGCTCCGACTATCACGACTCTAACAACTCGCGCTCCTTCATCGGCATCGACCCAATGGCCAGCGTAGCCATCGGTCATGGCGTGGCAACCGTAACCTACCCTGACGGCAGCACCTTCCAGCACGAGGTAAACAGGGACTACCGCTCTGATAAGGCCATCCACCAGCTCATCGATAACATCCAGGTATCTGGCGACGATGCAAAAATCTGCGGTCTCTTCGGCTACACCAGTTTCAATGCTGTGCGCTACTTCGAGGATATCCCCGTAAAAGACGAGACTCAGGCCAAGAACGACGCCCCCGACCTGCTGTACATTCTGTATAAGGTAGTGATTGTTTTCGACCACTTCAACAATACCCTTAAGGTGGTAAGCCTTGATGGCGAGACAAAGCTCGACGAGGTTATGCGCGCCATGAACAAAGCCAACGTAAAGGCTTACGACTTCCACCCCGTGGGCGATGTGCGCTCAACACTTACCGACGAGGAGCATAAGGCAAACATCCGTCTGGGCATAAAGCACTGCTTGCGCGGCGATGTGTTCCAGATTGTGCTTTCACGCCGATTCATCCAGAGCTACGAGGGCGACGACTTTAAGCTTTACCGCGCCCTGCGCTCTATCAACCCCTCGCCTTATCTGTTCTACTTCGACTTCGGCGGCTTCCGCATCTTCGGCTCATCACCCGAGACCCACTGCCGCATTGAAGGCCGTAAGGCTTATATCGACCCCATCGCCGGCACAACAAAACGTACGGGCGATGCCGAGGCCGACCGCAAGGGTGCCGAATATCTGCGCAACGACCCCAAGGAGAATGCCGAGCACGTAATGCTGGTAGATCTTGCCCGCAACGACCTTAGCCGCAACTGTCATGGTGTAAAGGTTGACTTCTATAAAGACCTTCAGTACTACTCTCACGTCATCCACCTGGTATCACGTGTAAGTGGCGAGCTCGACAACGGTGCCGACCCTATCAAGGCCTTTATCGACACCTTCCCTGCCGGCACGCTATCGGGCGCACCAAAGGTTCGCGCCATGCAGCTCATCTCTGAGTACGAGCCTCACAACCGCGGTGCCTACGGTGGCTGTATCGGCTATATCGGTCTCGACGGTTCACTCAATCAGGCCATCACCATCCGCACCTTCGTTAGCCGTAACGGCGAGCTGTGGTTCCAGGCAGGTGGCGGCATCGTAGCAAAGAGCGATGAGGAGTACGAGCTGCAGGAGGTTAACAACAAGCTCGGAGCCCTGCGCCGCGCAATATTAATGGCAGAAAAAATGTAAGGTTATGAAAATCGTTATTATAGATAACTACGACTCGTTTACATACAACTTGAGTCATTTGGTAAAAGAGCTTGGTGCTGAGGTAACCGTTCTGCGCAACGACCAGTTCCAGCTTGAAGAGCTCGAGCAGTTCAACAAGATAATCCTTTCGCCCGGTCCTGGCATCCCCAGCGAGGCTGGACTCCTGCTCGATGTCATCCGCACCTATGCCGGCAAAAAGCCCATCCTTGGCGTGTGCCTTGGTCATCAGGCCATCGGCGAGGCATTCGGCGGACAACTCGAGAATCTTAGCGATGTGTTCCACGGCGTGGCCACACCATGCCACATCATCAGCGACGACCCCATCTTCAGCGGTATCGAGCGCGACATCACCATCGGCCGCTACCACTCTTGGGTAGTATCGCGCCAGGGATTGCCCGAGTGCCTTGAGGTTACCGCCCAGAGCGACGAGGGGCAGATAATGGCCCTGCGCCACAAGACAATGAACATCCGCGGCATACAGTTCCACCCCGAGAGTGTACTCACCCCCGATGGCAAGAAAATGCTGCAGAACTGGATGTTCCTTTAACAATAAACATTAAAGATTAAACATTAAAAGAGATATGGCACAGACGATGAAAGACATCCTAAACAGGATGCTGAACCACGAGGAACTGTCTCGTGAAGAAATGAAGAATATTCTGATTGGTATCACTCAGAGTGAGTATCCCACCGAGCAGATCACAGCTCTGCTCACAGCCCTGCAGATGCGCGGCGTAACCGTTGACGAGCTGCTTGGCTTCCGCGATGGTATCTTAGAGACTGGCGTTCCCGCCATACTCGATGCTGACCGCTACATCGACGTTGTTGGTACCGGTGGCGACCGCAAGAACACATTTAACATCTCAACAACATCGTGCTTCGTAATTGCAGGTGCAGGCTATAAGGTGGCCAAGCATGGTAACTACGCTGCCACAAGCGTTTCGGGTGCATCAAACGTCATCGCCCACCACGGCATCAAGTTCACTGATGACATCGACCGTCTTAACCGCTCGCTCAACGAGGCTGGCATCGTTTATCTTCACGCCCAGCTCTTTGCCAAGGCCATGAAGTTTGTTGGCCCCATCCGCAAGGCTCTGCAGTTCCCCACCATCTTCAATCTGCTTGGCCCACTGGTCAACCCCTCTCAGCCTCAGTGCCAGCTGCTTGGCGTGGCTAACCTCGACCAGATGCGCCTCTACAACCAGGTTTACCAGAAGATTGGCATCGACTATGGTATCGTGAACTCTATCGATGGATACGACGAGATTTCGCTCACCGGCGACTTCAAGGTAACCACCAAGCAGTACGAGCGCATCTTCAAGCCACAAGACCTTGGTTTCGAGATTGCCAAACCCGAGGAGCTTGTTGGCGGAGCTACCGAGGAAGAGGCCGCACAGATATTCGACTCTGTACTCGAGAATCGCGCCCTGCCCGCCCAGAAGAATATCGTTCTGGCCAATGCCGCCTTTGGTATTCAGGTTCTGGAAAAGGGTCAGAAGAGCATCGAAGAGTGCATCGCCATCGCCCGCGAGTCTATCGACTCAGGCGCCGCCCTCCGCACCTTCAAGAAGTTCGTCGAGCTTAATAGTTAATATTTTAGGCATGGACATACTAGAAGAAATAGTAGCCAATAAGCGCGTGGAGGTGGAGCGCTTTAAGCAAGAGCTTAGCGAGCGCGAGATACACCGCCGCGTTGAAGCCATACTCGACTTCGGCGTAGCCTCAATGTCGCAAGCCCTCACCGCTTCAGATACCGGCATCATCGCCGAGTTCAAGCGCCGCTCGCCATCCAAAGGCTGGATAAAGGAAGAAGGTCGTGCCGATGTCATCCCCCTAAGCTACCAGCAGAACGGAGCCTCGGCACTCAGCATACTCGCCGACGAGAAATACTTTGGCGGATGCGACGACTTCATCCGCACCGCCCGCCACTCTGGCGTAAAGATTCCTGTGCTCTATAAGAACTTCGTCATCGACGAGTATCAGCTGTTTCAGGCCCGCCTCTGCGGTGCATCGGCTGTGCTGCTCATAGCTGCCGACCTGAAACTTGCCGAGTGCAAGTCGCTGTTGAACACAGCTCACCAGCTTGGCATGGAGGTACTACTTGAGATGCACGCCGAATCAGAGCTCGAATACGCCGCGCTGGAACCCGACATGTGCGGTATCAATAACCGCAACCTCGGCTCGTTTGTTACCGATGTTGAGAACTCGTTCCGCCTTGCCGAGAAGCTGCCCAAGGATGCTGTAAAAGTAAGCGAGAGCGGAATTTCCAACCCCGACACCGTGCGCGCCCTCCGCGCCGCCGGCTTCCGCGGTTTCCTCATCGGCGAGACCTTCATGAAGACCTCCGATCCCGGCAAAGCCCTTGCCGATTTCATCAGCAAATTGTAAAATAGTCAAATTGTAAAATTGTGCGATTGTCAAATAGTCAAATAATTAAGGTGTGCGGAATGAGGGAAACCGATAACATCCGCGAAGTCGAGGCACTGGGCATCGACTGGATGGGTTTTATTTTCTGGCCAAAGAGCAGCCGCTACGTCAGCCAGAAGCCCAGCTACCTGCCAACCAAGTGCAAGCGTGTTGGAGTGTTTGTCGATGCCAGCATCGGCGACGTTATGACCATCGCCGAGCAATACCAGCTCGACATCATCCAGCTTCACGGTCAGGAATCCCCCAGCTACATCACCCAGCTCATGTCCCACCTACGTTCCCTGAGCACGTCGAAGGACATACAACTGATAAAGGCCCTAAACATCGCCACCACCAACGACCTTGCCGCCACCAAGCCCTACGAAGGCATAGTTGACTATTTTCTTTTCGACACAAAAGGCAAGATGGTAGGTGGCAACGGCGAGAAGTTCGACTGGAGCGTGCTTCAGCACTACAGCGGCAACACCCCCTTTCTCCTAAGCGGTGGCATCGCCCCCGATGACGCCCCCCGTGTTAGCGCCTTTCATCACGAACGCTGCATCGGCATCGATCTAAATTCAAAGTTCGAAATAAGTCCAGGATTAAAGGACGTCGAAAAACTAAAAAGTTTCCTCCCTCCCCTCACTTCAATAGTCAAATAGTAAAATTGTAAAATTGTAAAATATAATCATGAATAAAATCAATCAATTATTCGCAAATAGCAAGGACCATAAGCTCCTGTCGCTGTATTTCTGCGCAGGCTGTCCTATGCTCGATGGCACAGCCGATGTCATCCTCACCATGCAGCGTCGCGGCATCGCAATGATCGAGGTCGGTATCCCCTTCAGCGATCCCTTGGCCGATGGCCCAGTCATCCAGAGTGCAGCCACCACAGCCCTTAAAAACGGCATGAACCTCAAGACACTCTTCGCCCAGTTGCGCGAGATAAAAGATAAGGTAGAGATACCCCTTGTTCTTATGGGATACCTCAACCCTATTCTGCACTACGGCATCGAGGAGTTCTGCAAGAGCTGTGTAGAGAGCGGCGTTAGCGGAGCCATCATCCCCGACCTGCCCTTTAAGGACTATCAGGAGATTGTAAAGCCCATCGCCGATAAGTACGATCTTCGCATCATCATGCTCATCACTCCCGAGACCAGCGAAGAGCGCATCCGCTTTATCGACGATAATACCGATGGCTTTGTGTATATGGTTTCGAGTGCCGCCATCACCGGTGCCCAGAAGAGTTTCGACGATGCCAAGCAGGAGTATTTCCGCCGCATCAACGCTATGAATCTGCGCAATCCCCGCATGATAGGCTTCGGCATCAGCAACAAGCAGACTCTCGAGGCAGCCCAGAGCAATGCCGCCGGCGCCATCATCGGCTCAAAGTTCGTAACCCTCCTAAACGAGAGCAAGAACGCCGACGAAGCCCTCGACAAGCTCTTCGCCGCCCTAAAGAGCTAAGCATTCAGGAACATAACTATCAAGTGACAGCCCACTAACATTCTAGGGCAGGAATACTATGTATTCTTAGGGAGAATACACTGTTTTCTCGAGCAGAAAACAATATTTTCTCCAGCAGAAGAAATCCTATTTTGCTGCCACGCTGCCACACAACTGCCACCACCATATTTTGCCTATAAACAGGGCGTTTGAGATAGGTTGGTGGCAGTGTGGCAGCAAATTCAAAAAAAACAACAATTGCATCAATCGCAACGGCGATTGTTACAGCCCTAGGAGCAACGAGTTGCATGGGCATGTAGAAAGAGAAATCCCTTAAGCCAGCAGCGAATGCGCGCTTAAGGGATTTGTATTATTTTGCAAAGACGCGTACTTTTTTGACCGATTAATATTTTTTTAGACTTATTTGTTGGAAAAAGGGCTATATCAGTAGTATATTTGCAACGTTGATAATATTTTAGTAAAGAGAAAGTGGTTGTTTACATTTTGATTCACAAAACAACACAAATCCCAGTAAGGTACCAGCAGAGATGCTCGTACCTTATTTGTTTTTCTTGCGATACTCGTAAAGTTCAAGTGAGTTGACTATGTTCTGCCAGAGCACATAACAGCCGGCACCTACCGAGGCTACGGGGTTAAGATAGGTATAGGCCACCCAGATGCTGAGGGCAGTATTCTTCTGGAACGAGGCTTGACCGCCATCTATCTCATCGCCAAACTGACGACCTATCCAACGACCGATAAGGAAAAGCACAAAGCACAGAATCAACGACAATACGGCTATCATAAGCAGAGTGCGGAGGGCAGCATCGCTATGAACGATGTTGCGAACAGTGACACCCGACGTTACGGCAAGCTGGGCTGCCCAGAGGTAGAACGAAAGGTCGGGGATGGACACAATCCACGCGCAAAGACGCTTGGCGTAGTGCTGAACAAGCCAACCGAGTATCAGCGGGGCTACAAGCACCATGGCCAACTTCTGCAATATGATGAGGAACACAGCCCAGAAACCGGTACTTACACCGCGCTCTAACAGCGGGAACACGGCTGGAATCATTAACGCCGAGGCAAAGGCGGAGATGACGACATAGGCAGTCATGGTGTTGATGTTGCCACCAATCTTGGCGGTGACTACAGGGGCAGCAGTGGCCGCAGGGCCTATGATGCAGGTGAGAACACTCTCCCAAAGCAACTTCTGCTCAGGATCGGCCTCAACACAGAAGATTATCCACACGTTGAGCGCCACAAGGGCCACCTGGGTTACAAGCACACCGATGTGCCAGCGGTGAGGGCGCATCTGATGGAAGTCGATACGGCAATAGGTTGAGAACAGCGTAGAGAACACCATAAAGGGGAAAATGGTGTCGACAACCTGACCTAACGAATCGCCTGCGCCATCGAGAAATGGCACAAAATAGAACAGCAGATAAACCACCGTTCCAACTGCTATAGCCACAGGAAGAGTCCAGTCTTTAAGAAATTGCTTCAGTTTCATGCTGCAAAGGTAGCGATAATTTGGCACGAATTATGCGAATTTCGCGAATTTTTAGCTAAAGAAGAACATTTTTCGTGTTAATTCGTGTTATTCGTGCCTAAAATTTAGTATCTTTGCAGCCAATTATGAGTGTTACTGAATTTATACATCAAGATAAACAGGCCAGGCGATTCTCGTTTGAGGTGTTACCCCCACTGAAGGGTACGGGCACAGCAAAGCTCTTTGCCGACATTGACAAACTGAAGGAGTTTGACCCTGCCTATATCAACATTACCACCCATCACTCGGAGTTTGTGTATCGCGAACTTGAGAATGGGCAGTATGAGCGTCGACGCATACGCCGCCGACCCGGAACCATAGCCATAGCCGCAGCAATACAGCAAAGATACGGCATACCTGTACAGCCGCACGTGATATGCAGCGGTGCAACTATAGAGGACATTGAATACGAGCTACTTGACCTGCAGTTTCTGGGCATTAGCGACCTGCTGTTGCTGCGTGGAGACAAGGCAAAGGAGGACAGCCGATTCCAGCCAACACCGGGCGGGCATGCGCACACCACCGACCTGATGAAGCAGGTGAAGAAATTTAACGAGGGTTACTTTGCCGACGGAACACCCATAAAGAACCCAGGGCGACCATTTGACTACGGTGTGGCTTGCTACCCCGAGAAGCACGAGGAGGCGCCAAACCTTGAGATGGACATGCAGTATCTGAAGGAGAAGCAGGAGCTGGGGGCGCAATATGCAGTGACACAACTGTTTTTTGACAACGATAAATACTACGCTTTTGTGGAGAAGGCACGACAGATGGGGATTACAATACCTATTATACCGGGAATAAAGCCCATGGCTAAGCTGACACAGCTGACGGTGGTGCCAAAGACTTTCCACTGCGATATACCGGAGCCTCTGGCTAAGGAGGTGGTGAAGTGCAAGACTGATGAGGATGCACGACAGTTGGGTATTGAGTGGACCACAGAGCAGTGCCGTGACTTGTATGCACACGGGGTGCACAACATACACTTCTATACTGTATCGGCAGTAGATTCAGTAGCAGAGGTAGTGAAACGTTTATTATGAGTTTTGACGAGGTAATAGGACAGAAAGAGGCTGAGGAGCGACTGAAGCAGCTGGTGGAGGAAGAACGTCTTCCACACGCGCTGATGTTGTGCGGACCACAGGGATGCGGCAAGCTGCCCCTGGCGGTGGCCTTTGCTTGTTATCTGCTGGACAACGGAACGCCATCGGCAAAGGCCATGCTGGCCAAGCTGGAGCATCCCGACCTGCACTTTACCTACCCTACCATAAAACTGCCATCGATGAGTGCTGACCATAAGCCCGTGAGCGACGACTTTGCAAAAGAGTGGCACGAGCTGGTGATGGGAGGACTATACTTCACGATGGAGGAGTGGATGACGGCTATGGGCGGCGAGAACCAGCAAGCCATAATAACCGCGGGCGAGAGCGACGACCTGGTAAGGAAACTGAGTCTGAAGTCGAGTCAGGGCGGATATAAGGTGAGCGTAATATGGCTGCCCGAGCGCATGAACATAGAGTGCGCCAACAAGCTGCTGAAGCAGATAGAGGAGCCACCAAGCCAGACGGTATTCATAATGGTGAGCGAGGAGCCCGACAAGCTGCTGGAGACAATACGCAGCCGTGTGCAGAGAATAGACATAAGGAAGATTGACAACGAGGACATAAAACAGGCTCTTGTTGAGAGGTGCGGCATAAACGAGGATGATGCTCACCGTATAGCCCGACTGGCCAACGGCAACTGGATGAAGGCACTTGACGAGCTGCAGGTGGGATCGGAAAACGAGCTGTTCCTCGACATGTATATAATGCTGATGCGACTGGCCTACCAGCGCAAGATAAAGGACCTGCGCAAGTGGAGCGACCAGATGTCGAGCATGGGACGTGAGAAGCAGAAGAGATGGCTGACGTTTTTCCTGAGAATGACTCGCGAGAACTTTATGTATAACTTCGGCGACGAGGAACTGGTATATATGACTCAACGCGAGGAGGATTTTGCCAAGAACTTTGCCCGATTTGTGAATGAGAAGAACATTCTGCCAATAAGCGATCTGGCTAACCTGGCCATACGCGACATAGGACAGAACGCCAACGGAAAGATAGTGTTCTTTGACTTTGCACTACAAATGATAGTACTGCTGCTGCAGTGACATTAAACATTAAAAGATTAAACATTAAACAATAGATATGGCTGAGAATACGAATGAACATACAGTAAGAATTGGCTGCGACCGAGGATTGTGCCACCAGGCTGTGGGACGACAGGACAAACAGCTGAACACTTACGACTGGCTTGCCGACGTGCCGGGAAACCCAAGCACCACCGATCTGGTTGAGGTGCAGTTCAAGCATACACGCAAGGGATACTACCACAACGTGAACAACCTGGACCTGAAGAAGGGCGACATTGTGGCAGTAGAAGCAAGTCCCGGTCACGACATCGGTGTGGTTACACTTACAGGCCGACTGGTAAAGCTGCAGCTTAAGAAGGTGAACATAAAATCGCCCGACGACATAAAGCGCGTGTACCGCATAGCACGCCCCAACGACCTTGAGAAATGGCGTGAGGCTCAGGCTCGCGAGCACTCAACGATGATTGAGAGCCGTAAGATAGCCAAGGGTCTCGGATTGGACATGAAGATAGGCGACGTGGAGTATCAGGGTGATGGAAACAAGGCCATCTTCTACTACATCGCCGATGAGCGTGTTGACTTCCGCCAGCTGATTAAGGACTTGGCGCAGGCCTTCCATGTGCGAATAGAGATGAAGCAGATTGGTGCGCGACAGGAGGCTGGACGTATCGGTGGTACCGGTCCTTGTGGCCGAGAGCTGTGCTGCGCCACATGGATGAAGAACTTCTCGAGTGTTAGCACCAATGCCGCACGATTCCAGGATATATCGCTTAACCCACAGAAGCTGGCCGGTATGTGCGCCAAGCTGAAATGCTGTTTGAACTACGAGGTTGACGACTATATTGAGGCTAGTAAGAAACTGCCAAGCAAGGAGATTACCCTGCAGACTCAGGACGGCGAATATCACTTGTTCAAGAGCGACATTCTGGCCGGACTGTGCACCTACTCTACCGACAAGAATATTGCCGCCAACTTGGAGACTATCACCGCCGAGCGTGCCAAGGCAATTATCGAGATGAACAAGCGCGGCGAGAAGCCTGTATCGCTTGAGCACGACGAGGGTAAGAAGAAGGAGGAAAAACCACATATCGACTTGGCTGGTGGCGACATAAGCCGATTTGACAAGGCCAAGAAGAAGAAAAAGAAGAAGAACAAGAACAACCGTCCGAACGACAAGAAAGAAGCGAAGGATGCGTAATAAAGCAAAGATATTTATACTCGCGGTTGCAGGCTTGCTATTGGCAGCCTGCAATCAGGGTGTGATATACAACCACTACGAGCACGTGGACAACGACGGATGGGAGCGCAACGACACAATGCACTTCTACGTTCCCGCCGTAAAAGAGGCAGGCAGCTATAGTCAGCAGCTTATGCTGCGCACGGACAACTCGATGCCGTTCTTAAGCCTCAGCGTAGTGGTTGAGCAGGATGTCTATCCCAGAGGCATGAAACTAAGAAGACGCGTAGAATGCCCGCTGATAGAGAAGAACGGACGCGTGATGGGAAATGGCATTAGCTGCTACCAATATTCTTTTAATCTGGACGACGTTGAGCTATACGAGGGCGACTCGCTTCATATTTACGTGATGCACCACATGAAGCGTGAGACAATGCCGGGAATAATCGACGTTGGTATGGAATTAATTAAGAAGTGAGAGATTAGTTGTGCAGCAGGTTGCGGCCGGCATCTATACGAAGGAAGATGAACAGCAACAGAGTGAAGCCCCACAACGATGAACCGCCGTAGCTGAAGAACGGCAACGGAATACCAATAACCGGGGTAAGGCCAAGCACCATACCCACATTGATAAACACATGGAATAAGAATACACTTACCACACAATAGCCGTAGACTCGGCCAAAACGATGCACTTGTCGCTCGGCGAGGTGTATCAGTCGCCAAATCAATGCCAGGAACAACAGCAATACTCCTGCTGAACCCACAAAGCCTTCTTCTTCGCCAACGGTGCAGAAGATGAAGTCGGTATCCTGCTCAGGCACATATTTCAGCTTTGTCTGGGTGCCGTTAAGGAATCCCTTTCCCTGAAGTCCGCCCGAACCAATGGCAATCTCACTCTGATGCACGTTATAACCAGCACCCTTTAGGTCTTCTTCAAGTCCAAGCAGCACGTTGATACGCACCCGCTGGTGGGGCTCAAGCACGTGGTTCAGTCCGTAGTCGGCCACATTGTAGAACAGCAGCGAACCAAGTGCAAATGCCGTAATCCACAGATAGTTGCGGAAGCGTGTGGCCAGGAAACGGTATAACAGATATATAATCATAGCCACACAGAGTATCGTCTCCACGATGTTGACATCGAACGGGATGATATACAGGGCGAATATCAGTGCAACAATCGTGACTGCAAAACCAACAAGCGCCATGCGGATGGTGTCGCGCTTATCGTTACAATACACATAGACAAGTCCTACCGAGAATATCTGTACAAGCAGCAGTACAGCAAACTCTCCTACCGAGGTTGGCGTGATGCTCATCATCACGTCGGCAAAGCGTATGCCCACCACAAAGTAGATGACCATAGCCACCCCCGTGAACAGGATGCTACCCGGCATTCCCTCGCGATAGAGCATAAGGAAGAACGAGAGATAGACAAGTGCAGAACCCGTCTCGCGCTGCATAACGATGAACAGCATAGGTATGAATATCACCGCCAATGCAAGGCCGAAATCCTTCCACTTGCCTATGTTGAACCCATAGGTATTCATCATCTTGGCAAGCGCCAATGCCGTAGCAAACTTAGCAAATTCGGCAGGTTGCAATCGCACAGGGCCCAATACAAGCCAAGATCGGGATCCCTTGATGCTATGCGGATTGAATATGGTTCCGAACAGCAGTATGAGCATCACACCGAATATGATGTAGGCAAACATGTCGAGGTAGCGGTCGTCGAGCATAAGGATAACGAATCCAAGCACGATGGATGTGCCGATCCACACAATCTGCATACCCGAGCGGGTGTCGAGGCTGAACAGATCGGTATCGCCATAGCTGTAGCTGGCACCACACACGCTTACCCATCCGAAGGTGAGCAGGGCGATGTAGATGATGATCGTCCAATAATCGAGTGATCGGATTACTCCTTTTTCCTTTCTGTTACCTATCGCCTGCGCCATATGCTATTCTACGTTCCTGAATGCCGCGAGCCTTAGCCTCGCTGGCCTCAGATAGTTTTCCTTTCAAGTATTTCTCCATTATCAAGCCGCCGATGGGCACACCGTAAGTTGCACCCCATCCACCGTTCTCAACATAAACGGCAACGGCAATCTTTGGGTTGTCCATAGGTGCAAAGCCCATGAACACCGAGTGGTCGTGACCGCGGTTCTGAGCCGTACCGGTCTTTCCGCACGCCATGAAATCGTATTTGCTAAGCTCGTGACAAGTACCTCCGAGCACCGACGAGCGCATGCCCTGAACCACATAGTCGTAAGCCTCTTTGCTGGCCTTGGTGTAGTGCTTGCGTGTAAAGGCAGTGTCGAGGGGCTCGCCCTGAACCTGCTTCACTACGTGAGGCACATAGAAGTAGCCACGATTGGCAATTGTGGCACCAAGGTTTGCTATCTGCAGCGGTGTGGCGTTTACCTCACCCTGTCCGATGGCGATTGATATGATGGTGAGTCCGTTCCACGAACCCTTATAAGCCTTATCGTAGAACATGGCGTTAGGGATAAGTCCGCGTTTCTCGCCCGGAAGGTCGATACCCAAGCGGTATCCGAATCCCATAGACACCATATAGTCGCGCCATGTGTTCATAGCGTTCTGAACTGAGCCGTATTTGCTGATGTTGGTGTTTATCATGTGATAAAGTCCCCAACAGAAGTATCCGTTGCACGATGTGCTAAGTGCGGGCACAAGCGGCAGTGGTGCAGCATGGCCGTGACAACCTACGTGCAGACCCTTGAAGTTGAATCCGTGAGCACAGGGATACATGGTGTGCGAGTTGATGATACCCTCGGTCATAAACGTAAGTCCTTGGGTGGTCTTGAATGTTGAGCCGGGAGGATACTGTCCCATGATGGCACGGTTAAGCAGTGGTTTCCACACATCCTGCTGCAATGCACGATGGTTCTTACTACGCATACGACCCACCATCTGTCGCGGATCGTACGTAGGCGATGAAACCATACACAGCACCTCACCGCTAGAAGGTTCGATAGCCACGATAGCACCAATCTTACCCTCCATCAGTCGCTCGCCAAGTGCCTGTAGTTCGGCATCGATGCCAAGTGTGAGGTTCTTGCCGGGAATGGCTCGCTGGTCGAGGGCTCCGTTCTGATAGCGGCCCTGAACACGTCCGTGAGCATCGCGCAGCAATATCTGAATACCCTTCTGTCCGCGCAGCTGTTTCTCGTACGAGCGCTCAATACCAAGCTTTCCGATGTAGTCGCCAGGCTGGTAGTAGTCGTCCTCCTCGATATCAGCGGGCGACACCTCAGCCACATCGCCAAGCACGTGGGCACCCATATTATAGGTATACTGGCGCACACTACGCTTCTGGATGTAGAAACCGGGGAAACGATACATCTTCTCCTGGAACACGCTGAAGTCCTTATCGCTAAGCTGACTAAGGAACAGCTGCTCGGTGAATCGTGAGTAACCGGGATTCTTACTGCGGTCTTTCATCGTGGCCATACGGCGGTCGAACTCCTCGCGAGTGATGCCGAGAGCCTGGCAGAAATCAAGTGTATCAAGGCGATCTCTCATCTCGTTCATCACCACCATAATGTCGTACGAAGGCTGATTATAAACCATCAGCTTACCCGTACGATCCAAGATGGCACCACGAGATGGATATTCTATTTTCTTGAGGAAAGCGTTAGAGTCGGCACTCTTCTTGTAGTCGTCGCTGGTAATCTGAAGCATAAAGAGACGCACGATGTAGATGAACACAATCAATGCGGCCACTCCAGCAATCACGTATTTGCGATACTCAAGATCGAAGTCCTTCTGCTTCACCTGCTTCTAACACTTTCAATAGCTAAAATCAGCACCATAGTTAGCACGGTACTAACAAACGAACGTGCCAACCACATAAGTATATCAAAGAAATTGAATGCCTCGAGAGCAAAGAACAGCACACAATACAAGCCGGTAATAATGGCGCTAAGCGTGGCAAACTTACTGAAACCCAGCGTCTTGATAGATGCAGCAAGGTCTTCGGCCGAATCGCGCGGAGCTATAAGATTCATAAGGTAGCATTGTGCCAAGCCTGCAATAGTCATTACGCTTGATGCCAAGCCTGGGGTGTTAGAGAAGATGTCGATGAAGAGTCCAAGCAGGAAACACGACACCAGCACAAGCCACTTGGGGAAGTTGCGGCGGAAGGTGATGGCAAAGTAAACGTAAAGCAGCGGTGTGCCAACGCCCAGAAAGTGCACATGGTTCAGAATAAGTACCTGAGCCACAAGCAGTGAAAGGAACATCACCAATCGGTTTACAAGTTCTATCTTCATCTTCTTAACTATTGACGCTGTTTGAAACTAATAGAGTCGCGGGCGGCCTGCATAAGTGCAGCGCGTTCGGCTATGCTCTTATCGCTTATAACCACAACATCGCGCACATTGCCAAAGTCGGTACTTAGACGTACCTTAAGCTTATACGAAAGACCGTCGCTTGAATTGTAGGCCTGCTCAATCTTTCCTACCTGAACACCAGAGGGGAAGATGCTTGAGAAGCCACTGGTTACCATCCACTCGCCGAGTTTGAACTTAGCATGGCGGGGCACATCTTCTACATAGGCTACCGATGGGTCGCCGCCATACCAGTGAAGATAACCGAAATATCCGCGACCACGAATGGCGCAGCTGATGCGTGATGATGCAGCATTAAGGGCCGAGATTACTACCGAGTAGTGATCGCTGACCAGATAGACCACACCTACCACGCCGTTACCGCAAGCAACACCCATGTCGGGCTCTACCCCATCCTTGCGTCCCTTATCGATTGTAATAAGGTTCTCGGCTTTGTGAATAGAGTTCTCAACAACCTTGGCTGGTATCAGTTTATACTGACTGAGGAATTCAAGCTCTTTCAGTTCGGCAGCTGTGGTATCCTTTGTTGCCTCGGCATAAAGTCGGCGCAACTGGTCAAGCTGTCGCTCCTGATAGATGTTACGCATAGTGAGTTCCTCGTTCTCCTTTGCCATAGAGAGGTATGCGGTCATCTTGCTCTCCAGCTCGTAAACCTTACCGGCCACGGCGCTGGCGCTTGAAAACCACACACTGCCCTGATAGCTGTTGTACTGAAACAACAGAACAACACTGACTACTTCCAACAGTATGAAAACTAGCCAGTGGTGATACTTGTAAAGGAAATCCAGCAGATTGCGCATTCCCTATAGGTTTTATCTCATCAAGAAATTGAAACGATCAATGTTCTTCAGTGCGATGCCGGCACCCTTTGCCACGCTGTGGAGGGGATCCTCGGGCACGTGGAACGGAATGTGCATCTTATCGGTGAGACGCTTGTCGAGACCACGCAGCAGGGCGCCACCACCTGACAGATAGATACCGTTCTTAACGATATCGGCATACAGCTCTGGTGGAGTATTCTCGAGTGCAGAGAGCACAGCGTTCTCAATCTTTGCTACGGTCTTGTCAAGACAGTGAGCAATCTCCTGATAGCATACAGGCACCTCCATAGGCAGGGCTGTGATACGGTTTGGTCCGTGAACGATGAAATCGTCTGGAGCCTCATCGCCAAGGTCGGTAAGAGCCGAACCTACGTTAATCTTGATACGCTCAGCCATACGCTCACTAACCTTAACGTTGTGCTGACGGTACATATATTCCTGGATATCGGCTGTGAGATCGTCGCCAGCGGTACGTATAGAGTTGTTAGATACGATACCACCCAGTGATATAACAGCAATCTCGGTAGAACCACCACCGATGTCAACAATCATGTTTCCCTCTGGTGCCTCAACATCGATACCGATACCGATAGCAGCGGCCATAGGCTCGAAAATCAGGTAAACATCGCGTCCGTCGGCATGCTCGGCTGAGTCGCGAACGGCACGCAGCTCTACTTCAGTAGAACCTGAAGGAACACCAATCACCATGCGCAGTGAAGGTGAGAACAGACGGCTACCAGTGTGAACCATCTTAATAAGACCACGCATCATCTGCTCGCAAGCAGAGAAGTCGGCAATCACACCATCGCGCAGAGGACGGATGGTACGAATGTTCTCGTGAGTCTTCTCATACATCATCTTCGCCTCGTTACCAACGGCAATCATTTTGTCGGTACGGCGATCCAATGCAACAACCGATGGCTCGTCAACCACAATCTTATCATCGCTGATGATAATGGTGTTGGCGGTGCCAAGGTCCATTGCTATTTCCTGTACGAAACTAAAAAATCCCATTATTTGACTATTTGACTATTTACAATTTAACCTTTTATTTGGCTGTCTTAACAAACCAACCGTTGATAGCAGTATCGTAGTGGCTGCTTACGCCGAAAGCGCGGGTAGCAAACATACGACGATCCTCGATATCAGTCTGAGCACCCTTCTTGTTCAGAATGTCGAGCAGCACGCTGTACTCAGCCTTGCTTGGAACGATAACCACATCCTTGAAGTTCTTTGCTCCAGCACGGATAAGTGAGATACCACCTATATCAATCTTCTCGATGATGTCAGCCTCGCTGGCACCACTTGCTACAGTCTGCTCAAATGGATAAAGGTCTACAATAACCAGGTCGATCTCAGGAATCTCATACTTCTTCATCTGCTCCTGATCGCCCTCATTGTCGCGACGTCCCAGAATACCTCCAAACACCTTTGGATGCAGAGTCTTTACACGTCCACCCAGAATTGATGGATAGGTTGTAACGTCCTCTACCTTCTGACACTCGTAGCCGAGTGACTCAATAAACTGCTGTGTGCCACCGGTAGACAGGAACTTTACACCTTCATCATTCAGCTTCTTCAAAAGCTCATCCAGTCCGTCCTTGTGGAAAACACTCACCAAAGCGGTCTTAATTTTCTTACTTTCAGCCATTTTTTAATCTTATAACGTTATAATAAATCAAATTTGGCTGCAAAGGTACAAAAAGAAAACGGATTAACCTCGATTTCTTGACGAAAAATTAGATTAATCCGTGTTAAAAATATGATACGTCAATTATTTCAGTCTGAAATTTCTCACCCACTCGCGCATAGGCTCTACAGCTTCGCTGTGTTCGGGCTTATAGCGCAACAATACAGTTACCAGTCGGGTGGTGTCTTCTTCAAGCACCTTGCCGTAGTAGTCAAAGTCCTCGTCGCTACCAGCCTGTATGCTGTAATCCTCGCCTACCTCAACAAGGTCGGCACCCATAGCCAACATTAGTTGACTAGCCGGGCGATGCGTTCCCTTAAGCGAGTCGACCATTACCGATATCGATATATCGTCGGCCATAAACACCTCTTGACCGTACTCATGCGGCAGGTCTTGGTGATATAGGAACGATGGGTAGTTTATGTCGAGTCCAAGCTTATCGCTATGGTACTTCAGCAAGTCCCACTGCCCCATCTTTATGGTCATACTGTCGTCGCTGGTAAGCTCGACCACTCCACCATAAGCGCGCGGCTGCCTCTGGCCGCCACAGGCAGATATAATAATCGCGATAAGGGCGATTATTATATAAGATTCATGCCGAGAGCTTTGCATGCTTTACGCATATCCTCAGGCCAGATTGAAGCCTGAATTTCTCCGATGTGTCCCTTATGCAGCAAAACCATACAGAGTCGGCTCTGGCCGATACCACCACCGATAGAGAGTGGCAGTTTGTCGTTAAGCAGTTGCTGGTGGAAGTAAAGCTGTTCGCGCTCTTCCTTGCCTTCTATCTTAAGCTGGCGCAGCAGGCTCTCCTTGTCAACACGTATACCCATGCTCGACAACTCGAAACTGCGGCCCAACACAGGATACCATATCAGGATATCGCCGTTAAGTCCGGCACGTCCGTCCTCGGCCACTGTACTCCAGTCGTCGTAGTCAGGAGCGCGCCCGTCGTGCTTCTCGCCATTGCTCAGCTTACCGCCGATACCTATCACGAATACAGCTCCGTACTTCTCGCAGATAGCATCCTCGCGCTCCTTTGGAGTCTTGTCGGGATACATCTGTACCAGCTCCTCTGCGTGAATAAAATGTATCTTCTCGGGCAGGAATGGCTTTATCTGCGGATAAGTCTCGCAGGTAAGGTATTCAGTACGACGTATAGCGGCATAGATACGCTCAACGATGTTCTTAAGGAATGCCAATGTGCGGTCTTCCTTGCGGATTACAGCCTCCCAGTCCCACTGGTCTACATACAGCGAGTGCAGGTTGTCAAGCTCCTCGTCGGCACGTATGGCGTTCATATCGGTATAGATACCATATCCTGGCTCTATCTTGTACTCAGCCAGACTAAGTCTCTTCCATTTAGCCAGCGAGTGCACCACCTCGGCCTTGGCATCGCCCAGATCCTTAATGGGGAAGCTAACGGGGCGCTCCACACCGTTCAGATCGTCGTTGATACCCAGTCCTTTCAGCACAAAGAGTGGTGCCGTTACTCGGCGCAATCTCAGTTCTGTAGATAAGTTCTGTTGGAAGAACTCTTTTATCAGTTTAATGCCTTGCTCCGTCTGCTTCATATCCAGCAGCGGTTCATACATAACAGGCTTAATTACTTGTCCCATATTATCAGTTTATGCTTAAATTGCGTGCAAAGGTACACATTTATTATTAAAATGCAAGCAAAAACCTAATTATTTTTGCATTCTGACACAAAATATTTGATTTC
>Ga0265299_10001005_pt1 | contig 33990 bp, 28 predicted proteins | sample AusTroGonzalo_MG_4_FD_193485 | JGI IMG/M metagenome (GOLD analysis project Ga0265299, IMG submission 193485) | Bovine rumen microbial communities from tropical cattle in Woodstock, Queensland, Australia - Gonzalo_02 | ecosystem: Host-associated > Mammals > Digestive system > Stomach > Rumen ... | reverse complement strand
ACTGGTAAGCTCAAGGTCGTTAAGACCATTCCTTACAGCGACGGTCCCCGTGCCAAGGTTAAGTGCTATGGCGCCGATGACGTTCGTGAGGGCGTAGCTATCATGTGGAAGGAGGGTGTTGACGTATCAATCACTGGTAACTCAACCAACCCCACACGTTTCCAGCACCCCGTTGCAGGTACTTACAAGAAGGAGCGTGTTCTGGCCGGCAAGCCTTACTTCTCAGTAGCTTCAGGTGGTGGTACAGGCCGTACCCTGCATCCCGATAACATGGCCGCAGGTCCCGCTTCATACGGTATGACCGACACCATGGGTCGTATGCACTCTGACGCTCAGTTTGCAGGTTCTTCATCAGTTCCCGCACACGTTGAGATGATGGGCTTCCTGGGTATCGGTAACAACCCGATGGTAGGTTGCTCAGTAGCTTGCGCCGTTGACGTAGCTCAGGCTCTCGCAGCAAAGAAGTAAGCGATAGAACACAATAGGGACAGTCCCCTCTGTGTGCTTTTGTGAAAAAGAACACAGAGGGGACTGTCCCTATTGTGTGCTTTTTAGTCAACCAGACAGGCGTCCAGTTCTTTTTTGATGTAGGCTTTGTCCAGGTTTTGGCCGATGAAGACAAGCTTTTGCATGCGGTCACCGTAGACATCGTCCCAGTCGGCGGCAAGGGTGGGATCGGAACGGAGCATGCTGTCGAGCTGTGCCTTGGGCATGGTGGCGTACCACTGCCCGGCGTTCTTAAGTGACATCTGCTTGCCGGCTTGCTCAAACAGGTAACAAATGTCAAACTCATCGGTAAAGTAGCACATTCCCTTGGTGCGGATAACGCCCTTGGGCCACTTTTTTGATACGAACCAGTCAAAACGGTTCAGGTCCATGGGGCGGCGTGCATAATATACATAGGTGCCGATGCCATATTCTTCGACCTCACCGCCCTCATGGTCGTGATGATGGTGATGATGCTCTTCTTCCTGATGCTCCAGCTCATCGCCGCGTTTTTCGATCTCCTGAATCCAGGTGGCACTGGTGGCGACTTTCTCGAAGTCAAACATACCGGTGTTGAGAATGTTCTCAAGTTCTATATCGCCGTAGTCACACTCAAGTATGCGGGCGCGGGGCTGCAGTGCGCGAACCACCTTGCGTATGCGCAGCAACTCCTCGGCACTCACCTCGGATGCCTTGTTCAGCAGGACGATGTTGCAGAATTCAATCTGCTGGATTACCAGATTCTCCAGATCCTCCTCGCCTATATTCTTCTTAACAAGGTCATCACCGCATCCGAACTCGTCACGTATGCGCAGGGCATCGACAACAGTTACTATGCAGTCAAGCTGGGGAATGCCATCCTTTGTGAATTTGGCCTCCATACGCGGTATGGAGTCTATTGTCTGGGCAATAGGACCAGGCTCACATATGCCGCTGGCCTCAATCACGATGTAGTCAAAGCGGTGCAGGGCTATTATCTGGCGCAACTGCTCCACAAGGTCCATCTTAAGGGTACAGCATATGCAACCGTTCTGCAGGGCTACCAGGCTGTCATCGTTCATGCCAACTACGCCTCCCTGCTGGATAAGGCTTGCATCAATGTTTACCTCACCTATGTCATTTACTATTACCGCGAATTTTATACCCTTGCTGTTGGCCAGAATACGGTTGAGCAAGGTTGTCTTACCGCTGCCCAGATAACCGGTGAGCAGCAGGACCGGAGTCTTATTTGTCATAATCAGAAAATGTAGTCTAATACCATGTACAGACCGAAGTCACCATCTCTTTTGTCAAAAGGTATGCCAATGGTGATGGATGGAATGAAATTATAGTCTATTACCAGCTGGCCGCCTATTCCCCATGCCATATGCAGCTCACGGGCCCTATCCAGAAGTATTGACCGGTACTGGTCAAAGGGCATGGGTGTCACGTTGTCAGTGACACAACCGTCTCTATATTCATCATAGAAATTCTGAGCCTGACGGCTGAATCGGTAAGGACGTACAATGGCGCCGGCATCAAAGAAGGGACTTATTACGCCGAATACCCTGCGCTTAAGGATATTCATGTCGATAAGGCGTCCGCGGAACTCAAAATTACCCCAGACGTAATCATCGCCCACTATGCGGTTGTATAGAATACCGCGAAGGGTTGTGGCACCACCCAGGCCATCCGATGGCTTGAAATGGATCATGTATGACTGAGTATAGAAAGGTTGGTTTCCCTTTATGGTGCCCTGATAAGCCAGACTGTATGCGAATACCAGACGTTCGGTTCCCATACTCAGGTATTGGCGGAACCTTGCCGCTACTTTCAGATAATCATATCCGGTGCTGAATACATCGGGAGCCCATGCTACATTGACATCGGCATAAATGCCGCGGGTGGGAGTGGCCTCGATATTACGGGTGTCGTATTTGAGTCCCACCTGAAACTCCATCACGTCACCTCCGCTTGCTTCGGCATCCTCAATCAGTCCCATCTCCCTGTATTTGCGGAACAGGGTGTTGTTGCGGTCATATCCCTCCCAGTTGAGCTCCTTTATCCAATAGTGCCAGTATGAATATTTGGCAGTCCAGTCAAGATGTGTTGACATGGGGCCTCCCAGTTCCAGACGTGTGTTCAGGAACACACGGTCCATGCTGTAATAGGCTATACCATCTTTCTGGTTGCAGTTTTTGTTGCGGTCATAGTCATTCACGGCACCGTTAAATCCGTAGAACCAGTATAGGGGGTTGTCATCAAGATATGCCTTGAATGATGTACGGATGCCTGGAATCAGATATTTTGAGTCATACTGTATCATGTAGTAACTGGCATGCTTTGAGTATGTCAGAGCCTCCAGACACAGACGATGCTTGTAGTTGGGATAGAGTCCGCCGTAATAGTTTATATCGATTATACCGCCAGCCATAAGACCAAAGTCCGAATCGTAAGCCATTGAGGGGATGGGGTTTACTGACCATCCCTGCTTTACGGTGGGGTCATCGTCGTCGGCACCCATTGCGCCCGATGACACGAGCACAGCGAGCATGACTGTTGCGTAGATGCGGCGCAGGGACATGGAATCAGAACAGGTAGTTGAATCCTATGTTTGTCCACAGTCCGGTACCGTCGTTCTTATCGAACGGCTTGCCTCCCTCGAATGAAATGATCATGTTGTGATTCATGACGAGCTTGATACCCAGACCTGCTGTGAAATGGGACTTAGTCTCATTACCTTCATACAGGCCTAATGCAGCCTTCTGTTCTTCAAGGCGGTACGGCTGCAGTATCTTACCCATATCAAAGAACGGGTTGGTGGCTATCTGCCAGTTCTGGTTTATGAACTTGAAGTCATAAATGCGCCAGCGCAGCTCGGCATTCAGCATAAAGAATCCGTCACCCAGTACACCGTTGCGGTTCACGCCTCTTACTGATGCGTTGCCGCCTATAGCCTCGGTGTAGAGCTTGCGGAAGAACATGCTGTTGATGTTATTTGTGAAATAGTAGGGTATTTCACCCCAAAGCTTGGTCTGAATAAGTGCACGGTATGCGAATGTGAGTCGGTCGGTAAATACGGGCAGATACTGGCATAGGCTCAGGTGCAGCCCCAGGTTGTCATATCCGTTACCGTCAATAAAGTCAGGGGCATAAACCAGTGACAACTCTATGTTCTCGCCTTTGGTGGGATCGCTGTCGTGGTTGCGGCTGTCATAGACCAGGCCGGCACGGAGCTGGGTCACGTTACCGCCGTTCTTTTCATTTTCATGTATAAGGCCCTGGCTGACATATGCATCATAGAGTGTCATCTGCCCTTCATAATCCTTCAGGTTAAGACGTCCTGTGGTGATATGATAGAATGCCAAACCTGCGGCCCAACTCAGATTGCCTGCAATGGCCTTGCGTACGCTTGCCAAGGCGCGGAACTGGTTGCGTGACATAAAGTTATAACCGGTCTTGGCGTCGGTCTGCGCAAGTGCGGCGGGGAATATCAGCTCAGGATCGTATTTGGATGCGAAGCCGTTGTATCCGTAGAATCCGAATTTAGGCGCATTGAAATAGGTTACGTCAAAGAACAGCTTGCCGTCGGGGATGACATTCTTGAAATCACCGTATGTGCGCAGTATGCTGGAACCTTTGGTGTAGGTCGATGCCTCGACGTTGATCTTGTAGTTGTATTGCGGATAGTTGGTGCCGTCACCGTAGTTGAATATATCGCAGCACAGTCCGTACTGGAAACCCAGGTCTGAGTCAAACCCTACGACAGGAAGAGGGCCGAAATTCCAGCCGGTCTTGATTATCTCGTCCTTCTGTGCCATCAGGGATGACGACAGTAGCAATGCGGTAAACAGGAATGAAATCTTTTTCATATCTTATTTCTTCTTTACTTTCTTGTGTATCAGGTCATAACTGATAGATATGCCTGCTCCGGTAGGACCAAGCCAGCGGAACACCATGTTACGTTTCATGAACAATGAAGGAGCATCATACCATTCATAGTAGTACTTACCCGAGAAGGGATTACCTGCATCATAGGGATCATAGAATGTCATGTAGGCACCACCCTTGACAAAGAGTTCAAGTTTCCAGCGGGTATCGGGTTTCTTGCCCAGCGGCAATACGTAGCCCAGTCCCAGACCGCCTCCGAATCCTTCACCCTGGTAGCCGTGTCCGGCCTTGCTGTCAAAACAGATGTCAAACAGGTTTGCACCGGCATATCCCGAAAGATACCAGCCTGAATGACGTGATGCCTTCTTGAAATAGCGGCGTCCTTCAAACTGAAGATTGAGTATCTGGAAGAACTGGTATTTGCTGGGGACTGTATGCCACGGGAACTCATATTCGGCCAGCCATGTCCAGCGGCCTTCCTCGGTAGGATACCACTCCAACTCGACGTTGTATATGGGAGCCCATCCCAGATCTTTCTTGAAGAATGCGTAGTAGGGCAGGTTGGTCTTGACTGCCAGTACCGGACGCTTATGCGGAGGCTCTACCGGAGCGGGTTCTTCAACAGGTGCCGGGCGCTCTGGTGCGGGACCTATGGTGTCGGGAAGTATCAGCGAATCAACCTCGACATAGGGCACCATGGGCGGCATGTTGAACGCAGTTACAGGCTCAACATTATGCAGGATATAGATACCTGTATTACGGATTACGGGGTAGTAGTATTTGGTAAGGTAGCTGTAGATGTTGCCCACCTTGGGATCTTTTCCCAGATTCTTAAGTCTGGTTTTCTTGGTGGCAACGCTGAGCTTTTGGGAGTCTATGATGTCCAGAATCCTGTCTCTGTTTTTCTCACTAAGATTAGGATCCTGATATACGTATTGCGCCAGATTTTCCCACGACTCAGCTATGGTATTGACCGATATCCTGTCCCTGAGATCGGGGAAATTCTTGTACATGTATTCCAGGATAACCTGCGAACGATGCTCGGAAAGCCATTCGTTACGTGACAGGATACCGTCAGGTGATGACTGGGCTATAACCTCAACGGCAGCGATGTTTTCTATGCCCAGTGAATCCATAACCCTGTACAGATGCTGCAGGGAACGGCCGTTGTCCATATAGTTGAGGTCCAGGTCAGCCTTGTTCTGTTTGAAGTGGATTTCGGTATAGTCAGCATCAGCATATGTGCTGTCTGATTCAGGTTTCGGCATGATACGTTTCACTGTGGCATCGCCCACTTTCAGTAGGTTGTCAGATATGGAACGTATCTGTGCATAGGCGGAACCGGTCATGACTGATAATGCCAGGACTGCCGTGTATATAGTGAATTTTATTGTCCCTTTTTTGAATTTCATCACGTGCGCGCGTGTTTCAAACTGCAAAGATAAGGCTTTTTTTATTATTTAATGCTAAATTCGCGTCTGTATAGTGACTTGTAGTATGCTTAAAGACAACAATTCAATAAGTTTCGGGTTAAGAATCCGACTGGTTATCCTGGTTTTCATCCAGTATGCGGTATGGGGCGCATATCTGATTTCGATAGGCCGATACCTGGCTCAGACAGGCTTGGGAAGTCAGATCAAGTGGTTTTTTGCCGCAAACGGAGTGGTGTCGCTGTTTATGCCTGCGCTGGTGGGCATTATCGCCGACCGTTACATCCAGGCACAGCGTCTGCTGTCGCTCTGTCACGGCCTGGCCGGTGTATTGATGTTGTCGGCAGGCATATACTGTCTTAACGCAGGACAAGTGGAATTCGGGCCGCTCTATTCGCTATACGCAGCCAGCATCGTATTCTTTATGCCTACTGTGGCGCTAACCAATTCGGTCTCGTACAGCATAATCTCAGGTGCAGGCGGCAATCCTGTCCGTGATTATCCTCCAATCCGTCTGTGGGGTACCGTGGGCTTTATCTGCAGCATGCTTGCTGTCAACTGGATAGCCATTGGCGGAGTACGCATGCAGGATTCGTGCACTCAACTTATTTTGTCAGGATTTTTATCAATGGTGATGTGCGTTTACGCGCTCACTTTGCCGGAGTGTCCCACTGGCGGGAAGCGTGCCGAACGGAGTGTCGCCGATGCTTTCGGACTCAAGGCATTCCGCCTGTTCGGCGTAAGGCATATGGCGGTGTTCCTTGTATTCTGTATACTTATGGGAACCGCACTGCAAATAACCAACGGATATGCCAATACATTCCTCGGTTCATTCTCGGCAAACCCTGATCTGGCCGATACTTTCGCTGTCAGGAACTCCAATGCGTTGCTTTCACTCTCGCAGATATCGGAGACTCTCTGTTTTCTGCTGGTACCTTTCTGTATGAAAAGGTTCGGAATCAAGAAAGTGCTCCTGATGTCCATGACGGCTTGGGTTTTGCGGTTCGGGCTGTTCGGATTGGGAACTCCCGATATGCCGGGCGTACTGCTGTTCATACTCAGCTGCATACTCTACGGAATAGCGTTTGACTTCTTTAATATTGCCGGTTCGCTCTATGTCGAACAGAGCGTTGACAAGAGCATCCGCGCCAGTGCACAGGGACTCTTTATGATGATGTCAAACGGTATAGGCGCAACGCTTGGCATGATATGTGCCGGTGCTGTAATGGACCGGTTCGTATTCAAGGCAGCTATACCTGACTGGAGTTCGGCGTGGTTTGTTTTTGCCGGATATATGGTTGTAGTGGCACTGCTGTTCGCGGTGCTGTTCAGGGAATCTGACAGTAAGAAAAAATCTTAAGACTAAGCTTGCTGCAGGGAGCGCTTGTCAAGCTGTGTAAGTATGATGCGGTAATAGGCAGGAGTAACTGTTATGGTCTTGCCCGACGGCTGCTCCAGGGTGATGGTAAAGTGGCCGCGTTCCTTACCGTATCGTGCTATCTTGGAGGTGTTGACCAGGAAAGAGCGGCGGCATCGGACGATTGATGTCCCCTCCAGGTCCTCCTCGATCTTTTGTGTAGTGGAGCGTAGCAGATAACTTGACAGCTTACCCTCAAGGTTATAGAATATCTGTACGTAATTGTCCTGGGATTCGATGTAGAATATCGAGTCTTCGCTGAGTGACATCTTGTGCTTTCCCTGGCTGTCGCGGAACTGAATAAGACGGTGAGCTGATTCCATAGTCTCGCGGTTGTGAGTGACCTTAAAGAGCTCCAACTCCTCTTTCTTGGCCTTATACTGGGCGTAGAACCAGACAATGGAGTAGGGAATGGCAAGTATCAAAGCCACACACATTGGTATGCGTATAAGAAGCTGCGGCAACTCGCGTGAGAGTCCCAGTTTGAAGCATACCGTAAACACGTAATATTCAACGGCTATTACCAGAAATTCCAGGATATGCCATAGCAGAAAACGTTTTACTGTTATGCTATGGAGAGTACTGAGCCCCGACAGCAGCAGTTTGCTCATGATGAGGGTGGGGACTGCAACCAGATAGAAGAGAACCGTAACACCAGCTTGCTTCAGTGAGTTGAATCCAAACCATGTGGTGTTGGAGAATGGCTGGTACATGGCCATAAACAGCATTGAGAACAATGATACAAAGAGCACGGCCTGCATCAGGAACCGTCTTTGTAGCATAAGTTTTGGTACTGTATTATTGCCGCTTCTTGTCATAGACCGCGAATTTAATCAAAAAAGCGGCTCATCCTATGGTCAGGACCAATTGAGTTTGCGTCTTTGGAGTAATACGGTAGCGGTTGTCGCTGCGGCAACCTATCACCCAGATGATCTCATTGCCGCATGTGGCAACCAATTGGTGATTCCTTTGGGCTGCACTTGTCTTGATGTCGGTGAGATAATCGCTCACCAGTTTGCTGCCCTTCATTCCAAATGGAACGAACCTGTCGCCATTGTGCCAGCGGCGTATGGTAATGCTGTTTTCAGTGAGCAGTGCCGCATCAAATGTAGCTGCGCGCGGGTCGGTTGATATGGGTGTTCCGGCAGGGGCGTAGCTGACAGTCAGAGTGCGTCCGTCGGGTAGGGTTGCGGTGGTTCCCGGATTCAGGCTGACGATTATTTGAGCACTGTCTGTGACACTGTCAACGTGAGTTACAATAAAGGCGTCACGGTCCTTTATAAGCCTATGTGTAGCCGATTGGAAACGTGTGCCCGGCTGCGAATCCATTGCAGCCTGGATATCTGTGATTTGGGTGCTGTTGAACCCCAATGGGGAGAGTATCTCAAACAGTATCGCACCCGGTACGGGATATGACTTGAGCTCCGGGATGCTTATAATCATATTGCTTTCCGTACCTGTCACGATACGGTTCTTGGCATCCTCAATAGCCTGACTGTAGATAGTATATGCCTGTTGCAGATGATTTGCGGTATCTGCAATGGCGTTATCGGCATCAGGGTTGATGCTGCGCATAAGCGGAATAAGCTGCAGGCGTATCTTGTTGCGGGTGTAATCCGTTTCAAGATTTGTGCTGTCCGTAACGTATGGCTGGCCAATGCTGTGCAACCAATCCTCAATTTCCTGTCTTGATACGCACAGCAGTGGGCGTATGATATATCCATTACGTGGTTTTATGCCTGTGAGACCTTTGATTCCTGTGCCGCGTATAAGATTGAGCAGCACTGTCTCAACAGAATCGTCGCGATGGTGTGCTATGCAAATGGCACTTGCTTCACACTGCTGCCTTACTCTCTCAAAATCTGCATAGCGGAGCTCACGGGCTGCCATCTCAACGGATAATCCGTGCTCAATGGCATAACTGCACGTATCATAGTTGCAGACGGTGAGTTCCACTCCGTTTTTGCAGCAGAGCTCTATTGCGAATTCCTGGTCACGGTCACTCTCGTTGCCCCGCAGATGGAAATTGCAGTGAACGGCGTGAACACGGTAGCCCAAACGGAGCAGAATCAGGAGTAGGGCAGTGCTATCAGCACCACCGCTCAGCCCCAGTACAACCTTTGTGCCTTTGTCAAGCAGATTGTTTTGGTTTATGAACTCCTTTACCTTGTTTATAAGCATACCATCCATTACGGATACAAAGATATAATTTAATTGAAAGATGGCATTACAGGCAGTGATATACGGAATAAAAAAAGCGTACGAAACTAATTCGTACGCTTTTTCTATTAGGTTAAATGATCAGATCAGAAGTAGAACATCATGAAGAGCTTGCCACCCAAATTTTCAGTTCCAGCGTGGAATGAACGGTCACCCGGGAGGATCAGTTCTGTATGCTCCTCAACTCCACCGGCTACCTTGTTCCAACCTTCGGACTTCTGATACTCCTGAATTTCCCATGTCTCAAAAGCGGTAATTGATAATTCACCACCGAATGAGAGCTTAGGCACTACAAAGTACTCAACGCCTACACGTCCGGCAATTCCAAAGCTAATGCTTTTGTCAAAAGTCTCGGTTATACGCTCACCGTTAAGATATGCAGCATTACCGGGGTTGTAACCAAGATTTCGTGACGGAGTCTGATTGATCTCAGTTATGGCATTACCATAAGAATAGGTATTTGTGTTCTTGGCTGTACCAAGCAGAAGGTCTGCACCAAAGAATCCCTGGATGCGGTCCTTACCTTTACGATACTCAGCTCCAAGAGCAAATGATGTGGCTGACACCTTCCATTTTCTATAGTCAATTACCTGAGCCTCTGAGAACGGATTGATGTACTTGTCATAATCATCCTGTACATATCTGAATGAGTTTTGAACATCCTTGCCGAAACCGATGTTTGCACGGATTGCAAGCTGGTCACTCAGCATGTATTTTCCCATGAGAGAGTGCTGGACAAGACCGAAAGCGTCCTTACCACCAAACTCATCAATAGTGTTGCGATCCCATGCTCCACCCTCGCCGGTGTAGAACAGGTTGCCAAAGAATTCATATACAGGCTGCATATCAATTCCGATGGCCCAATCACCTGCCTTGGGCAGGTAATCCTTCTCTTCCTGGGCCGTCAGGACTCCCAGCGGGAGTACTGACAGCAACAGAAGAGCTGATATTTTCTTGATTGTCATAACTAATCGTTTTTTAATGATTTAAGAATGACACCATTAATTACTCTGCATCCTGGTTTACATTCCAGATGTACTGTGTCCAGCCATCGGGCTGCAGATGCTGTGCATCGAATTTCAGCTTCAGCTTAGCAGCGGCCTTAGGAGCGTAGATGTTACCGGTTGCGCTCTTGTCGCAGTCCTCTGCGTTAACGTTGTTCTGAGATGTGAATGTGTACTGGTGGAGAATCTCAAGTGTATTATTCTTGGTCTTGTCGGTCCAGTGTTTGAACTCATCAACTTCGATGTCATCCGGAGCGATGGTGATAGCAACCTTGTCAGGAACAGCATCCTTAGCAACCTTGAATGAGAATGCAATCTTACCATCCTCAACGGGAACGTTGTAACCAACGCCGTCAACATCGGTGGTAACGGTAGCGGTTGAATAACCTACTGACTGCCACTTAGCAGCTGCGCTAGATCCGCTCCATTCCTCGATAGCCCACTGTACCTTACCGTTGATGTTAATGGTCTCGTACTCGCCATCGGGAGCGATAAGCCAACCAACCAGGTTGTTGTCCCATGTGCCAGGAGCAGCGTTAGGAGTGAACTTGTAGTAGTACTCACCCATAATATTCCAAGCTGCATACTCGTCATTTACTCTGTCGAGTACGTGGTTGTAGTTACCATCCAGCAGAACGAAGTTTGCGGTGTTGCCAACCTCACGGAAGTGCTTGAACTTGCCATAATCATCTGATGAGAGAGCTGCATCAACGAATACAGGATTGAACTCATCATCCGGGAACTGCTTGAGAACCTTGATGCTGAACTTACCGTTTGCATCGGTTGCAGCGGTATAGAGCTCACCGGCAATGTTAATCTTAACAGGCATACCTGCGAACTTCTCATACTCACCAATGCGAGCTCTGCTCTCCTTGGCCTTGAATACAGAACCTGTTACGGTCTCACTGAGATCCCAGCCGTCGATAACCTTCCAGCCTGCGATGTAAGGAGCAAATTCAGTAGCAGGAACAAGAGGATCCCACATAGCAGGAGCGGGCTGCATAGGATCAGGAATATACTCGAAGTATGCAGTACCAAGGTCGGTCCACTCATGTCCCTCCTTCTTGATTATTCTGCCAGTGCAGTCATATTCACCATTAGTAAGGATATCGAACTTCTTGTCAGCATCCTTGTAGTGTGTGAACTTCTCAACAGGAATAGTAACAGTGTTGTCGAAATCAACATTGGGCTCCTCACCGGCGTTCTCGAGCGGGAGAACGAATGAGAACTCACCCTTGTTGTCGGTAAGAACCTGAACATTGTTAGCAAGACCAGGAACAACGATTTCAAGGATATAACCCTCAGCAGGAATCATATCACCAGCCAGGAAGCCTGTCTCAACATTGAGCTTGGCAGCACCCTTGATGGTAGCCTTCTCAGCGAACTCAACATCATTGGCATCCTTAAGCTTCAGCCAACCTGCCAGATTCTCGTGCCATGTGTTATCACCGGCAGCAACAAGCTGATCGTTGAACTTTACATAAGCTGTACCCAGATCGTTCCACTTGTGATCCTTGTCGGCATAAACGATTGTGTAGTTGTTGTAGTCGTCAGCAATGTAAACCGGAGTGGTCTTGCCATACTCGGTGTAGTGTGCAAAGTCCTTAACAGGAACGTTAGCCTGAACAAGAGCAATGTTGAGCTGGTCTGCATCATCCTCCATAGGAAGATTGAAGCTGAAAGTACCGTCCTCGGCACTGGTCATAACGTCATAGTTTTCACCGGTAGTTACATCAGTGACTGTAACAATGCGGGCCTGAGGCTCATAAGCGCCAATACCGTATCCCTTCTCAACAGCGAAGAGAACCTTACCCTTAACCTCAACGAACTTGTCCTTACCCTGAGCCTTCTTCCAACCAATCAGGTCATCTGACCACTCATCGGGAGTGTTACCAACAGCGGGAGTGTACATTACATAGTAGTCACCATACTCATCCCAGTCTGCATTCTCGGGCTTGATCTGGTTGTAAACGTTGTACTGACCGTCGCGAAGGATGGTCTCCTTTCCCTTTGAATCAATGAATGTGAAGGGCTGATCCTGCTCAGCAAGAGCGATGTTGAAGAAGTCAGCAGCAACCTTGTAGTCATTGGTGGGGATATCAACCTTGAAGTTACCGGCCTTATCTGTGTAAGCCTTGAAGTTCTGGTTGTAGGGAGCAGGACCATTAATTACGATAGCCTGAGCACCCTCGGTAAAGATACCCTTACCAAAGCTTTCGAGAGCTGCCAGATGGATGCGACCCTTGATGGTTACGGTCTGGTCATAGTTCTGGAAACCGGCCTTACCTCTTGCCCAACCAATCAGGTTGTCTTCCCACTTTGCGGGCTGTGCACCGTCATCCAGTGTGATACCGTTGTTGAAGTAGGGGTTGAAGGGCAGATAACGTGTGCCAAGGTTGTAAGGCATGCCGTCAACGAAGTCGGTCAGGAGAAGACCGAGAGTACCGGGAGCAGCGAAGTTTGTAACCTCATAAGCTCCGTAGAGAGAGATTGTCTCGGCTGAATCAGTGTAGTGAACGAATGCGTTGTCGCCTACACCCAGAACCTTAAGAGCGTTAATTCTGAGACCCTCTGAAAGAGATCTTACAGGGATGTTGATAGTGTAGTTACCCTCAGCATCAGTTGTGGTACCGAATGTGAAGTTTGCGGCAGGAGATGCTGCATTTGCAGGATAACCAATTGCGAACTCAACATTAGCATTGCTTGCATTCTTGTAGTCACCGATACGGAAGCCCTTCTCAATGGCGAGCTTAATCTGACCCTTGAATGTTACGATGTTGTCAAACTGCTCAACGTCTGCGTTGTTGGCAATGTACTCAATACGGTTGGGGAACTCATAGTTGCCCGGTACCAGATTGATGTTAAGCTGCTGCCAGCTATAACGCTTGAGCAATGACTTGATAATAGGTTTGCCGTCAGCACCCATTGACTCATACTCGTTATAGAAGTCAGTGAACTGCTCCAGGTAAACATTAACACCGTTAATACCGTTGCTCTTAACGGGGATTGCGATGGTGAAGTAACCGTTTGCGTCGGTTACGGTCTCAAAAAGCTTGCTGCCCTGTGCACCGGCTACGTAAGAAGCCATAGGAACCTCTACGGTAACCTTTCTGCCGGCTGCGGGCTTGGCGTTAGCAATAGAATAATTTGCACCGTTGACTTCAACGCCAGTGTTATAAGTCACCGTTGCGGAGAGTGTAATCTCCTGATTAACAGCGTCAAAGTTAAACTCTGACTGCTCCTGCTTTGTGCAAGATGCACCAGCAAGAATGAAGGCAACCAAAGCGGCTGCACCAAACAGTTTCTGTTTCATAAATGCTTGTTTAAAAGTGGATTTATTGAAATGGTTAATAAAAAGATTCATAATCATTTATGTAGTCTTTGCAATTATGCTTGCGGGCAAAGTTAATGATTGTTAAGCAAACAAAAAAGCTTTTTTCAAGAAAAATGATGTTTGTTGATAACTTTTTTCTCTTTATACCTATATAACTGGCGCGCGTTACGGATATTGTGCCATATGGTATAAAATCCTCCTGCAACCGAAACCAGAGGGTTCCAGAAGGTGTATCCCATCCAGATCCCGAACACCGTGTTCTTTTGTCCAAACGCCTGACTGGCTTCCGTACGGCTGTTGTCCCGGCGTCCTGTGATGCCGCCCAATGAAAATTGCAGTATGCAGCATAGCAATGATACTATGGCTATGCCCGCCAAAGTAATCAGGCTGCACCCGCTGTGTACTATGGCACGGGTGCTCATAAGTATGGCTATGGTTAGTGATACGCTCCATAGGTAAAAGCTCAGGTTCATTTTGGATGCCACCCAATCGTGAAATCGCGGCATAAGCCAGCGTACCGTCCATGCGGTGAGGCATGGCAGAATTAGTAGAGGGAATACCTTGGCTAGTATACGACAAAAGGCTGCTATGAATGTTATGCCGGCCTGCGGATATAACAGCGGTACGGTGAGCGGTACCAGTATTGAGACCGCCAGGTTGATAATGATGGTGTACATTACCACCTGTGCCATATCTCCTCCCAGACGGCCGGTTACAACTGCGCATGCGGTAGCGGTGGGGCAAATCATGCAGAGCATGGCCGATTCAAACAGGATGCGGTGACGCAGTATCCACGTTGCAAAAGGTGTGGTGCAGTGCATGGCCCATACTACAGCGGCACAAAGCGCGAGGAATACCAATATCTGGATGAGCAGGTTGCGGATATGCCAGCGCTTGAACACCAGTTGCTTTGGCTCTATTCGGCTGAAACTTATGAAAAGCATCAGGAAAAGCAGTATGGGCTGTGCCCTGCGGCATATTGACTCAAGTATGGGACCGGCCGGATGAATGCATGATAACTGCATATAAATAAGGTATGCCCCTGCGCCGGATATCATGCCTATTACCAGCATCCAATCCTTGAGGAACTTGATAAACCTGCCATTCATATGCCGTAATGTGCCTGTAGAATCAGTTTTTCATTGCGAAGATACTTTTTATTTGTGATTTCCGTTTTAACTTAGCACGCTAAAAGTCCGTAAAAAGCATGGCTAAACACTTATGGTTTGTTAATCTTCTATGGGTGGTGCTGGGATTCCTGTCATGTACCGATGACTGGAAATTCAGCGCAAGCGACCGTTATATGCTTGATTTTTCGGCCGATACCGTGCGTTTTGATACCGTTTTCAGTGGTGTGGCATCGGCATCGGGTGGATTCATGATATACAACCCCAATGACGCGGGCCTTAGGTTTGACGCCCTGATGGCAATGGGAAAACTGAGTCCGTTCCGCATGAATCTTGACGGAGAGGGCGGAACAATGATAACTGGACTTGAGATTCCGGCTGGCGACAGTCTTTTCTGTTTCATTTCGGTCAATATCCCCGAGACCGGAGCTACGGAGCCGTTTGATGCATCTGATTCCATAAGATTCGTGTTGGAAAGCGGCGTGGTGCAGAGCGTAAAGCTGATGGCGCAGGGACAGAATGCCGTGAGACTGCGCGGCAAGCGGGTAGAATCAGATATGGTGCTGGATTCCAGATTGCCGTACATCATATTCGACAGTCTGTACGTGGCTGATGGCGTTACCCTAACCATTGAGGCTGGTGCACGGCTTTACTTCCATAAGGATGCTGTACTTGATGTGGCCGGCCGCTTGGTTGCCAGGGGTACGCAGGATAATATGATAGTTATGCGGGGCGACCGCCTGGATGATATGCTGGAGGGCTTGCCTTACGATCTGCTGACAGGTCAGTGGGGCGGAGTCAGATTTCGTGGCGGAAGTTACGGCAACAGGCTTGAGTGGTGTGACATTCACGGCGGCAACTGGGGGGTGCTGGCTGACAGCGCCGGATTTGAAAAGTCCAAAGTGAGTATAATATCATCCGTGATACATAATGTGAACGGTAACGGCATTGAGGCTACGGGTTGCCGCATTGAGGTGGCAAACAGTCAGATAACGAATGCCGGCGTATCGTGTGTTGATATTGCCGGAGGATGGTCTGATTTTACATTCTGTACCATAGCGGGGTTCTCGCTCTGGAATTATGGCGCACAGGCGGTGATTCTGGCCGACAGCAGGGATGGGAGCGCAGTTCCGTTTGAGGGTGCACGGTTCCGCAACTGCATAATCACCGGCCGTCATGAGACTGAGTTTGTAGCTGCATTTGCGGATTCTGTAAGCAAAAAGGCTCCGTACAGCATAAGCAACTCGCTGCTTATGGTTGCTGATTCGGATGATTCGCGTTACCGCAATGTGGTTTTTGAGGAACACGGATCTGATTACTATGGACCTGATAATTTCTATAACCAGACCAGGGTGGGATACAACTCGGTGTTCGCGTTGGATTCACTGTCGCCGGCACGCGGTATTGCCGATACCCTGTCGGTTGAGTGGCCGGTGGATCTGGCGGGTGAAAGCCGACCGCCAAAGGGGGCGGATGCGGGGTGTTACCAGTATGTACGATTGTAAAATAAATTCCTTATAAGTGAGACGTCTTTTCCTTTTCCTTTCTGTTTGCGCGATTTGTAGTGTTACGGTATGCTCCCAGCAGAGCATGACCGTTATGTTCTGTAATGCCGAGAACCTTTTTGATCCCCAGGATGATCCTTTCAAGGATGATGATGCATATACTCCCGGCGGTGATTACCACTGGACAAGTTCGCGTTATTGGGATAAGCTTGATGCCATATCGAAGGTTATTGTTGCAGCCGATGAAGAGCAGGCTCCTGCGCTTGTGGGACTGGCTGAAGTAGAAAATGACACGGTGCTCAGGGATCTTACCGCACGCTCGGCACTGAGGGGTGCCGATTACAGGTATGTGATGACTGACTCACCTGACCGTCGCGGCATTGATGTGGCTTTACTTTATCGGCGGAGCTTTTTCCGCATGATAGGACATGAGTCATTGAGTGTGAATCTTCGTCCGTATGGCGGCGGTGCCACACGAGATGTGCTCCATGTTGTTGGATTGTTGGAAAATTTTGATACGATTGACGTGTATGTCTGCCATTGGCCAAGCCGTTATAACGGTGCCGGTCAGACCGAACCGTTGCGTATGTGCGCGGCCCGTACGGTAAGGGCGTCGGTTGACAGTATATTCGGCGTGCGACATAAACCATACATTATTATAATGGGTGACCTGAATGATGGTCCTGATGATCCTGCCGTGCGTCAAGGCTTGAATGCAAAACCTTATTCAAAAGGATCGGAACTGGGTGATTGTGAACTGGTTACGGTTATGGATCCTTTGGATGACGGTAGCTACAAGTATGAGGGCGTCTGGGATAAATATGACCAGTTCGTGGTATCGGCATCACTGATGAACGGTTTGGGCTGTACGGAGATGCTGGGCGCAGCGATAATGAACCTGCCGTTCCTTCTTGCCGACGACGATACGTACGGCGGTGTCAAACCTTTTCGTACCTATAACGGACGGCGTTATCAAGGCGGCTATTCGGACCATTTGCCTATTAAAATGAGGATAGGTTTCTGAATATGTTGTGAAAAAAGCCTATATTTGAGGGCTCTAATGAAATTATTAACCAAACTATAATTGATATGAAGAGAATTAAAGCATTTTTTGTTGCCGCTGCAGCTATGGCTGTAATTCCGGCAATGGCTCAAAAGTCCATTCCTCTGGTTTATGACCAGGAATTTGCAGGTGCAAAGTATCCCGCTCCCGCATTCCCCACAGTAGATGAGGCAAAGAGTCTGGAGACTCTGCCCAACCCGTTTGAGTTCTCAAACAGCACCAAGCAGGTCAAGAAGTTCAAGGATTGGGAGAAGCGTCGTGCAGAGATCGTACGCGAGCTCCAGCACTATGAGATAGGTGAGAAGCCTATTATAGGCAAGGAGGACATCGAGGCAACTCTTGAGAACAATACACTGACAGTCAAGGTTACACGTAACGGTGAGATTCTTGAGCTTTCAGCCAGAATTACTTACCCCGAGGGTGACGGTCCGTTCCCTCTCATGATCGGTGCATCAAACAACGCTCTGCCGCGTCAGTTCTTTACTGATCGTAAGATTGCTCAGATGAATTTCAGCGAGCGTCAGGTTAACAGCTACTCACAGATGGGCGGCTTTGGCGGCGGTGAGCGTAAGGACGGTCGTGGCACATACAACTTTGACCGCCTCTATCCCGAGCTGGTTGACAACGGCGCATACTCAGAGTGGGCATGGGGTGTAAGCCGCCTCATTGACGGTCTGGAGATTGTAGGCGCAGCCAGCAAGATAGACATGAAGCACATCGGTATAACCGGTTGCTCATATGCCGGTAAGATGGCTCTGTGGTCAGGCGCAATGGATGAGCGTATAGCTCTTACAATCGCTCAGGAGCCCGGTGGAGGTGGTGCAGCTGCATGGCGCGTTTCACAGACTCTTGGTAATGTCGAGAATCTGGGTAACACTGATAACCACTGGTTCAAGATTTCAATGTGGGACTGGAAGGAGGAGAATGTATCAAAGCTTCCGTATGACCACCATGAGCTCTGCGCTCTGGTTTGCCCGCGTGCCCTGTTGGTACTGGGTAACACCGATTACGAGTGGCTGGCCGATGAGGCTGGTTACGTATCATGCGTAGCTGCCCGTGAGGTATGGAAGAAGTTCGGAATCGAGGACCGTATGGGATTCTCAATCCAGGGCAAGCATGGTCACTGTCAGCTTCCCCAGAGCCAGTATCCCGAGGTTGAGGCCTTCATCGACAAGTTCCTGCTTGGCAAGGAGGACGCCAACACCATCATCATGCATGTTGACGAGACCCTCAAGGATAAGGAAGTTCAGAAATGGATTCCTTGGGCACAAGTGGACTTTAAGTAAAAAAAAGGCCGCTCAATCGAGCGGCCTTTTTTTTTATTGTTGTTGCGGAAGGCTGTCCACGTAGTCTTTGATTGCGATTGCGGCGGCGCGGGCATCGTTTACTGAATCCCAGATTGACATGGGACGTTTGCAGGTGCCTGCGGCAAACAGACCGGGCTTGCCGGTATCGTTGTCATACAGGTGCGGGGTTACGGTCTTGATGAAGCCGTAATCGCCGCTTATTCCGCAGGCCTGACCTAAGGCTTTGGTGCCGCATGAAGCCTCCATACCTACCATAAGTACCAGAAGGTCGGTAGTCATCTTGAGTGGCAGTCCCATCAGGGTATCTTCGCTCTTAAGCTGCACACGGCCATCGAATGTGGCTGCTGCCTCCGATATGCGTCCGCGTACAAAGCTGATGCCGTATTTTTCCTGAGCCATGCGGTACATCTCCTCAAAGCCCTGGCCCCACATGCGCAGGTCCATGTAGAATATCGATGCCTCGCACTTGGGCAGTTGCTTGCAGACCTCGATGGCCTGTTTTACGGCTGTCACGCAGCAAATCTTGGAGCAGTAGTTGTTGCCGCTCTTCTCGTCACGTGAGCCTACGCACTGCAGAAACGTGATGCGCTTGGGCTCGTCGCCGTTGGCGTTGGTAATCTTGCCGTGCTTGATCATCTGCTCCATGTCGAGTGATGTGATGACACCCTTGTAGATACCGTATCCGAGTTCCTCCTTGCGGTGGGCATCGAATACCTGATAGCCGGTGGCAACCAGAACGGCATCGGCCACATATGTCTGGCCCTTGGCATCAATGAGTTTCCACTCGGTGCCCTGCCATTTGATATCGGCAATGTCAACTCCAAAGGCCGATGTTATGCCATCGGTGAGCAGCTTTCCGCTCAGATCATCGGCTATCTCCTGAGCTGCCTGGAAATTGGGGAACAGGAAGGCCTTGTCCTGGATGTTCTTGAGCGGAGTCTCGGACTTTTCAAACAGAGTAACCTGAACACCGTACTTGGCCAGTACTGATGCGGCCTCTATGCCGGCGGGGCCGGCGCCTATTATTGCGACTTTTCTCATAATGTTTATACTAACAGGTTCTCGGGTTTCTCGGGAGCGCGCAGGATCTTGCCGTTGGCGTCTCTGTACTTCTCCTTTGGATCATAAGGTATGCCTATCTTGTCAAGCAGACGCTCTGCCTGAACCTGATGTATCTGCAGGCCAAGTTCCCATGGGTTGTAACCAAGTAGCAGGCCGGCCATCTCTTCATAGGTAAGAACAGGAATGCCGTATCCCTCGCGGTCATATGTCTTGTGCTCCATTTCGGCTATGGTGTACTGCCAGCGGTCCAGAAACATTGAACAGCCCGGACAGTTGGAGACAATGAAATCAGGTTCATACGGCTCCATGGATTCCAGCTTCTTTTTGGTGTTGGAAACGGAGTAGCCGCGGTTTTCCTGAACCAGATACTGACGGAATCCGAATCCGCAGCAGTGACGGCGCTCGGGGTAATCAACTACCTCACCGCCCCAGGCCTCGATCATACCGGCCAGTACGTAGGGGAATTCTGCCTTACCAACACCCTTGTCGGGGAATATCTTGGCATAGTGGCAGCCTATGTGCTCCACCACCTTCAGAGGCTTGCCGGTAAAGCGGTTCACCAGGCGGTATTTCATCTTCTCGGCCAGCTCATTGCGGAAATGATATATCACGTCCGATGGGTGAGCTATGTTCTTGGGTATGTTGAACTCACGCTTGCAGGCCTTGTAGAGGTTCTCACGGGTTTTCTCCAATAGTTCAGGATGCTCCTCCCACATATGGCACATCTCGGTGAATACGCCGAATGATGTTACGCATGACGGTACGTAGTTCTCATAACCGTGTTCGGTCATAAGGGAGAACAGGCGGGCCACAACTGTCATTGTGGTCTCCAGGGGAACCAGATCGGTGTGGTAACCTATGCCGGTGCATGTGTGCTGACGGAAATCATCAAAGATGTCCTTGTTCAGCTCTTCCCTGAGCATGCGGAGGAATGCAGCCTCTGATCCGGGGAAGAAAGTCTGACGGATACAACTACGCTCGTAGAAGTAGTGGTCATCGGCTATTGTCTTCTGATACTCGTTCCAAAAACGGTTTGCCATAGTCTTGTCAGTTAATAAGGTTCTCGGCCACGATCTCGGCTATATCCTTTACGGGGTAGTCATTCGTGGCGTGCTGGAACGCTTTCTTACACATGGGGCAGGCGGTGGCGATTGCGTCAACCGGCTTGCTGGTCAGGTTGGCAAGTGATGCGTTCCTTATCTTGGTCTGCTCCTCAATGCTGAGTTTGGTGTCACCCAGATTGAATCCGCAGCACACACTCTTTTCTCTCTGGAATCGGGTCTTCTGCAGGTTGGTCACTGCGCTGAGCACCTGACGCGGCTCCTCATAGATTCCACATCCGCGGCCCAGCTCGCAGGGATCGTGGTATGAAACCTTGCGGTCATCATGACGAACCTTTAATCGGCCCTGTTTTATGAGCATGTCGATATACTCGGTATGGTGGACAACCGGAATGCTCAGGTTGTACTCTTTCTTGAATGACTGGTAGCAGATGGGGCAGGAGGTAACCAGCATGGTAGCTCCTGATTTCTCTATCAGGTCAGTATTCTTCTTCCTGAGATCGGCTGCCTGATTGGTGAATCCCTGCTGCTGCAACGGACGGCCGCAGCAGATGGTGTTCAGCTTATCCATATACCAGTATTTCTGACCGGCAGCTGTGAAGATGCGCTCCATTGATTCGGTAATGCCCGGAGTAAGATGTGACATACATCCGCCAAAGTAAGCTACACGGCCTATGGCGTTGAACGGTGACTGTCGTTTGTTCAGATATGAATAATTGCCAACAGTGTCGATGGCGCCTTTGGCTCTGGTTTGACGGCGCAGTGCGCTCAGGTCTATGCCTACGGGGCAATCGACCGTGCATCGGTCACACATAAGACAGTTGTCGGCTATCATCTTGAGGCGGCTTCCGCGCTCCTGATTACGCAGGCTGCGGATAAGATAGACTGACTGTATCTCATGGTTCTCAAGCACGCGGTCAATGGGGCAGCCCGATATGCAGACGCCGCAACGTGAACATGCATTCAGTTCAAACAGGGTGTAGCCTGTCTTGCCGGTCTCCTCACGGACTCCTATCTTACGGAACCATATGAGCAGGAGCTCGGTAAAGATATGCATGTAGCGGGTAAACGGCATTGTGACGAAGAATACGCCCAGCATGAGCGAATAGAGCATCCAGATTGATGTCTCCAGACCCCGTACAATCATGGGGTCAAACAGGTTGCCCACGGCTTGCGTAAAGAATCCTCCGTTGCCGTACAGACAGGCTGTCACCGACTCGGCAAGCAGACGCATGGGGAATATCATCCAGAGCGAGAACTTTGAGAACCGGTCTATGATGGTATGCTTCGTAGTGCGTCGCATTCCCAGTATCTTGGACCAGAAGATCTTGATGATGGCCATTGTCAGACCCAGGAATACATATAGCAGCAATGCGTCCATCAGGTCCGAATAGGCCTTGTGCTGACGGAACGATGCCGGTGCCTTATGTACGAAATAGCGGTAGAATATGCCTACGTAGAACGGACGGTGGTAGTGGATTCGGGCTATACCATCATCGGTCTCTACGCGGTAACGGCGCTGGTTGAGGTATTCAGGGTCCTTATTCTCTCCTGTGTTGTAAATGTACCAGCCGTTCTGAGATTCAAGTTCACGTACGGTCTCTATTGACTGCTCGTGCTGCAGGGTGTAGAAAGCGTCACGGCTCTCGATAGCACCTACCACAATGAGCAGGAACCAACCCAGGGCGTATGCCTGGTGCATTATTCCAAGCAGCAGGTTCTTTTTGAGAATACGTACGTGAAGGAGGCCTTCGCGTATCATCTCCCAGATGGCGGGGAATATCTTCCACGAATACCAGTTGCTGCGGATAATCTTGCGCTGCTCGTCGCTGAACTTTCTTATCCACCTTATGTATTTGTAGATAATTATGCCGAACAGCAGTACGGTTCCAATCAGGAACGGTACTACGAAATCGTTATATGGATATGCGTGTATCTTCATGGCGGCTTATTTTGTCTCGTCAAGGATCTGACGCATATTGATAATCAGTGACCTGAGGTTTACCCCACGCGGGCAGACCAGTGTGCATTTTCCGCAGAGCATGCACTTCTTCAATTCCTCATCAAGGCCCTCATACTCACCGCGGCGGAATGATGTGTGTATGCGGCGAATGCTGAACTCGGTATACTGGCGTGCAGAGCATGTGGCACTGCAGCATCCGCACTGGAAACAGCGCTTGAAAGAGGGGACACGGTCCAGCAGCTTGTTGTACCGCTCAAGGGATACCTTGTCCATGTTCTCCGAGCGGGGAGTCTTTATGGCGAATCCGAATTTATTCATCGTGCGGGCCGTTTAGAATTGTGTCGTGGAACTCCATGCCTCCGGTCACACGGAATATGTTACGGAGTTCCTCCATTGTCTCGGGGTTGATGGTGCGCAGTGCGCCTGCACCCTCACCGTGGTAGTTGGCACCGAATTTGGGAGCAACCACCTTTATATTCTTTATATACCACTCCCAGACTGGGCCCTGTTCAGGGTGTTTCTCTGGGAATACTACATCGGGATGAACACAATATCCTATATTCAGGATGTTGTTGCCTATTGCACCCATAAGGTCAACTTGCTGGCGGCCCATGTGGCTCTCCTTGTAGTAACCCATATCCTGAGATACCTTACGCAGGATGTTGATGACGGCTCCGGGCACGTTGCCGCGCGGGCAACGGGGTTTGCAGGACATGCACTGTCCGCAGTACCAGATGGTATCGGAACGCAGCAGTTTCTCCACCTGCTCCTCATCACCGCGCTGAACGGTGTCGCATATGCGGCGGGGGTCATAGTCGTAGAACTCGGCGGCAGGGCAGATGGCCGTGCATATGCCGCAGTTCATACAAGCCTTGAGCGAGTCCTCATATCGGACGTCGGACTTGATAATATCTATCAGGTTTCCCATAAGCAAAAAGCAAATCTTTGATAGTTGGTTTCAAAGATAGGAGGTTATCGCAAACAACCTCAATCGGTTAGACGATTATTGACGAATTGTTACAAACTCGTGCACGAATTATTACTTGTCAAACTTCTTGCGGTTCATCTTCATGGCGCGGAACAGCAACTTTGAGAGCGGTTTCTCGCGGTTTCGGTAGAGCAGGTTTATGTACCAGCCAAGCTTCTTTGCCACTGATATGCGGTATGTCTCAACAAACTCAATGAGTGTACCGTCACTGTCCTCGATGTAGGTGAATCGGCCCGATGCATCACCCATTGCGAACTGCTTGCCATCAGGGCAGCTGTCAACGGTGAAGGGATAGCCGTGGTCGGCGCACCATTTGCCAAGTTCGTCCATGCCTGTTACGTCAAAGCAGATCTGGATGAATCCGGGATCTCCCCAGTAACGACCCTCGAAAATCTTGCGGGGTTCACGGTCACGGCACTGTACAAGCTCGATGTAACCGGAAGGGAATATGGGTGAAAATGCACCCTTGTTAGGCTTTGACCATTTAAGCAACACGCGGCGGAACTTTCCGTCACCGCCTGCCAGAGGCTTGAGGTCATCAAAATGGCCGTACTCGTTATAAATGAGTTGGTCATAACCAAGAATATCGGAATAGACGGTGCGTGCCTTGTCCATATCGGTGACGCCAATCATGCAACCAATCATACCGCCGAACTCCTTGCCCTCATCCAACAGAAGGTAATCATCCTGAACTGCCTGGAACCAATTGCCCTCGGGGTCGGTGATATAGAAGGTCTTGCTTCCGTCGGGTGCGGTGACGATGGGACTTACCTTATCCCAACGCTCCGATGCGTACTTGTGTGCGCTCTCGGTGTTGCGGCACTTAACCTTGGCGCAGAATATGCCCAGGTCACCAACCTGGATCTGGAAATCCACCGGTTTGGGCTTACGCTGTGAGTACTGCCATATCTCGAATCCGCCGCCACCCTGGAGGTTTATTGCTATTGCTGCATGGCGCTTGCGGGGGTGACCGCCGGTGTAGGGGAGCATGCGCTCAGCCACAGTATCATCCTCAAGAACACGGATATCTACACCAAACATCTTTATGAACCATTTCCATGAGTCATAAACTGATGTTGTTCCTACACCTATCTGCTGGATTCCGGTAATAAAAAAGCCGCCGTTGTACATATTCTTTTCCAATAGTTTATTAAGATGCAATATTAGGCATTTTCTGCGGCTTATGCAATCCGTTTCGGGTCAAAAAGCCGGCCTCAAACAAAAAAAACAGAGCACATTTCAGCATATTCCGTAAATAGGATTACATTTGCAAACAACAAACTACCAAACGCTATGACACTTTATCCGCTTATACTGGGACTGGGAACCGGTGAGATAATACTTATTGTTCTTGTCATTCTGCTTCTGTTTGGAGCCAAACGCATACCTGACCTGATGAAGAGTATGGGTAAGGGCGTAAAGAGCTTCAAGGAGGGTATGAAGGATGTTGAGAAGGAGATCAACGCTCCTGATGAGTCCGCCGCCAAGGAAACTGATAAGGAGTCCGAATCCAAGTAATCCATATTCTTTTATGGCTGTTCCGGAAGACAAGCCTATGACTTTCTGGGACCATCTGGACGCTCTCAGGGATGTTATTCTGCGCGTCCTCGCCGTTGCCGTGGTGGGGTTCATTGTCGCATTCTGTTTCAAGGAGCCTCTGTTCAGACTGATTCTTGCCCCCGGCACTCCTGATTTTATTCTGTACCGCTGGATTGCAGCCGTTGCAGGTTATATGGGGGTTGACGCTTCTGCCTTGCAGGATTTCAATGTAGATATGTTCAGTACCACGCTGACCGCCCAGTTCATGATTCACATGAAAATGGCGTTCTACTTCAGTCTGGTGGTAATAATGCCGTACACGCTTTATCTGTTGTTTGGATTCGTATCGCCGGCACTTTACGCTAATGAACGTAGCAGTACCACCAAAGTAGTAGTATGGTCATACATCCTGTTTATGCTGGGAATAGTTCTGGACTACCTTATTATCTTCCCGCTGGCATTCCGCTTCTTGGGTACATATCAGGTTAGTCCCAGCATCCCCAATGTCATAACCCTGGAATCCTACACTGACCTGCTGATAACCCTGACTTTATTGATGGGTGTCCTCTTTGAGTTGCCCATTCTGGCCTGGTTCTTAGGAAAACTCGGCATCATAAACGCCACCTTCATGAAAAGTTACCGTCGTCACGCCATTGTGGTGATTCTGATCATCGCCGCAATCATCACTCCGACTACGGATATCTTCACGCTCACCATAGTCACGCTTCCAATCTACCTGCTCTATGAGGTGAGCATCGGCATAGTTCGCCGTACTACAATTTCTTGATGTATTGCCGGAGATTCATTCCGGTCTCGTTCTTGAATGCGCGGTGGAATACCTGTCTTGAATTGAAACCGCACATGCGCCCAATGGATTCCATCTTATATGACTGGGCACTGTTTTCGTTCAGCAGTCTGATAGCTTCCTTAATCCTGTAACTGTTAAGGAAGGTAGCAAAATTGACCCCCATGCCGGAGTTGATGGCTTTGGACAGGGTGGAGCGGTTCGTGCCCAACTGTTTGGCTATTTTGTCAAGTGTGATGGTGCTGTCCGTGAACAATCGGTCGTTTTCCATCTTTGATTTGAGTGCCATGATCAGTTTGACATCATTCTCATTTTCATTGAATGATATAGGTTGCGTGTGAAACAGGTGTTTGCGCAAAGCCCTGTCTCGCCTTATAAACAGTATAATAAATAAAGTCAGCGCTATTGTTAGCAGTACAATAGCAACTGACTCTATAATTATGATTACGGGATAATCCATCGAATGGCTCCCTAAATTCTGTTACTTCTCGATCCAGCCGATGACTTCGCCCTTGGTAACGAGAGCACCGTGCTCTTTTTCTACATTTACCAGATGGCAGTCGTAGGGCGCGGTGGCGTTGTCGATGAAGCTGTTGCCGCTGGCCTGGATACCTACCATCCAGTCGCCCTTCTTGTACTGCTTGCCGAAGGGAGGATTGGTTGACTGATCCATGAAGTCCAGATCCCAGATTACGCGGCCGCTGACAGCAGCCTGGATGGGCTCTGCATCGGGATGCAGGATGGCACGCTTATCGGCTGCGGTGAAGTGCTTGACAGGTGCACCTGCGGTACCGGCCTGAGCTTTCTCCATGCGCTCCATAAGATCCTTGTTGAACTGATCCTTGGCCTGACCTGACTTGTACTCGCGGTACTGTTTCTCATGCATGGCGAACTCAAAGAGCTCCTCATCATCCTGACCGCGGTCCCAACCGTTCTCCTTCATCTCCTTCTCAAAGCGCGGCAGCTCGTTGGGGTAGAGAACCTGAGGATCATCGGTATAGAATTCAAAGCCTTTCTCTTTGGCAATCTCCTTGATTTCAGGAGCCAGCTCGCCGGGCAGCTTACCCGACTTACCCAGAACCATACCCCACATGGCGGGATCCATGCGTGTGAAGGGTTTCTCGTCCATTGACTTGGAGTAGAGGTTCATAAGAGCTGCGTTCTTTACGTACTGGCTGAACGGGGTAACCAGGCAGGGAGTACCCAGCATAGGCCATATGCGCTGTACCTCGTCAAAGAGCTCAACAAGCAGCTCGTCCTCGGACAGCTCCTTTTCACCCTTCTTCTTGAGGTTGGCGTTGATGGCGGCGTGCATACCCTTAAGGTCAGCCATAAGTGATCCCATCATACCGCCGGGCAGGCCGCAACCTACCAGCAGTGAACTCATGAGTGAGTTCTTGGGATCGATCCAATAACCCAGGAAATCATCCATGAAGCTCTGTGTAAGGCTGCGGGCCTCCATGTAAGCCTTCATGTTGATGTCCTTAACCAGGAAGCCTGCATCCTTGAGCATGGCCTGGATGGTGATAACGTCCGGATGAACCTTACCCCATGAAAGCGGCTCCATGGCTACGTCCAGAACGTCACCGCCGGCCTTGGCAACCTCAAGCATTGAGGCAACTGCGAAACCGGGGCCGTTGTGGCCGTGGTACTGTATGATGATATCGGGATGTTTCTCCTTGATGGCGCGAACGATGGTGCCCAGCATTGCAGGACGGCCGATACCAGCCATATCCTTGAGGCAGATCTCCTGTGCGCCGCCCTCGATGAGCTGTTCGGCCAGGTTGATGTAGTACTCGGCGTTGTGTACCTTGGAGTAGGTGATACACATGGTTGCCTGAGCGGTCATACCGGCTGCCTTGGCCCATTTGATTGAGGGGATTATGTTACGCGGGTCATTCAGACCGCAGAATATACGTGTGATGTCAACGCCCTGAGCGTGCTTTACCTTATACATGAGCTGACGTACATCGGCCGGAACAGGGTTCATGCGCAATGCGTTCAGACCACGGTCAAGCATGTGGGTCTTGATGCCAACTTCGTTGAAGGGCTTTGTGAATGTGCGGACAGCCTGGTTGGGGTTCTCGCCGTACAGAAGATTGACTTGCTCCATAGCACCGCCGTTGGTCTCAACGCGGTCGAAGCAACCCATGTCGATTATAACCGGGGCGATCTTGGCCAGCTGGTCCTTGCGTGGTACATACTTGCCTGATGACTGCCACATGTCACGGTAAACAAGACTGAATTGAATCTCTTTTTTCATGTTTCTATGTGTTTTTTGTTATTTACATCGGATTAATGGAACGGGCTATCTTGGCGCAGAGTCCGGGGAAGAAACGCTTGATGTAGACCATCAGCAGTTCCTTGCGTCCTACAAGGACTTCACGCTTTTTCTTATACACGGCCTTGACGATCTTGCGGGCGGCCTGATCAGGGGTGCAACCTCCTGCCTGACCGGCATCCATCTTGGCGTGCTGCTTGCCGTCTTTTTCAAGGGCGTAGAATGATATGCGGGTCTGTACACGGCCGGGGCATACTATGGTAACACGAATGTTATCCTTGTAGTATTCGGCCTGAACAGTCTCAAAGAATCCGTACAGGGCATGTTTGGATGAGCTGTAGGCACAACGCAACGGGAATCCGAAACGTCCGTTGATGCTGGTGGTTACCATAAGCTGGCCGCCTCCGCGCTCAATCATCTTGGGCAGGATTACCTTGGTCATGATAACCGGTGCAAACCAGTTTATGTCCATAACCTTGTTGATTACACGCATCTCGGTCTCACATGTGGTTCCACGCTGGCTAATGCCGGCGTTGTTGTAGAACACGTCTATGTGGCCGAATACCTGCCATGCCTGTTCTGCCAGCTCTGCAACCTCATCTTTCTTTGAGAGGTCAAAGGGTAGGGGCTTGGCATCGGGTGCACCCAACTCGATGCAGTGTGCGGCTACCTTCTCCAGAAGGTCAGCCTCAAGTGCAGTAAGTATGAGACGGGCACCTTCACGTGCAAACTCATATGCGGTTGCTTCACCTATGCCCGATGACGAACCGGTTATCCAAACTACCTTGTCGGTAAACTTTTTCATTTGCAATCGTCTATTGCTTTCTTAAACCAAAGGGCGCGCTCGCAGCCCTCGCCGGTGTTGAGCAGAACCAGATCGCCGCTCTTGAGTTTTTTCTCCTCAAGTGCCTTGAAGAAGCCTGCTATACAAACCACCGATGCAGGTCCCATATATACGCCTGTGGCGTCCTTGACCATACGGCCGTAACGTTCCAGACCCTCCTCCTTTACACGCAGGAACCAACCACCGCTATTCTTTACGATGGGGCCTACCAGAGGATACATACCGGGAGTGCCGGCAGTAAGGATGGAGATCTTTGTCTGAGGAACCACGGTGGGGAAGTGCTTGTTCCAGCCCTGCGGGAACTCGTTCTCAATTGCCCATTCCCATGCCTGTACCATAGGATCGCAGGTGTCCTGCTGAACCAGCAGCATACGAGGCATCTTGTACTGCGGGTATGCATCGGCTATCTCACGCATTCCCTTCTCGAATGCGATGGGACTTGTGCCGCCTGCAACGGCCTGCATGTAGACATCGGGGATACGGCCCAGTTGGCGCATGCACTCAAAGACAAGTGTCTTCTTGGCTTCTACGCGGATGGGGTCGATATTTCCGGCTGATATCATCACGTTCTGGTTCTTGTGGAAATCGGCAGCCTCAGCCTTGGCCTGACCGTAACCGCCCTCAGATACCTGAAGGTTCTGACCGGTGGCGCGGATGGCCTGCTGGGTCTCGGGGTACATATCATGCGGAGCGAATACGTCAAACTTTACACCTGCCTTGGCAAGGTATGTCGCGTATGCTGTGGCGGCATTGCCGGTAGATGCCAGGCAATATTCCTTGACTCCGTGTTTCTTGAACAGCGTTGCTGCCAGTGAAGCGGCTATGTCTTTGAATGTGCCGCTGCCTCCGTTCAGGTCATTACGGGCTACCACAACTTTGCAGTCAACACCGTAGTTGTCCTTAGCATACTTGCTCAAGAACTCCCACTCTTCAATGGGTACTGCACCCTCGCCGCAGGTTACCTGCTCATCGGTCTCATCGAGAGGCAGGAAGGGTAGGTAGTGGTAGAGATTATCAACCTTCTGGCCGGGCTTGCAGAGCTCATCGAGCAGGCGGTAATCAGTAGTATAGGTTACCTCTGCGTGATTGCTTCCGCATTCACACAACTGGTCCTGGCTGAACCAGGCGGCAAAATCACCAATAACCTTGCCGCACTTCTTGCAGACAAGCTGATACTTCATATTATCTCTTTATTTGAGCACGCTTGAATACGTTCATATCCTGGATGGGACCCTCGTAGTAACCGGCCTTGAGCTTCTTCTGGACATCCTTGAAGACCTCGATGGTACGCTTAACATGATCCAGAGTGTGTGATGCGGTCGGGATGATACGCAGCATGAGCTGGCCCTTCGGGATAACGGGATATGTAACGATTGAGCAGAAGATTCCGTAGTTCTCGCGCAGGTCAACAACAACGTTGGTACCCTCGTTTACGCCACCCTCAAAGAATACGGGTGTTACAGGTGACTCGGTTACGCCGATGTTGAAGCCCTCGGCCTTGAGTCCGCCCTGCAGAGCGTTTACAACCTCCCACAGATGCTCGCGGTACTCGGGGTGAGCCTTGATCAGGTCAAGACGCTTCTGGTTACCGATAACCAGCGGCAGCGGCAGTGACTTTGCATAGATCTGTGAGCGCATGTTGCACTTCAGGTGATCGATGATCTCGGGCTCTGAGCTTACTACACCACCGATTGATGCCATACTCTTGGCGAATGCATCAAAGATTACATCGATTTGGTCGATTACGCCGTAATGCTCGGCGGTACCGCGACCGTGTGCACCCATTGTACCAAAGCCGTGTGCATCGTCGATAAGTATGCGGAACGGATATTTCTTCTTGAACTCTACGATGTCAGCAAGGTGACCCAGGTCACCGGCCATGCCGAATACGCCCTCGGTGATGACCAGAACGCCGCCGCCCTGTTCATCGGCCAGCTTGCAGGCGTGATTGAGCTGCTTCTCCAGGCTCTCCATGTTGTTGTGCTGGAAAGCAAAGCGCTTGGCAAGGCTCAGACGCATACCGTCAAGTATGCATGCATGTGACTCAGAATCGTAAACTATAACGTCCTTACGGCTGGTCAGTACGTCGATGATTGAGATCATGCCCTGATAACCGAAGTTGAGGCAGAGACCTGCCTTCTTGCCTACGAACTCTGAGAAGTCATTCTCGAACTTGATGTGATAATCAGTATTACCTGACATCATGCGGGCACCCATAGGAGCACCAAGACCAAATTTGGCGGCTGCCTCGGCATCGGCCTTTCTTACCTCGGGATGATTAGCCAGACCCAGGTAGTTGTTAAGGCTCCAGTTCAGGACGGGCTTGCCGTTGAACTCCATTTCGGGGCCGATTTCACCTACCAGGCGGGGGAACATGAAGTAACCGTCGCCGATTCCCTGATACTGTCCGAGCGGGCCCGGAGTCTCTTTGATTCTCTCGAAAATGTCTTTAATCATACTGAAAATCTTTATTTATGTTTATTATATGCAATTAATTGGCCTCTTTCAAAAAAAGACTCGCTTAAACTCCGCGAAATTACGAAAAACTCCGCAGAGCTTATTATAAAATAAGTTATATTTCTGCTTATTTGTAAAGAAGCTCGTTGCTTCCGCGGGACTAAGGGTTAATGGGAGACGACGTTCCGAGGCTACTGCGTACCCTTCCGGACCCTAAACGTCGAACTCCTCCTTATAGTCCCCTACGGGGCCTAACGTTCGTCAAACATGCGCCGTTCTTAACGGGATCCTCCAGGGCACTTCGCTTACGCCTCTCCACTAACGCTCCCATTAACCCTTAGTCCCGCTCCAGCAAACAGCAACTTCAGCTCACTTTGGCATTTGCTTGTATCTTTATGCTTTTTGTGTACTTTTGTGGCATCAATAGTAACTACCAATTTGTAATATTTGTTTGTATGAGAAAGAAAATCATTCTTTTGCCTTTGGCTTTGTCCTTGGCCTTCAGTGTGTTTGCACAGGGAATCGAATTCGATCAATCCGGTTTGTATTATGAGGTAAACTCGGTTTCAGACAAGACTTTAACTCTGCTGGCAGCAGTAAGCGACAGTTGTTATGGCGATTTTGCTCTCCCCGCCAGCGTGACTTACAATGGTGAGGAGTATAAGATTAGCGACATTAAAGACCGTGCTTTCAGCGGATGTGCCAGAATTACATCCATTATCATACCTGAGAGCGTGATCCATATCGGCGACAATGCATTCTATAATTGCCCCAATATTGAGGCTGTTTATGCTTTAAGTCCCACTCCCGGTGAGATTGATCTGTTCAATCCGTTTGTTCTTGACGGAACTCACGCAGTCTCAGATGGAAGTGTATCGGTCAATTATGTCAATAACGAGCAGCTTGGCAGAACCGTGACGGAGATTTCCGGCTCCGGTAGTTGGAGATGCTCTTTCTCATTGCCTTCCGGTTACGTACCTGCCGGTTCCTATAAGGTTAGTATCGGCATCCTTCCCAGTCACGATGGCAAGCCCTGCTACTTCCATCCTGTTATTTACGCGTTTGTTTTCGATGGAAAGAGGAGCATATATGATCCCATCAAATATGATACCATTAGGGACAGTCGTGGAAGAATGAGACTCGTTGAATCAGCTCAGTATATCAGCAATGATCCTTCAAAATATGACGTAATTACATTATCGGAAGCACTGGAGATGCCTGAAAACGCCTATAACCTTTATTTGGAACTGTCATTGGATTGCAATGAAAAGATTAAGGACCAATATTCCAACATGATGGTTTTTGACAGATTGACCTTTGAGCCGATAGATACGACATTTGCCGTGGAATCATACGCAGGTCCGTTTATGGGGAAAGTATTCAAAAACGCCACTCTTTACGTACCGGAGGGCGCAGTTGATGCTTATGGTTCGGCCGATGGTTGGAAGCTGTTCAAGAGTATAACTGTTGACCCCAATGCTCCGACTAATGTCTATAAAGTGGAAGCCCCTGTTCAGGAAACCATCATCTATGATCTGAATGGTCGCAAGCTGTCGGCTCCCGCAGGTTCCGGCATTTCCATCATCAACGGAAAATCCGTATTCATAGCTGAATAAGCACCCGCATAAGCAAAAGTGTGCAATTGGGGTCTGACCCCTCTTGCACACTTTTTTTGTTTGCGGCCATACTTGCAAGGAATAGGCCCTACAAGAGCTGTGGTATAAGGTATGGCCCAATAAATGCACTGGGGATGCTCGGTGAGCGGCAGGTTCAAGCTGTGGGATATGGGGTATGGGCCGTAGGGAGCGTTAGTGGAGAGGCGTTGGGAGGGGCCCACGGAGGATCCCGTTAAGAACGGCGCATGTTTGACGAACGTTAGGCCCCGAAGGGGACTATAAGGAGGAGTTCGACGTTTAGGGTCCGTAGGGGTCCCGAGTAGACTCGGAACGTCGTCTCCCGTAGGTCCATATCCCGAATCCTGCAGATTGAACCTGCTGTCCCTTATTGCAGGGAGCCGATAAGCAGGAAGAACAAACCTAACAATACGAGCAGGAGGTCGATGACCTTGCTCTTGAGGTTTTTCTCGTGGAAGAGGAGGGCTCCGCAGAGGAAGCTTACGATTACGCTGGAGCGGCGGATCATGGAGACTATTGAGACCATGGAGGCGCTTTGGGCCAGAGATACGAAGTAGGCGTAATCGGCCAGGGTCAGGAAGACGGCGATGAAG
>Ga0265299_10000998_pt1 | contig 34091 bp, 36 predicted proteins | sample AusTroGonzalo_MG_4_FD_193485 | JGI IMG/M metagenome (GOLD analysis project Ga0265299, IMG submission 193485) | Bovine rumen microbial communities from tropical cattle in Woodstock, Queensland, Australia - Gonzalo_02 | ecosystem: Host-associated > Mammals > Digestive system > Stomach > Rumen ... | reverse complement strand
AAGATGGAATCCAGATGTATATGATTTTGGATTTCCCTTTGTGGACGGAAAAATGAAATTTATTAGAATATTGATACAGAGAAATGATAACGAAAAACACTAATTTACACGCAGCAAAAGCAGCAAAGAATGACGAATTTTATACCCTATACTCAACAGTAGAAAAAGAGGTTGAACATTACGTTGACCAGTTAAAGGACCAGTGGATCTATTGTCCTTGTGATGACTATCGCTGGAGTAACTTTGTCAAGTATTTCAAAGATAACTTTGACCGACTAAAATTAAAGCGTTTAACGGCCACAAATTACAATATCGGTGATGGTGCTTGGAGATACGATTATGATGGTGTAGAAGAAAAAATAATAGCCTTGGAAGGAAATGGAGACTTTAGGAGTGAAGAATGTACACAAATAAAAAATGAGTGTGATGTGATAGTGACAAACCCACCATTCTCACTTATGAATAATTTTGTTTATTGGTTATACGATGGAAAGTTTGAACTAAATAATAAAGGTGAATATATTAAAGTTAAAAATGGGTAATTTTATCCTCAACCAGTTCACAGAGGAAGTAGAAGATGATGTCCAAGACGAATAAAGCCCCAGAAATGCCGTTTATTTGGCTTCTGAGGCGAGAATGGTACCAGACTGGTATAAGTGAACCTTTTCGAAAAACGATGGCGTTAGAACGAAGATTTTGAGACTAGAAGTGGAAACCCCATCCGTACGTTACGGTGACACCGACAAAGGGTGAGAATTGAGGTGTTTGGGAAATAGATACTCCATAACCACCGCTAACACCAACGCCGACGAATTGACCCCAGCCTTGTTTCTTATGTTTGGTTATTGTAGTCGTATTCTCGATCACAACTGTATCGCGAGGTATGTAGTGAAATATACTGTCTATTTCTGGTTCAATACCAGATATGTATATCTTTGAAAGACTATCCTCATAACATTTTTGCTCGAACAAAAGAACGGTGTCGGTATGTATGAAAATGCTATCGTAAACTGTTATAGTCTTGTAGCATATTTTTTCCTTCTCCAGATATAATGTATCTGTATCGTGAATATAGGTTGTGTCAAATTTTGTCACAATCTCTTGTTCTACATCCGCCGTATAAGAACGCACTAAAAAGTATGAGAGTATAGCGATAACGGCTCCCATTATGATTATTATTAAAGTTTTTGTATCCATAGTTACTCAGTTACTCAATTGTTATTTTTATTGTTTCTTGGTCCTCACCATCGTCTACATCCAAAGTTGTTTGAAGTATTTCGTATAGTTTGTGAAACGTTGCTGTTGAGTTAGTCACTTTGCCTTTGACAGTGTTGTAGCCAACCAAAATGCAACCGTAAGTATCGGTGTCGGTATTTCCGATATGGATCAGAATACCTTCGAAGCCTCGAACATTGAGAAGTCGAGGTAAATAACCCTTGCAAAAGCCGTATTGTTTTTCGTATTTTTTGTCACTGAATTTCGGTGACTGTATTCCAAGTGTAATAAAGTAGGTGCCAGTAGGAATTGCTGTTCTTCCAGCCACTTTAATACGATTGATTTCAGAAAGCGGCATATCACTATGTAGCCCTCTGTCAACGTCCTCCAGTGTATCACAGAAGTACTGGCCGTTTATGTATAGATGACCTATTGTGTATTTAGGTCCTTTGTATATTCGTTTAAGTAGTAAGTCCATATCTAATTTATAATATAATTGTAGTGCTGAATTGGTTTGGCATAATTTTTGTAGAGGGTTGTTCAAACAACAAAAAAAAAAATAAGTATTATGACAGAAAGAGAACAAGAAAGAAAAGAGTTCCTTGAGAACTGGAAGTTGACTGATTCATTTATCAGCAAGGAAATGAAACGAGTAGTGAACGGTGAAGAACAAAGTATTCTATGCTTCAGAAATATGGAGTACTGGTCACCAGTAACCTTCGAAGCAATTGTCCGATACCACTCCACCAAGAACGGACTAATACCGACCTTCAATTACGGTCACGAAATGGTCAAAATCACCTTTGATAAAGTCTAAAATTTAAAAGAGGAAACCCAATTAGGCTTTCTCTTTTTTATCTTCATCTTCACCCTCTCTAGAGGCAACCGTAATGGTTGTGTCGTTGTGTTGTAGGGTGAGCGATTTACCGTCTTGTATTGAAGAAATTATTTGTGGCAGTTTGAACAAGGTGGCAAAGAACCCAAGTTCTGCAACCCCTTGTAAAACTGATGGATCAATTTGTCCTTTAGGTGGCAAGAACAATGAAGTTATCAGCAGAAATACACTGGCCAATAGAGTTATCCATCCACCGACCGCACCATCTGCTTTGCAGATTTCATAAAATTGTTTAACTTTACTCATAATCTTCGTAGCATAATTCAATTGGTACAGTTATACTTACAGAACAGTATGCACCAGCGCACTCGGAACTAAATCTTTGTGTGAACGTCTGGTAGGTAATCATACTGTTGATTTCAAGGTCATCATTGGCCCTGAGTGTGTTTATGATATTGGAAAGTACCTCGATAGCGTTGCTTTGAGCAGCGGTTTTGTTCAGCCCATTTGAAAGGAGACGATCAACCACGAACATATAAAAGTTATATGTCCTGAATCCTTCTTCCTCTGTATGAACTTGCTGGGTTAAACAGAAAGCACCATACTTAACGTCTCCTGATGTATTGAGTTCGTAAATATCACCACTCTTCACAACAGTATTAACGTTAGGCTGTTTGTCAGCGATACCTTCAATCAGTTTCTTTATTTCAAATAATGAATACATATTATCCTTTGTAATAGCCATATTTATAATTAATTGCTTTTCCCCTTGGTCCACCCAAATTGATACCACAACTCTCAGCACTGTATAATTGTGCTCTTATTTTTCTGCAGGCACAATCATTCAATTCTGGTAATTGTGCTCTGTTATTGATAATGAAATTTGAGATTTCCAGCCTGAAGAAATCACGTTTGTTCTGGTAGTATTCCTCCATATTGTGTACCTCTTCAAGACTTGCATAATACAGATTTTCGTCATTGCTTCTGTATACACCAGCGTTGTCGATCTTGAATGATGTGGTAACACACAATTTTGCCACAACGTCATATGCAAGGAAGAATTGACATTGCTGCAGTAGGTCTTTGTATATTGCGTTATCTGGATCATTGATAGTACCATCAGATACTAGGTCTTTGAGTTTCTTCAATAAAGACTCACCTATCACGCCCTTCAAATCTATCTCTTGTGCTTCGTTGATAGAAGGAAATATGTATTTATCACTAGTATTCTCTGAAATATTAGTGACACTTTTTATGTAATTCGAATTGGTTAATAGAACGTTCTTACTCATAATTGATTTATTTTTTATAAAAATATAAAAAAGGTCAGGTTTGATTTCCTGACCTCATTTTTTAAGATACGATTTCTTTTTCGTCACCCTCTTCAGTAAAGTCAATTGTGAAAGGTTTAATAACAAGTACGTCTTCCCCAAATATCTTTTTAAAGGTGTCGCAAACTAGTCTTTGAACAGGAAGAATAACAGTTCTGGAAAACAATTTGTAACTCTCGTTGTAATCGCTATCATTAAAGCCAGTCTTTTCAGCGTTTATACCACATAATTGCGGAGCACATCTGAATGATGTGAAGATTTGTGATTGTGCCCACTCGATAAGTGATTTGTATCTTTCACCAACCTCAGGCTGTTCCAGTTTTTGTACTGTTACTTCATGGTCCTTGTCTTTATTGTAGCATACCAGTAATCTACCAGCATTCTGATAACCAGAAAATTTCTCGTTTAGTTCGTCCTCGATTTCCTGAGCCACTTCTGGTGATGGTTGTCCATTATTGAACGAAATAATATAACTGGCAACGAAATTGTTGTTAATAGCGTTCAATTGGTATTCGTCAACAGCCTTAAGCAATTCTGCAGCCTTAACCGCTGGTCCATATTGTGGTATACCATATGTAGTATTGTAATTGTTTTTAACATAAACAATTGACGATGGTGATTTACCATCCAGTTCATATCTAGGGTATTCAACAGCCTTAACACGTCCATAACTCTTACCCCAATCTTCAGCGTAGAAGAAACGCTCATTCTTTTTGTCGCTTCTTATGTTCTGTACGTTTACGTAATAAAGACCAGCAATACCACCGAGTTTGTTTCGTACCACGTTGATAGCAAATGCACCATAAATCCACCAGTCAATAATGATACGACGTAGTAAACTGTTAATTGTTTCACCTCGATCATTAACTTGAATATCGAAAGGTGATTTACTGATAATAGCGTCATCACCACATACATAATCAGCAGCAGCATTAATTAATGTGTGAAGGGTAGGAACATCCTTGTATAGGGACAATAGATATTCAGGGTATTGGTTTTGTTCACCCCATGAAATGAAATCATAACCCCTTATTTCTTTCTCTACTGGTTGAACAATGTTAGTTGTCATATAAGGATCAACAGCGGAAAACATCATTAGTTGACCATCGTTTATATTAGTATTTTTAGTATTTTTCTTCATAATTCAGTGTGATTTTTACATAAATTAAATATAAAATGGTGGTAACTTGTATAAAATTACCACCAAATTGCATTAAAAATGCATCCGTACTTGTTAGGATTGTATTGAAATTAGTACATTCTATCACTAAAAAACAAATGATATACGTGTCCTAGGTCGCTTATGAATTTACTGTGTCCAGAATAAGAATTAAAATAGCCGCTCTTATCATAACCTATGTAATGGCCAACTGAATTGGAAGGTATAGGTGTAGGATAATCAAAATGAAAGTTTAGTGTATCATCACCATATGCTGTATTTACATATATTGCTTTACAATAATCAAATAGATTACCCCAATCTCTTATTTCTACAGTACCCTCAACTGTATAACTACCATCTACATATAACCAACCACTTGTATCGGAACTATACGTATGACCTGTAACACCATAACCCTCTTGGTATAAATCAACTCCATGACCATCACCCCAATATAGGTGTACGTGATTTGGGTATTCTTCCATGGTTTCAAAAATAGTGACATTAAGTGTAGTACCTGACGGTATATTTTCCAAATAAAAACCTATTTGCCACCCAGCAGTGCTACCTGTAGGTACATAATTATTCCAATCTGGTTTAAATGGTACTCTAACTGTTACAGTTGCTTTATTGGTTACATCATAATGGTCGTTATATGGGCCATTATTTTCAGTAATATATAAATCACCACTCGGGGTGATACCTGTAGGTACATTAACGCTTGCACTAGCGTATTGAGTTACGTTGTAAGTACCATTACCGCTAATAGCCAACTCACCACTAGGTGTAATACCAGTAGGAACATTAACAGAAATTTGGTCAAATGCAGCACCTGACTGAGGCACATAAGTACCATTTGATGTTATCGCTGTAGATTGTAGCAGTACGTTGTCATTTAGTACTGTCCAACCGCTAGGAATACCATTAGACGAATCCATAGTCCAACCTGTAGCATTGATGTCTTTAATAAACGTACCACTATTTGGGGTATGTAGTAACCAATTACGTGTACAATTACTTGCTGATATATCTATGGCTGCACAATGTACTTTACTTAAAGCATAACACTTTTCAAACATTGAATAATAAGCACCTTGTGTTAAAGCAGTTGCAGGCAAATAAGGTGTTTCTGTCAAAGCATAATTTTTCATAAACATCTGCCTATAACAATTCTCTGCTAATGTAGTAGCAGGCAACTCAGGTGCTTTAGTAAGTGCATGACAATCTTGAAACATTTGCTGATAGCAATAATCCGCTAACGTTGTGGCAGGTAATTTTGGCGCAGATGTTAATGATGTACAACCATTAAACATTGCCAAATAGCAATTATCCGCAAGGTTTGTCATTGGTAGGTCTGGTGCGTTTGTTGCAGATACGTTTTGAAACATACCTAAGCACCCTTTATTGCCAACCGTTGTAAAACCTTTAAACATATCCTTTCCTACTATTTCAATTATTGACGATTGACCTAGGAAAAGATAAGTAAAACAACAATCAGGAATAGCGGTTTTCTGTAGGGTTTTATCTAGTAACGAAACAATACGACCACCTATTTTAACTTTACTTGGGTGTGCAATTAAAAACTTATAACCATAACCATCAAATCCATTCATATTAAACGTAGTATTATTACCACGTATGTACATTTTATCCCCTACGTTCAATGAAACAGGCTCTAAATCCCAATCTACCCACTCACCTTTGTTAATTGAATACTCCAAATGCGCAATAGGTAATTCCTCAGGTGCATTATCACCTCTAACAAAACTAACCGTACTTGCAGAAACCGCCTCTACGTAAAAATAATCCTTTACCTGAACATCTACACTATTCCATCCCAAAGTGCCCTCAGTGGGCGTAAAAGTGCCATTAAAATTGATTGTAGTAGCAGTAACGCTATCCACCTGTTCCTGTAATCCAGAAATAATAGCATCTTTTATTACTATTTCCTCTTCCAATAATTCAACCTCTCTTTGAAAATCACTCATATCTTTTGTAGTAATGTAGCCATCCATTTCGTCATGGTAAACCACATATTCAGGCTCGTCTTCATATGATCCGCCTTCTTCCAAATCAAAACGAACGAGTGTGATTGAAATTTTGATACCATCGGCATCGTACAATGTAGCGTTATATTCACCATTTGGTATATCTTCTGCCTGTTCACTCAGGTCCAAAATGATAAAGTCATCACTAACCTCACCACTCAAATCTTCAAATGTCAAAGTAGTAAGGCTAAGTTCGCTATACAATTCCAATGTTAATTCACTTCCAGATACTGGCTGTACATCCAATGGGAAATACAGTGCATCATCAATATGTTTAACTATAATCATAATCTTTACAATTTATTAAGAAATATAAAAAAATGAGCGAGTGCTTTGTGTACACCCGCCCATTCGAAAATATGAGTGATTATTAAATTAATGTGTGACGTTTAAGTTTAGGTGAACCATCCCTACTTTCAAATCCATACATTTGATATAGGTGAGGTTGGTAAGAAATAACCTCGTCTGCTTCTTGTACCCATCCACTTGAATATTCACTGTTCTTATCAACGTAAAATTCGTTATCTTGACTAGCAGCCGTACCCTCTTGAGATGTAGCCATATAAAGGGTCATTGTTGAACCATTATCCACAAGTTTAAGGGCACATACGCCATAAGCATTAACATTTTCTCGTCTATTCCAATTATATCCGATGAAATGCCAAGTATTATCCGCCTCGAAATAAACACCAGTATTGTCTTCATTCCACCAACGTACGGTTGGGTTGTAGAAATCAGTCCAAACTGCTCTACCAGAGGCATCACGTCTTTGGAATTGTGCTAACCAAGCCATATCTTGTGCACTTGATTCCTTTGTGATCTCATATGACCAAACCTCAAAAGTAGCAGAACCAGAAGGCGCAAAACTAAATAGTGAACCGCTCTGGAAACCATTTACAATTGTTTCCCATTCTGTACCAACTCTACGATTCAAATCGTCTCGAACTTGATCTATCTGGTAACCCTTAACAAAGTTTCTGTGTTCAAAATTACGTATTGTCCATTTGTAATTGCTATCACCATTCATTGCTACTTGAATCATATACCAACTTTCTGAACCATAAGCATCGTCAAGCATACTTGTTGCAAAACGAACCTCTTTTGAAGGATTCTCTGAATCTTGATTCCAATAAACTGGACCAGCCTCGAATCTTGCATATACCTTGTCATTTTGATCACCGACCAGTTTACGAACAAAAAGTGCTTGTCTGTGCTCATCATATCTATTCATCATATTGTCTAACTCGTCTGGAGTTAAGTTGTTAATATAAATGTCATATTCAAGCCACTTGTTAGTACCGCTAACCGCACTATTGTACTGATACCAACCCTTTGCTGGAATAGTAATAGTTACAGTTTCGTCTGTGATACTTGTCTCGGATACATATACTTGACCTTCCATTTCATAGAATGTAACAGTAGGTAGGTTGCCATTGTGTTTGTCAAAGTAGAATGTGTTCTTTTGGCCATATCCGTGTTCATTGTTATTTGCCTCACTGGAAACGAGCGTACCAGTTGCACCATTTGAGAAATAGAAATCAGTAGGTAATTTTTCAAGGTTTCCGCTATCTTCCAAGTTGTCAATATTAGGACTATCGAACTTCACAAATGCCATATTGTCCTGCGTATAGGAACTATCATACATTCGAAGATTTCTACCACCTAGTTCTTCTCTAATCTTGTATTCCTCACCATTACCATAGTCAACCAAAATCTCAAAGGTATCATAGCCATTACTGTTGATATCGGTATAAACGTATACTACTTCTTTTTCTTCATCGTGGTCTTTTACATAGGCAATTCTACCATTGTAATTACCTGTAATAGCAGATAATCCGTCATAAGTATCAACTATTCTATATGCTCTATTGTCACCAATCCATCTAGCATATTCAGCACTTGCCATTGCTTGATAAGTACGATAGCCTGTATCACCAGATGATACCTCACTCCATACATCATTTACTTTGTGAAATGTAGTATAGAATATTTTTGGTAAATAAGCAGGATTAAAAATATTTGTCGCACTATCTGCAAAACAAGCACTTGTAAATACGATTGCTGGTGTAATCAATCCTACTGCTTGTAATCTGTAATATTGTGCACCTGTAATATAAGAACTAGTACTACTAAATTGTACCGTAATAGTAGGCACATATCCATAATGTAAATAAGATACAAAGTTTGCACACATTGTATTGATTTCAGCAGCGGTCAATTTATCCAAATATACGTCATATGGTAGCCAACTTGTAATACCAGTGTGAGCAAAATATTTCCATAAACCCTTATCTGCTACATAAGCCAATGAACCATCTTTTGGTGATGTGATACCTGACAAAGCGTCTACGCTGTCTATACAACGATAGTCGCCACCACCACCTTGACCAATCTGGCTAAGTAGGTCATAATCTAAAGTGATAGAATCACCATCACCATTCACAACAATTTCAGTAACACCACTGCTGGCAAGTAATTCTTTTATTTGATTGTAATTAAGACCACCTCCGCCACCACCTTGCTCAATTGCTTCGAGAATGGCTAAATCTACATCGTACACACTATCGAATGTACGAGCAGTATCACCACCTAGTGCACCTAGTGTGGCTATTCGAATTTGATAATCTGAATCATAATTGTTATATCCCATAATAATTAAATATATTTAATTTTCCTTATTTCTTATAAAATATACATTTTATCTCAAGTGCTTACAGTACACAAAAAAAGCGGAGATTAATTCCCCGCTTTTGATTAATATCTGATTTTAATTACTCCATAGAAGCCGTAACCTCTAGAGGGAAAGTAATATCCTCACTCGTGATCGTGAGGGTATATTTATTGCCATCCTGCTTATTAACCCCAGTTTCAGCGCCAGCCGCTGTACTAATACAAGGTCCATCCTTACCTAAGAACCACTTGGTAGAATTTGCGTCTTCAACCACGCACATAACGTCAGAAAGTACTAGTGCGCTCATTTCAATTCTCTTGACAGTTTCCTGTTTTGTGAACACCAATGAAAGTTCAGTACTTACGTAATTAACGCCATTGGCAGGGTCAACGTTCAATGTGCTGGTCATGCTACCAGTGTTCTTACGAATATAGTATTCTTTCCAATCGGTATCACCAGAAAAAGCAGTGATTTTACCATCGGCAATAGTAGTTGCAGCACCTTCTTTATAATCTGCGATCCATACTCGTTTGATACCGCCCATTGAAGCAGAACAATCTGATGTAAGACCACATAGTGTTTGTGAACAAGCCATAATTTATATATAGTTTTTTAATTCAATTATTTTCTAACAATGGTGGTAAACCGAATTGTTTACCACCTTAATACCATCCAATAGTATTTATTATCCACGATATGCGAATACAACTTCGTCAGGTCGCCCAATCTGTATGCCTGCAAGTACGTTGATAGCAAGTTTCCACACCTGATCGTCTTTGCTGTACCAAATGTCAAAACTGGACTCATCACCTTCAGCGTCAATACCATAAACGATATTGTTAAGATTTGCAGCGATTGCATAGTCCTTGTCGGCCTCATTTAAGCCACTAACAGCGATAACTTTCTTGCTTGTGCCAGGGAGCATATATTCATTTGCACCATTCTTAGGATCATAGTGGAAAAGATTAGCAGTTACAAGGTCCTGCATGAACTCTTCGTATAATTGGTCAGATACAAGGATTACAGGATTCTTTACGCGTGCTGGGATGTTCTTAGCAACTTTCTTAAGGAAAGCGTAAGCAGTTTCACCAGTGCTTGCAGATACTTCAACAACGTCACTCTCACCACTAAGGGTTTCGATGAGACCACCGAATTCGTTAGTATTTGCAGATTGGCCCTGATACATCATTTTTTCCAATTTTTCTGCCACAGCCTCTGCGATAGTGTTAGTCCATTTTTCTGCGAACGGAAGTTCCTCCTTACCCGCTGCGATATTTACGCGATGCTCTGCATAAGTACCTAAAAGTTCTTTGTCACAGAATGTCATGTTAACTTTGATGAAAGCGGGGTCTAACTCTCTGTTAGTGAATGCTGTAGAGCCACTTTCAGTAAATGAACAGCCACCTGCTTGGAAGATAGGATCAACGTCCAAAAGATGAAGAGCAGTCTTGCCCTTAACATCTACCATCTTGCGGAAAAGGTCGGCTGATTTAGAAGCCAAATATGATTTGGTCAAAAGTTCCTCACGGTTTTGATCTACATAACCAGTGATGCCTGATACAATAGGATTTGCCATAATTTTTTACGTATTTTTCTTAATATTATTTTCTTTATTTTTAAAATATACAACGTTTAAAAAACGTCTAATTATTTGCGCATGCTAGCAATACGCTTGCACACTTTGTCGAGTTTTGAATCACTGTTATTTTCGTTTACAACTGCTTCAAATTCGTCTGCTACTGGTGGTACTGCAGGTTTCTCTACAACGTCAGCAATAGTTTGTTTTAAACCTTCAATTTCAGATTTGAGTACTTCGATTTCTGCACGTAGTGCTTCGATTTCTGCCTTTGCGTCATATTCAGGTTCTGGAGCAGGTTCAGGTTCTGGAGCAGGTTCTGCTTCTGGTTCTGCCATTTCCTCTGGTTGTGCCTCTGGTTCTGGAGCAACCTCTGCTTCTGCATCTTCAATCTTTACAACCTTACCATCTTCAACAGTGATAACCTTGTTATCTTCTGTACGATATTCACCATTCTCTGGTTGATTACCATCTTCTAGTGTAACAATATCACCCTCTTTCAATTCACCTTCACCTTCCCATACAAGGTTACCCTTATCTGTGGAAACAGCGCCGAACTGAGCAAGGATTTTACTTAACATTTCCTTAATTTTGTTCATGATTGATTTATTTTTTTCTTGGTTATTATTTTTTTCAAATTTTTCTTCAACATAAGTAAAGTAACCCTCTAAAGACAGGCCCTTGAATGTACCTTCCTTAATTGCAGCCCATACTTCATCGTTTTCTACTTTATACTGAGCGAAAAGTGAGCCATCTTCGATGTTTTCAAACCCCTTTGGAGAAATACCCTTTGAACTGTCTTTAATGAACAGTTGAACAAGATTTACACCCTCTACATCTGTACCATCTGTATGAAATAATCTGATATTGTTCTGGGTATTGTCAAATAACATTTTCTCAGCCATCACTTTAATGGTCTCAGCGTTGTAAATCTGGTAATATTCAAAATCACCCTTACGTCTGTAAATAGGAAAATTGCAGCGCATAACAACACCGAGGATCATCCTTTCTTCCTCATTCTCGATGGAATATGTTTGTATTTCTTGTTCATCCTCTTTTGAAAAAGCCACAAAATAACTCTCAACCGCTGGGTTTTCCACCAGTGATATACGTATGATACCCTCGTGATCGTTGGTTATAATGGCTTGATAAAATGGAATATTTTTTAGCATAGTTTAGTCCTTTTAAACTTAAATATAGATTATGCGATAAGTGACTAAAAAAGCGAGTACCTAAGTACCCGCCTTTTCTTAAAATGTAGCCTCTTCTTTACGTTTGTTGGACTTATGTTGTGCTGAAGAAATATCACTTTCAACAACGTAACTTCTGATATTGACTTCATCAATTGCACTCTTGATCGTGTCCTTCAAATCTTGTGTATCACTCTCACCAGTTATGTTTCTAGTGTAGGTTGGAGTATATCTTTCAAGACTAGGAAGATTGAATGATTGATTTCCGCCACTATAACCGCCGCTTGATACAGATGAACTACCAAATTGAGTATTCTTAATCTTTGCGATTTGAGCAATACCTGAAGCAGTTACTGCAGCCGCGTTTGCAATACCTATTGCTTGTGCCAATGCAGGACCAACCAGCGGTATCGCATTGATGCCTGAGTTACCAGCAGCGCCTGCATAACCTGAGATTGCACCAGTGATTGTACTAATTACGGCTTCTGCAATTTGGAATGCTTTTACATCCTCAAATTCCTTTTTAGCCTGTTCTTCGGTCATTTCACCATGTTCTACCTTTGTACGTAGGTCATCTTCCCACATATCTGCGATAGAACCTAAGATTGAACCGATAGAAGATCCCAATTCAGCATAAAGACCAATCTCTTCGTAAATAATAGCCTTTTTAGCATCCAGATATTCCTTGTCAAGATTCTTCATTGAACGTGTGTATTCCTCTTGTGTAATGAGTTTTGTGTTCAATGCTATCTGCAAGTCTTTTTGCTGTTGCTCATATACCTCCTTGAGTGATTTTGTCTCGTGGTTGTATTGGTGTAATGTTGAGTCAATTCTGTTCCTGATTTCACTGATACGTTTCTGTAGGTCCTTGTCAATATCTTCCTCTTCTGGCTCTTCAACCACAATCGGCATTTTTATTGTGAACTCCATACCCACATTGTTCATCATATCTTGAACAATATTCTCTTTGCTTAGGGTTTTGAGTTTGTTTTGCTGTTGCTCCAGTAATGCTGTGTACCTTCTTAACTTCATTACTAGAGGTGCTTTTTCAACGTCAACATTCTCACCACCTTTCAAATCGATTTTTTCAATCTCTTCATTAAGATGAGAAATACCATTCTCAATATCACCGATAAACCTAAGTATTTCGTTTCTTCTTTGTTCCACTGTTTCATCAGTGATAGGTGCTATCATTTCACGCTTGAAACGCTCTACTTTCTTTACTGTTTCTTGTAACTTGTTTTGATCAGGTACAAGTTTTTCAAGCATAATATTGCTAAAATATTCAGCGTCCTTTTGAATTACCTCATCCCAACTGTTGAGTATCTGTTGAAGTTGCGGTATTGTCAAATCCTCAACCCTTTTAGCATTGAATTCTCGGAAATAAGCCAGTACATATTGTTCGAGTACAGAAGATTTTGAATTGACTTGTGAGATTAATTTCTGACGCTCTTGCTCCAGTTTATCAGCAGCCTTTTTAGCCTTTTCTGCAGCCTCTTCATCTGCTTTCTTCTGGGCCTCTTTTTGGTCGGCTTGTAATTTATCAATATATTCGTTTTGAAGGGCTAATTTCCTCATTAATTCACCAGCCCTTCTGTCATATTCTTCCTGTGCTATACGACCAGCATTATTTTCAGCATCCCAAACAGCAGTAAAATATTCAAGTGAGTTTTTTAAACCATATGCAGCATTCAGTTCTGATGTGAGCATATCATTTGAGGCTCTTTTAACTAGATACATCGAATCGGCTGTATTAATAAGTTCTTCTTTAACTTTAGTTATTTCTCCCTGAATGTCTGCATGTGATACAGTCTTATTGTATTCTTCCCATAAATCATCTGCATGTTGTTGAGCCTTTTCGAGTTCTTCATTAATCATTTTAAGGGCTTCTGCACCACTAGCCTTTTTGATTGCTGTATTAAACTCTTCTGAAGTATTTGTCAATTTTATAGCAGCATCTACCATATCATTGTATGCTTCAAGTTCTTCTTTTACTTCTTTTTTACCACTTATTGTTTGTGCATTTGTTTTAACCAGAAGATCATATTGTGCCCGTTTAAGTAAATAAAGTTCTTCAGCATCCTCTTTTTGGAGGCGTTCAATTTCTGATATAGCCTTAGCAACAAATTCTTCGTTTTGTCTCCATTTAACCATTTTTGTACGCCAAGAAGTCAATTCTTCATTTCTTTCTATCTGATGCTTGAGATATTCCAATTCTTTGTCTTCAAGTCTTTGTTTCTCCCTTTCAATTGCCCCTCGTTCACGCATTCTATTTAGTGCATTCTGAGCACCAATTGCAGATAAAAATGCTTCCGTTAACGCGCGGGCGTTATTTAGGGCTTTTGATAATCCCTTAGACATTGCGTCACCAAATTCTTGAACACTCTGATGTATACCATCAAATAAACCCTTGAACGGGGCAAATGCTACTTGTAATCTTTCTACCGCTTCCTCGTTGGTCTTGATCGCCATGGTAATACCACCAATAATAGCGGCTACACCTGCGATCCATCCACCAGCAGCCTTTAACGAACGTAAGGACATTGATACTTTATCAATACCAGACGCTACTTTACCGAATTGACCACCCAAAGAACCCAATGCAGACGTATAGTTACCAACGTTTCTGGTGAACACGCCATTACTTGCATCGAGGTCCTTGAGTTGATTATTTATCTTATTAATTTCAGCAGCGTACTCCTTGAACTTTTTCTTACCTTCGTCTGTTTCCAGATTGAGTTGCTTCTGAACTAACTTCATACGATTCATACGAGTAACGAGGCCATTGTATGAATTATCCAGTTTCCCAGATTCATCCACACAACCCTTCATTGCCGCACTCAATGTATTCTGAGCACGAGCAAGTTCCAGTGCCTTATTAGCCGCCTCTTTACTGCCATGCTGACACTGGTCCAGTTCCTTCTTTAATTGGGAGATATTTTTCTTAATATCACCAATTGTCTGAGTTCCTTTAAACTCAATGTCAATTATTCTTTTAACTTCAGTTGAATTATCTGCCATAATATGTTTTATTTAGAATAAAATATAATTTTTTAACTGAATGAACGCCAACTTTTGTAGTTGTTAATGTCCCATACTTTAATGAACGTACAAGTCGTTGTATCATAACTTGTAATATCGTAATCCTCAATCTTAATCAGCGCCCAAATAGAGTCATCAAAATAATAGAATTTCCTCAACCAACCACCATCAGGGCGAGCGTCAAGTTTCACATCACATTTTACTATTCTTGCTCTTGTATCGTACATATCTGCGATATATTCGTACCAGAATCTGTCAAAAACAGTCGAGTAATCACCATAACTTAGGTTTGGTACAAATAACTCATTGCATTTACCAAAATCCCAAGTGTGTTTGATTGTGTCACCACTCATAACGTATCTGGAGAACTCTGGTAAAATAGGTACGTCATTATCGTCAAGTAATCTGTTTGCAATTACAGTGCTACCATTCATAACAGTTTTTGTATATAACCAGCAGGTATTTTCGCCATTTAGTTCATACATTTCTGGTAGATCGTCTGTAATATTGTAATATACCTTTGTATTACCGCTAGCGACGGTCTGTTTCATACCAGTAAAGAATACTAATATGTTGCTACCATCTATAGCCTCCTCGTTTTTACTGTGGAGTTGGAGTTTTGGGTAGAAATCATAACGACTACCTTCTGATGTATATGGGTACATTGCTGTTGGTGTTGGCTGTCCAATATATATCTCATCGAGACTATCAAATCCAGTATCACCTTGTTTGAATAATTTGAAATCTGACCACTCAAACATAAATGATGGAATTAATGCAGTGTCATTTACCTTTGCAGTGTAGTATTTACCCTTTTCCAGTACGTCAGCACCATTTACAAAGATATTGTCTTTTAGCAGGTCCTTTGATGTATTGTCAAAGTTATACTCAGTTTTTACCTTTTGCTTTCCGAACTCAGTACCCCATACATTGTAGTACTTTGTCTCAAATTCACCTCTGTCTTTTTGTGTGTAATTGAAATCCAGCCACTTGTTTTCCGATACTATAGGATCTACATTGATTTCCTTGCTTCTGTCTATCTTATCGTCAATGTCAATAACGTTATTAATGTAATAATTATTACGTGTACGTATGGTTACCACCTTCTCAACAGGGTCTTTATCGAACCATAGATTGAACAATTTGCAATATGAAAGAAGATAATCACAAGGAGTACCATCCTGAGACAACAGTTTTTTCTTTGTAATAAGTTGTCCAGATTTCATAATATCATCGTCAGGGTGAACAATAACGCTAGATTTGATTACATCGAACTTGTAATTATTTACGCGCCATGGGACACAAGCACTGCCCGCCCTATCATCTATTACCAGTTTGTGGTAAAAGTCGCTTGTAGAGCCTGTATATGCGCTTTTGAAGCCTTCTGAATAACGTATTGTCTTGTTAATCTCAAGTTTCAAATCAGTATATTCAATTTCTTCGTCAGGAAGTGAGATTGTGAAACCATCAGTGATCATATCATTCGTTAACCACGTGAAGTCACCAGTGGTTGCCGTTCCAGTCTCGTTATAGAAGAAACCATAGTGATAATCATTGTTGGTTGATGTAGATTGTCTACCCTCATTATCATCACTCGGACTACCCTTCATAAAAATGTAATTTCCACTCTGGGCAACAATTGCTTCACCATCATATGCCACTAATTTAATATTATAACTTGAAGTATAACCAGTGTAATTGTATCTTTCTCCACGCTGGCATGAGGTATCAAGTCTGTTTGTATTGGTTGTGGTTGAAATCGGTGTGGCATTTACTCCGAATTTAATTGTGATCGAAGCACCTCTCAGTGTAGTAGCAGGAATACTACTTGTTACGTTGTGAGTTGTCTTCATAGAAGTCACATAACCGCCACCTATATTTTTGGTTTCCCCTGTTGTATTTGTACCATAAGGGTTAACAAAAAGACTATCCTTGTATTCTGCTTCAGCGTATTCACCATTTAGGTTCTGCAGCATAGGTAAAGTAATCCACGCATCTTCGTAATAAGGGTTGTGGTTGTTAAAGAAATCGCTATCCAAATTAATTGTGTAATCACCTTTCTCTTTCGCATATCTTATGATTGCTTGAATAAGACCTTTTACTCTCAATACAGGACGTTGTAGATAACTTCTAAGGTCTCGTACATTCCACTCGGTTAAATTCTCTCTCAACTCAGATAAAGCATATCCATTGACAGTTTGATATGTCTCATTATCGATTGTGATTGCACTAGGAATAGTCGTTGCTGTAATCACCTGTTGTCTATTGTACGTTGTGCCATCTACAGTAGCACCAGAAGGAACAGAAACCCTACATCCACCTGTGTACCCTGATACGTTAATAAGTACCTTATCCGCGTCGAAATCATCAGGTAAACCATTGTATGCTGGCGCAAAGTTAATGTAATTCCATTTCTGATCACCCTCTTCACTTGCTAACAAGTACCAGGCATCATAAACAGCGGTTTTATTGATAGTGAAATTGAACTCGCTATCGTCATCCGCGTATGGTGAATAATAGGTGAGGTCCTTGAGTTGCAATTTCTTGTCTTTTATCTGTTCTGTGTCAACATCACCATCATTGTAATCAAATCCATAACTAAGGCCATAGAAAAGGTCTCCAATGCCACCAAATAAGGTAATCTCGTATTGTACTCGGTAACCAGTCTTGATAATGTTATCCAGTCTTGCATAACCAGTCTGTACCAAGTCCCCATTGGAATACAACTCAAAAGGAACTCTCAGGCTTGGGTTAAACAAGGCTGCATTTTGGGTACGCCCTAACAGATAAATGTCATTGAAGGTTTGGTTATTCTCTGGAACACCATCGATCATGATTGTTCTGGTGAACGAGTTTCTGATAACTGTAGGGTTAGTTACATCAGTGCTTTCAAAATTAAAAAGAAGGTTTGGAGACTCTGAAAATAGAATCTCCCTACCTCCCAAATATAAACGAATATCTTTCATTATAAAATTGTCTTTTTCTGACTTTCACGAAGAGTTATTGTATAATTAATAAGTTTGTTTCCATTGTTGTGGAATGTCTTATATTCCGCACTTGAATTGGTAATAACCGCTGGTATAATCTTGTCAGCATTCAGATCATGTATGAACACCCTATTGCTTGCAAGAAGGTTAAACGCCAAATTCTTTGCTTGTGTTTCTGTTAACCATTTAGTGTGCATTTCCCACTCCGAGGTAATCTGATTATTGTATGTATTTTCCTCGAACTCTGCTGTTCTGTTGTCAAATACCTTGCTGTATGTATACCTCTCATAGTTATCAGTCTTTTTACTGTTACCCTCAATCAGGAATGAAGCCCATCCGCCATTACGTTGCAAATAATATAACGCGTAATCACCACAATAACTTAGGTCATATAGGGTACTATCATTTGCTCTGTTTCGATAGCCATCAAATTCAAGTGACATATTGGTGTACATTCTACGCATAGTGGTAGTAGCGTGTCCATTGATCGGAGTTGTAAGTACGTCATTACCATTAAAATCCTTATAGGACCAGTCGTAAAAATACGTGTACTTTTGAATACGATCACCTAATTCACCATCCACAATAGGGTATAAACCAAAGTCTATAATTGCCTGACTGTTGAAATTATCATAACTAGCGTTTAACAAGGCATTACCATCTGGAATTTCATTACTCAAATAGTTTTGTACTATCTTTGAAATATTAAGTTTAACGTTTGTCTCATTTGGCTGTACATATACGCGTCCTTGATAAATAGTCTCATCATTATCTTCGTTAATAATCATATAGTCAAATGTACTTGTAGCACCTGTGTAATATTCGTCTTTCCAGATAGGGTTTAAAATTAATCCTTCTTGAATTACTGTAAATGTAACAGTGATAACATTATCATAATCGTCTGTGCCTGTGATAGTGATAGTAGATTGTCTAGGAGTACCACTATTCTGGCTCACAATCACTTTCAAAACAGATTTTATTTCGTCATCACGCCATTCCAAATCTATCCAATCTGCGGTTGTTGTGGCTGTTACTGTGCCAATAGAAGTAAATCCAGTATAAGAAACCTCAACAAAATAATCCATATCCTCTATAGTAGCATGGACTGTAGTGGGGTTAACTGCAATAGCACCATGAGGCTTTTCTACCTGCTGTAAGTAAATTGTTGCTGTTTGTGTCCCACCAGTCATATCATTACCAGAAATCGTTATGGTTGCAGTTCTAGCAGCACCATCATTATCATCAATATCAATTTCCAATTGTGTTTTAGAACTGTCTACCCAATCCAATTCTACCCAATCTGCAGGACATACAGCACTAACAGTTGAAACGTTAATATTTACATATGTAACTGTTGGTCTTTGAGTTGTTACGCTTTCATATGGTAATCCAGTATATTGTGTATCTGAAGGAGTAATTGAAGCAGTGGCATCGTCTATTACAGTCCACCCTTCAGGAATACCACTAACACCAGTGGTCCAATCATTCATTGCAGCATTTTTTACAAATGTTCCTGTAGGTGATACATTTTTTACCCAATTGCTTGTTGAACCACCGTTTAGGGTTGTCGCTAAACATTTTATGTATGTTAAACCACTACAATCCGCAAACATATCTCTACAAGACCAATCTCCCAAAGTTGTTGCATTTATTTGAGGTGCAGTAATCAAACTAGTACAATTACCAAACATACCAGAATATGCATAATTTGTGACTATACTTGCTGGAAGCACACTTGGGGCAATTGTTAAATTAGTACAGCCATTAAACATAACTGCATAACAAGCATATTCCACTGTGGTTGCTGGTAATTCTGGCGCAGTGGTTAATGATGTACATCCAGCAAACATATAGTGATAACAGTGATCGGTTGCAATCATAGCAGGTAATACTGGTGCTGTAATAAGGTTACTACAACCTTGGAACATATGACTATAACAATAACTTGTTAATGTTGTAAAACCACTCAATAGACTATCCGTACATTCATATATTCTTGTACAGTTATCAAATAAAGTACTGAAACAATAAGATACAGGTACGATTGAACTGGCCATTGTAACATCTACCAATGACCTAATATCACCACCTATATTTACTGAACCTGAATCAATTTTGAAATGCCAATAATTATGTGCGTCATCTTCTGAATAGCCATCAGGGTTATCACCTCTAAGATATAACGTTTGTCCGCTTGATAGGGTACTATCGTTATACCAAATACTCCAATTGCTTTCGTCAGTAGAACACTCCAGACTTGGAGTTATGCTTGGTGATCCTACTGATACCAGTTGTATTCTAGTATTATTTTGTCTCGCTTGAAAATAAAAATGTGCCATATTATTTCTTATTCTTTTTCTTTAAAATATAAAATACTTAATGTGTGGTCGCATACTTTAAAACCCCTGTATTTACTACAAGGGTTCAAGTTGTTTAAAGAACAGGATCGACGTTGTTATCACCTATCACGAGACTTATCAATTTGCTTCCCATTCTTCCCAAATCATTTGTCAGTGCTTCCTCAATCCTATTCATAAAATTTGCATTTGTCTGTTCTGTAGCCAGTGCTAAATCGTGACTGGGTTCAACAGGTAAACCGTTCATATTGTAGTACCCATGGTCCTCGATACTTTTAGCAATTGCAAATGCCAGTGACAGTTGTGCTTTTTCAGTAGGAAGGTTTTCATATTTTTCTCCAGTCGGTAATACTGGTTTAATCTGTATCCACTCAAGAATCTTGTTGATCGGCGGTCTACCTCCCTTTGGTCTACCATCCTCTACCCATTTGTAATAATGAGCCAGTGACATATCAACAGCAAATTGAGTTTCACCTATCACAACATTTGTCTGTACAGATGAATACAATTTACCAGTCACCTTATGTCCATTACTGACTAGATTTGATTTGTACTGTTCTCTGATATACGTAGCGTAATCTGTCAGCACTTGTGTCAATTCAGGAAATTTAATTAATTCGTCTTCCATTATTTTAGATGATATTTTTTGTTCATATCCTCAATCTGCTGTCTCTCCCATTTATTTTTGTCCTTTAGATAACACAACATATTAAGAAACTCAATTATATTTAGTTTGAATGCATTGTCCCATGATATCCTCATTATCTCACTTACTTTGTCAATATTGTAAATCCATCCCCATCGGTAAGAAAATGACGTAGTATCGACATCTGTTTCTCCGCTTCCTTTAGCAGTGCTTCCTGTTCCTTCGTCTTCGCTTTCTTCTTCCTCCATATCTTCATCATCCACTCCAAACAAATTGCTGTACGCTGTAGCGAGTCTAGTTCTCTCTTGAGAAAAAAAAAGCATATATTGAGGGCGATTGTGATAGGTAGGTACTCTTTGATATCACTTATCACGTCAACTATATCATAACCATCCGCATATTTTTTATCCTCAGGAATAATAAAGATTGATAATATCTCAGCCAATTTACTGTCTGGATCTTCACTCTTCAGGAACGTTTGATAGTCAATATACTGTGCTGCATTTATTTCCTCAATCTTCCTAATTACATCATACTTTTTACCGTTGATGTTTAGGTGTCTTGGACACTCCGCTTTGTTCACTGGTTTCTCACCTAAGAAGTCCATTTGACGTACGTATTCACTGTATTTTGGTAATGAATAGTTAAGCACCTCTTCTACAGATTTATCTTGAAGTATAGCCATCACTTGTGCCTGCATATCCAACTCTTCCTGTCCCTGTTGCTTTAGGACCTTTCTTATCTCTAAATATTTGCCTACAGATAGGTCATTATAATTATTAATCATATTATGAACGTTTAATTTTATTATTCTTAACAAAACCAATTTGGTATTGTACAAAATCGTTATGATTCTTGTAATTGTGAAATGCCAACAGGGTCGACATAACTGTATCATCATGCAATCCTTGTGGTGCGTTATATGTAATCGTATTAGTCTTGCTGTTATATGTAGCCGCATATGCTGCCAACTCGTTTAGTAATCGTTTGTCATTCAGCAGTTTAACGTGTTTCTGTTCGAGTGCTACCTGCAACTGATTAACCATTGTCACCTTTAGTGAATTGGTTGTTGTGATTTCTTCTATCAATCCGAGCAACGTAGCATAGCCTTTATCACGAAGACATTTCCTCAGTACGTCTGTAAGTGGGTCACCAATCGAGTTATTTTCACAATACACACTCACCAATTTGTCTTTGAATTTGATTATGTCATCAGCAAGGACATTCATTTGCTCGAAGGTTTTCATATCATTGAAATAGTGCAGGTACACCAGTTCGCCATGTTCATTGAATATACTAAATGACGTGCTATCGTTATTGCTGCCAGTGGAAAAGTCTATACCACCAAAATAACGTGATCCATCTTGTGGCTTACCAACGCACTCCAGTATACCACTGAACACCATACCATCACCATCCATAAACTCACCTTCAATCTCTGTCAGGTATTGATTTTTCGTTAATATTTGTCGGTAAACCTCTTTTTGTTCGTCAGATAATAATTCTGATGTATCGTACTCGGACCAGTCAATGCTAACTGTATTTTTCTCCTTTAGCGTCCCCATTACATAGTAACGGTAATAGAATCCATCTTTACGAAATGGAGTGCTTACAATTAACATATTTGCCTTACTGACGTTTCTCCAAGGTAGGACCAGTGACAGTATATCGTCACCAAGGAAAGCAGCCTCATCTAGTATCAGGAAATCAACGTGAAATCCTCGGAGGTTATCGCGCTGTTCTGCTGATTTGAAAAATATGACGCTACCGTTAATCAGGTCTATAGTCAATAATGTTTCGTTTTTTGCTTTAATTACCCCGCTTTCGACAATAGCATTTACGATTTCCTTGTATAGTGATCGAGACTGGTTAAGGGTAGGTGATACCATAGCGTTGATAGTGCGTTTGTGGTTGATTGCATACCATAATAATAGTTGCTCGCACAGGAAACTTTTCCCCGCTTGTCTGTGGCTTTTGACCACCACCACTTTGTTCTGATTATCTACACAAATTTCATCCACGACCTTTTGTTGCCATGGGTACAGTTTTGAACCTACATATGTCCTACTCTTGTTTTCCAAACGTAAATTGAATTTCAGTACCCTCTAGATTGATTTCTTTCTTGTCAATATAGACGTTGGCTGCGCGGTTCATTTCAGCAATTGCCTTAATCGCATTTTGATAATCTTCACTCTCCATCGTCTCTTCAGTGATAATATCTAATCTTTGAAGGTTTTTATTTCTTATGCGCTCGCTGTCTATTACCAGTTCCATTGTTGCCAATTCATTTGCACGCTGGTAATAACGTTCTGCAGTTGACTCGGTAACACCATATTCGTCTTGGACCATCTGAATAATCTCAGCCCTCTCATAACCGTCCATCAATTTCCCTCTGGTATATCGGAGTATATTTGCACGCTTACGAGTGATCTTGTCCTTATAGAACCTTAGTCCATCGTTCTGTTTACTTTTCCTTCCTTTAGTCTTTGGTTTTTCTGGAAGCGGAGCGTCTATCTTTTTTCTCATTTTTATTTTCCTTATTTGTAGCCAAATTATTTTCTACATCAGTGTTTTCCCCTGATACTGAGTCATTTACAACTTCAGGTTCGAGTTCTGTTTCAACCTTTTCATAGTATTCTTTGTCGGCAAAATATTTTCTACCGATCTCCAAATACATATTGTAACTGCATATACCACAAGTGAAATTTCTAACTATCTTTCCACCAGTAGCAGCATCATACAAATCTGCAACCAATGTATCAAGTTTACTTCCAGTGGCTCGTTTATATTGTGAATTGATTGTAGTTCTGAAATGTATTTCAGCGTCTTTGAGTTGTTCCAACTCTTCTTTTGTAAATCGTCTATTCATAACTTTGTTTTTATTTAAAATATATTTTTATTTGCTATAGATTTTACTCCTAAAGTATTAGTATAATTATACAATATAATTATGCTAATAATGGTCTCGTTAAATAAGGGTATAGAAGGCATCAATTATCTTTATAAGTAAATCCTTCATAAACCTCAAGATCGTCTCTGTAATGTCAGATAAATAACTAATAAGGCACACTATTCCGATCATAGGTAGTGTGAATTGGTCCTTGTAGATTATTACTGCTATGCCACACCAGAAAGTAAGGCATAAATTACAGAAGAAGGGGCGGTCCAGTACTGACTTAGGGTACTTAGGAAACAGGAATCTTTTCCATAACCATTCTTCTACTGTTTGTCCAAATCCAGACAGGGTGTTACCATAGATAATGATAACTGAAATCAATAATATCTGTAGTGCTGTATTCATCATATCACTTCACTTCTTTTTTTATTTTTTATTTCCGTTCATTTCTTCTTTTATGTGCTGTTTGATTTTTGAAATTGTGAGCCAGGCGCTTGCTGCAGATATACCTAATTTCTGTGCCACCTTTCTTATTGACTGCAGTTCTGCGTAGATTAGAATTATTCGTCTGTCTGACTCTGATAGTTTATGGAAAATAACATACTTTACCTTTTGTACTTTGGTTGGTTCTGTACTAAAGATATCACTTACTTCTCCATAGTCTTGGTATAGTTCTTTGATACTTATTTTTTTATCCTTCTGTGTAGTCGTTTTCGTCATCATCATTCACGTCAATATCATCATTATATGTAAATTCGCTTCTTTTTTGTCTCCAGCGTGCGTAATTGTAATAGTATCGACTGTTCTGACTGTACAGGTTATTCATTACAATTCGTGTCAGGAAAAAGTTCATTTGTTTTTTATTGTATAAAGTCACCACCTTTTCCTCAGGTTTCTCCAATAGTTCTAGATATAGGTCTTGTGCAAGATCTTCCGTATCTTCAAAGTTGCCCTTGGAAATATTACTTATGATCTGTTCAATCATACGCTTGTTAGCAATCTCATTTACTATCTCAGTCTTAGTCATTTGTCGGAATAATTCTAGTAAATTTGTAATTATTTTGAGGGTGATTTAAGAAATAAATAGTGCCGATCCTTTCAGATAGAAATCCTCCTAATCGTGATTGATAGTCTATACTCTGGTTGTTATAATTACTCACATAGTTAGCCACATCTGCATCAGTATGCAAATGGTTTTGTTCGTGAAATTCTCGTAATATGGTAAATATAAAATCGCAATAGTCGTTGAATACCTCGTGTGTCTGGGTCGACATATTGCAAGGGAATAGTACTTTTAGATTGTCTGTATTGTATGTTGGGTAGTATTTCTTTATTATCTGTATACATTGGTCTAGGTGTTGAATATTGTGGCACATTGCGTATTGTGCACGTAGATCCATAGGAAATGGAACAGGTACTGTATTTTCTTCTGTAAGCGGATTAAAATATCTTCTATAGTGATTTATTGTGATGTATTCTGAGGTTGTGTCTTTCTTGAAGATATCGTACATCTGGTATAATTCCGCATAACTATGCTTGAGCGGTTCAAGTTCATTGTCCGCTTTAATAACAGGGTATTTGTATTGCCCTGTTAATTCAACGCCATCAGTGATGATAATACTATCACCATCTAACCTTGGTTCATTAAACTCTTTGTGTGTACATATATATCTCATAAATCAATCATTTATTTCTATATATAAATATCTGCAAAGGTCCAAAAATGTCAAGAAATGTATAAAAAAATGCACCCATCTTCACAGACGAGTGCACTTAACAAAAGAAAGATTTTACAAATACAGAAATAAAATAATTAATAAATATAGATAATAAATAAGAATTAAAACATTAGTGCAAAATATTACGATTACTTTTGCTATAATAAATATATAAAAAATGTTCTAATTGTTATACGTTGACCAGTACTTTTCCTATTTCGTTCACCACTGTATTGTTGTACATTTTTGCATAGAACGCTTGTGTGATCTTCGTATTCTTATGGCCCGCTGCGCGGGAAACAGTCTCAAGACGTATACCCGCGTTAAGCAGTGTGGTGCAGTACTGGTGTCTGGCTAAATGACTATGGAGATTGGTACGTATGTTACATATGTCCTGTATCTCCTTTAGGTATGCATTTAACTTCTGGTTAGATATCTTTGGCAATTGGTAATTGTATTTCTTCAATATGTCAATTCCAGTGGGTAGAATAACCGCTGTGTATTCGGTGTGAGTCTTCACCCTTTTCTTGTTTATATAATACACCCCATCGGCCTCTTGTATGTCTTCAGGGACTAATTCTATTACATCGGAGTAAGCCAGTCCTGAAGAAGCCTGAAACAACCAAATGTCCCTCACCTTATCCAGTCTATCTGTATGTAGGTCTTTGGTCTTTAGTGCTGTCATTTCACTTTCACTCAGAATCTCTATATCTTTCTTCTCGCGTGTTATTTTTATATTGGCAAATGGGTTTGCCTTCAGATGTCCATTGTCCATTGCGTAGCGGAAAAAAGCCTTTAATTTGGTCATATAACCAGCAGCAGTGGAACTGTCATATTTACCCTTGAGGAAAATTTGGAATTCTGTGATTTTTGCGTTGGAAATGGTAGTCAATTCTGTGATATCAGGTACGAACTGACTGAACAATCTGTGGACCAGTTCGTACTTTCTGTATACCCCTAACGACAGATCAATATCTATTCGTCTCTCCAGTATGGACAAATACTCTTTGAACATATCACCTACAGTGTACTGGTGTACCCCGCCTGTGGAAATAATCGAAAGCAGGTTGTCTGCAGTCAAGGGAATACCTAACTCGGCCATCTGGATCATGTACTCGTTGATGTTTTTCTTCACTGCGTCCAGATACCTCTCAATGTCTTGTGGCTTTTTTTTCTTGTTGAAATCTGTTGCCTTACATTTAAATGGAAGGTTTTTAAACACTCTCTTGGAGTTGATCGATAATGACAACTCAATTGGAGACAGACCAGTTCTGTCTGCTTTTGATGCCCTACAATAGAAGGCAATGTTGAATGTGTTTCGCATAACACTGACAATTAATAAATTTAACATAGTTTGTAGCCTTAAAAACTGTCAGTCACACTTTGGTTTTAAAATGCCATGGTTTTCTATTGGTAGTGCAGCAGACTCTTAATCAGCGGGTACGCTGTATATCAATAAAAAATAGACTATCGTCATTGGCGGTAGTCTATTTTAAATCCTTATGATGTGTCCTCCGAGGGACTTTCACCTTTCAAGTCAAAATAGACTGACAATGCTTATCGGCTACATTCTAGGTACAATAATCGTGCCAAACTCTCTTCACTGAGGTAAAAAACTGCACCCATATTTTGATGAGTGCAGTGACAAAAAGAGTTAAATATGAACTAAAATAGTCCTATGTAAAGCCTAGGTCCGCTGTTTCTATTTCCCCTGCAGCCGAATTACTGCAGGGGTCGGGTGCATATGCTCAAAACTAATCTTTTTTCTTTTTAGATTCATCTTTACAATATCGGTTTATAAACCTTATTGTGTCCTCAGCAGCGTCTATAACAACTTCTGCTGCTACACAAACTAAAATAAAAATAAGTATTACTAGAACTATTATTCCTAATATTACTGCTATATTTTTTAAAATCATAATTAATCAAATTTAACTAAATACTTTATTGTCATATATTCATCAGGTGTCAACTTAATGTAGCACCAGCGGTTATCAAACTCATCACAATCCCACTGAATGTTATCTAACTTGAAGCCAGTTGCTTTCCGATAAGCCTCGATGAAACTCATTGTAGCGTCTTTAAACATTTTACGCTCACGATTAAGAATCGGTTGTTTCTCTTCTAGAAGTTTTGCCAGTTCCTCACCTTTAAGATATGCATCATAAGAAAATGGTTTATCATATACTCGCTTACCTTCCTTGTCTAAAGTTGCAACATTGGCTGAGAAGCACAAGAAGAAATCACCCTCACCATTATCAAACAATCTATGTAAACTTCCATTACTGCCAAATTCAAACTTGTAACGAATAATGTTACCATCTTTCAACTTCAAATACTCTGTTCTACTTGTTTCTACTTTTTTCATATCACTCTTCACTTTTTAATTAATTATTATCCTACTTTGTTATATCTTTTCTTATACGATGAGCAAAGTCCCTTCCAAGGTTCATTACCATCGAACTCGTAACCATACTTTTTCAGAATTTCCTCGGCTACTTCCTCTTCGTCGTAATAGTAGTCGTTGGCCCATTCTTGATACTCATTCCACTTCTGTTCGTCCTCAGCGTTGGGTTTATACAAATCTTCGTCGGCAGTAAAAATATCTACTGCTTCAGCGTAACTGGTGTTCAAAAGACCACCATATCCCATTTGTTCGTTACTGTAGCACATTTCCACTGTACCACTAAATTCGTCTTCTGGGTCTGGTATCATTTCTTCAACCATTTCTTTGTACTCTTCGAGCGTCAAACGACCCTCTATCTCTTCTTTACGTTCATTGATAAAATAATCAAAATCTGTTAATTCTACTTCGTTCATTTTTTCTAATGTTTAATTTGTTAATACTTTTGTTTGTAAGGTTCTCATTAACCTTCAACACAAATATACAAAAAGTTTTTTAATTGCTATGCACTTTATACTTTGATCAAATTTGTTCGTTTTCTTCCTCCACGTAGTGAAGTCTGAAGTCTATTGCCAGTGGCTCTATGTCACCATTTCCTTCAGAAGCCAATTGGCATGCTCTATCGAAATACTTTTTCTTTGCGAATGAAAACTCTGATACTCGTTGTAGCAGTTCAACAAAATCGTCAGATACAATATGTGAGTCTGGATCTTCCGCGTCCCACTGGTGCAATCTGTCTATTCTTGACTGGTCACCACTTTTCAGTATGTTCATTCTATCTTTGATATAGGACAATTGTTTGTCCGCATTTTCCATAATTTGGCAGCATTCTTGTGCTGTGGCATTTTCTGAGTCTCTTTCCAATTGTTCCCTATACCATTCTGGAATGTTCTTCTCCAGATTTTTCAGGATTTTCTTTGCTCTGTCTGTGTATGTTCTCCAGTGATTGGCTCTAGCCTTTTTAGCAAAATCTTTTCCATATTGGACTAGTTCCTCTTCTGTCATTTGATCAAATTTAGAACCCTCTAGTTTAAACTGACTGTTATTGCAGGCATACAAAAGCATTCTTTTGGTTAAATCAAGAAAATCACTATCACTCTTTACCGTTAAAAAGAGATAAATTAATGTACGATCTGGTTCTTTTTCCCTTTGTTTATCATATAGATATGAGATTTCGTACCCCTCACTGTACGCTCTGTTGGTAATTCCAGTTCGCTTTGAAATATAAGCAATTTTCTTACCAATGTCATCTACAGCCTTAACTATCTCTTTGTAGCATTCATCTTTTTTGTCAGTAATCTCAGTCTCTTTGAATATCTCCATTAAATTTTGCCACAATTCCTTACAGTTATCTGCGGTTGCTGGTAGTTCCAAAAAGTCCTTGATTTGGATGTTTAGTTTCGTCTTTAGGATCTGTACGTCCTTGTTCTTTGTGTTTGTCTTCGTGAAAATCATTTGAACATATCGATCAATGTTTCCCTTTAGTGTTATAAAAACTGTTTGTTTCATTGTAATATAAAAAAGGGTAATTGCTGTTCAGGTGTCCTCTACTCCACCTTACTAGGCAAATACCCTATTTTTGCTTCATTATTTTTAGACCTGTTGTAGAGGTGGTCTTGTTTTCGTACATCATAATTATACAAAAAATATTTTGAACTACATAGATAAATACCCCAATGGTCAGAAAAAAACGTTACATTGATCAATTTTTGAGGGATTATATTTAATTTTTTGATGATTAGACTTTTTTTCTACATATTATCCCTCGTCTGTTTTGTGTTCTTGGTATTTGTTTGGACATTCAATAGTCCATGGCACATGCTGCTGTATAAACTACTGGATTTGATTATTTTAATTTTTTCCACTTGGTACACTTGGAATGACGATGATTAAATCAAAATTATATTATTAGATATTATCTATCTAATAATATAATTTACGCGTGTGCGTTACGCGTGCGCGATATTATATAATCCAAGAATACTTAAAGATATTTAGTGATATAGTGATAGGTGATATGTGATAAATAATCCAAGAATAATTAAAATCCTTGAAGTGATAAGTGATGTATTTAGTGATACTATAGTACCTAGAATACCTAAGGCGGTCAAAAGTGTTCAGTAGAAAGTCACAAATCATATCAATTAATTTTTAAAAATAGAGAGATAAGTGATAGTGATATGTGAATGCTATAGTACCTAGTGTACCTAAGGCAGTCAAATATGGTTCTACAGAAAGTCAAAAATCACATCACTGATTTTTTAATTTTTTCTTTCTTCTTTCAACTCAAGGTTCTATTGACTTTGGTCAACTTTTGGTATATTTGAGTAAACAAGTAAAGATATGCCGATAATTAAGCAAATAGGGAAATGGTACAACACCAAGCACGTAAGGGGCTACATTTATGATACCGAACGGAACAAACTTGAACGTCTTGACCTCAAGCAGTCAAGATGTAGTTACGACCCAGAAAAGAAAATAGCAATGCTTCAATATTTCACTGATGGTAATAAGTGGCTCAGTGAACAACACGCTAAAATCCAAATTCAAAAGTTTTTGAGAAGCCATGTGACCAAGAATCGTATGCTGATTAGCGTGGACAATCAAAAGAGCACTGAACGATATGGACTAACATCACGAGTTCAAATAAGTTGGTTAAGCCCCGCCGAGCCAGCGCCAGAAACACTGGAAGAAATAGCAGAGCGAATTTGTCAGTTGCCTGAAACCGCTCCTATTCAAGTAGACGAAATGAACTACTACGAGCGTCGAAAATTAACTGGTGCAACCATAGGTGACGATGGTAAACCAAAGATGGAGGATGATGATTACATCAACGATGCCCAGAAACGTGGTTTTTTTTAAGAAGGTTACGACTTTGGGTGCTGGATGGTACATTTATATACCTGAAGATTTTTAGGGCTAACGTGGACGAGAAAAATAACAAACAATAAAAAGTGATTTTGATATGACAGAAGAAAGACAAAAAGAACTAGAGGAAATCGAGGAACGGGTAAAAGCAGAACTACTCGAATTTCTATTTAAGTAAAAAGGCTTGGCATACCGCTCACCACCACCTTTAGAGTCAAACGGAGAGCACGAAAACTAAAGAAATAAATAAACAACACTAAAAAAAGGTAAGTCCCCAGTGGGGGTAATCCGCACCTCAAGTGTGAATGGGGTGAAATTATTTTTAACACAGTTAGTAGAAATACTAATGACTGGTATCTTTTTTAAATTCTGTTTTTAGATGTTCCGACCCCTGCCTGTGAAGGTGGGGGTTTTGCGTTCTATTGACTATTTGCAATTTTTTGTATATTTGGTTAAGATTGATCAAAAATCAAAGGAACAAAAAAGTTCTCATAGGAAAGGGTTTTCATCGGTCAGATATATAAATATACTACCAGAACATTTTAGCCCTGAAGTTAACAAGAAAAACAGCCTTAAAAATAATTTTAATAAATAAGTGTATATGGAGATTTTTAGTAAAGACATTAGCGAACTCAAGGAAACCACATTTCATGGTGACATCTTGAAGCAAAAAGAGTATTCAAAAGAATACAACAAGTATCTGTACGAAAGGTACATAGTAAGAAATGGTAAAGAGACATTGATTGGGTATGAGATTGTGATACCAGTGAAGCACAAGAATCCTGATGGTACAATCGTTTTTGTTTATCCAAGTTCAAGTGATTTTGGTAAAAAGGGGTGGTATTTATCAGCCAAAGCCAGTAGATCCGATATTGAAAAAATAATGTACTGTAAAGGTAATCCTTATGAATTGTAATATTATGGAAGAATGGAAAGACATTGAGGGTTACGAAGGTCAATATCAAATCAGTAATTTAGGTAGAGTTAAAAGTCTGGAAAGGCTAAGAAAGACAAAAAGCGGAGGTCAATGTATAGTTAAAGAACGAATAATGTCACCTGCTGACAATGGTGATGGCTATTTGCAAATCCAATTATGCAAGGACGCAAAGCATAAACATATACTTGTACATAGGTTGGTGGCAGTAGCATTTATTGTCAATAATCACAATTTACCTCAAATCAATCACAAAGATGAAAATAAACATAATAATCGCGCAGACAATCTGGAGTGGTGTGATGTGACATACAACAACAATTATGGTACACACATACAGAAGATATCAAAACCAGTTGTTTGTGTAGAGACTGGTGAAAGATTTAATTCGATATCGGATGTTTATCGGACTAAAGGTTATAACGTTGGTTATATTTGTCTTTGTTGCAAAGGCATACGTAATAAAGCATATAATTACCACTGGAAATACGAGGAAGAATGAAGAACTTTTTAATTTTAGGCAACATAATTGCCGCTGGTTACAAGGACATATTTCCGCTGTTTAAGACACAAAAAATGCGGATCGGCTACAAGAATACCAGAACAACCAAGTTCTTATTACCGAATGGTGAGTACGCGTCAACATCTTCGTCTGTTTATTTTACGAATTTCCCAGTACAGAAAGATTACATTGAGTTGTCGGATGAAATACCTACAGAGAAGTTTGACAATTATGACGCTGTGAATGTGAATAGTGTAAAAAAGATACCTAAAGATTACCATGGTGTTATTGGAGTACCGCTTAATTTTTTAGTAAAATGGAATGAGGACCAATTCAAAATAGTTGGTTGTTTACACACAAGATGGAATCCAGATGTATATGATTTTGGATTTCCCTTTGTGGACGGAAAAATGAAATTTATTAGAATATTGATACAGAGAAATGATAACGAAAAACACTAATTTACACGCAGCAAAAGCAGCAAAAAACGACGAGTTTTACACACAACTTTCTGATATTGAGAAAGAGGTAAAACATTATAAAGATTTTCTTAATGGAAAGGTTGTATACTGTAATTGTGACGATCCGTTAAGTAGTAACTTCACTAAATATTTTATTCTTAACTTCCATTTTTTAGGTTTGAAGAAACTTATTTGTACATTTTATGATATCAATAACATTAAAAAAGCGTATGCATTTGTTTATGAAGGCCAAGATTTAAACGGCGATGGACAAATAACTGAAGAAGATATTGAAATCATACGCAAATTAAAAGCCTATCATCAACCTTTAGTTGATGATCCTGGATTTGTATATGAAAATAAAGACGAATTAGCAAAAAAAGGTATTTATGGCAGTGGTGACTTCAGAAGTCAAAATTGTATTGAATATCTTAAAATGTCAGACGTTGTTATAACAAATCCACCATTCTCTTTATTCAGGGAATATGTTTGCCAACTTATGGAATACAATAAGAAATTTTTGATTATTGGTAATCAAAATGCGATTAATTATTTATGCCCAATGGTTAAGGAAAATAAAATATGGATTGGTTATACTTCGCCAACTGATTTCGAAATACAACTTAACGAAGTTGAAGATGAAAAAAAACAATATGAATTAAATGGTAAAATATATCAAAAATTTGGTAACATTTGTTGGTTTACCAATATAGATCATACTAAACGTCATGAGCCACTTGAACTTTATAAGAAATATTCAAATGAAAATTATCCTAAATATGATAATTATGATGCCATTGAATGTAGTAAAGTTAGTAACATACCAGTAGATTATGACGGAGTAATTGGTGTACCAATTTCATTTCTTAACCATTATTGTCCTGAACAATTTAAAATACTTGGTATTACTTATTCAAAAGACAAAAATCCTGATGTTGAAAAAATTAGAATGGATAAAAAACATCGTCATGTTGGGATTATTAATGGTAAAGAAAAATATCCAAGAATTCTTATTTGTCGTAAATAGTATAATTTTACTCTCGCACTTCGATATTTAAATAAAAAGTGTTACCTTTGCGGTACAAAATTGAAAAAGGAATAATAAAAATGAGTAAAAATTCAAATTTACACGCAGCAAAAGCAGCAAAGAATGACGAATTTTATACCCTATACTCAACAGTAGAAAAAGAGGTTGAACATTACGTTGACCAGTTAAAGGACCAGTGGATCTATTGTCCTTGTGATGAC
>Ga0265299_10000989_pt1 | contig 34256 bp, 31 predicted proteins | sample AusTroGonzalo_MG_4_FD_193485 | JGI IMG/M metagenome (GOLD analysis project Ga0265299, IMG submission 193485) | Bovine rumen microbial communities from tropical cattle in Woodstock, Queensland, Australia - Gonzalo_02 | ecosystem: Host-associated > Mammals > Digestive system > Stomach > Rumen ... | reverse complement strand
TAGCCAGATACTTGTTGACAGCACTGAAGATGGCCACACCAATCGAGAAGTTTGAGGCCCAGAACAGCGTCTGTCCTTCCTCAGAACACATACGACGCACGTCGTCGCCATGCTCCTTCATCCAACCTGTTGAGCCTGAAACAACCTTTACACCATGTTTAAAGGCACGCAGATAGTTGCCATAAGCAGCCTGCGGAGCCGTAAACTCTATCGCCACATCAGCACTCTTGAAGGCCTCGCTGTCGAAGTCTTGCTGATTGTCGATGTCGATAATACTCACAATCTCATGACCACGGCTCAGGGCTATCTGCTCTATCATCTTACCCATCTTGCCGTAGCCGATTAAAGCTATTTTCATAATAATAATGTATTAATACGCTGCAAAGATAATATAAATAATTGAGAATTGAGAATTGAGAATTGAGAATTTAAAATATTTTTCGTACTTTTGCAGCATGTTAATCAATGAGAAGACATGGGATTTCATTCGTCAACATGCTGACGACGACGTGCGCAAGTTGGCCTTGCAGGGTGCGAAAGATGCTGACGTAGACCTGCAGATGGCCTTGCAACAGATTGCTGGCAGACAGACAGCTCGACGGAAGTTGCCTTCGTGGGCAGCTGTCGAGGGCATCGTCTATCCCCCTCATTTAAATATGGAGCAATGCTCATCTGAACAAACGGCTCGTTACAAGGCTAGGATTGCTGGTAAGGGCGAAGGTTTGGTTGATTTGACGGGTGGTTTTGGCGTTGATTTCTATTGTCTGTCGCCAGGCTTCCAGCGTCGTTGTTATGTAGAGCAAAACGAAGCACTTTGCGCCATTTCATCGCATAATTTCGAGGTTTTGGGCTTGGACAGTACTGTGTGTTGCTGTGATTCAGCAACATACCTGACCACAATGCCCCATGTTGACCTGGTTTATATGGACCCAGCCCGCAGGAACGAGCATGGAGGGCGTGCCTATGGTATAGAGGACTGTTCGCCCAACGTTCTTGAACTCCTGCCCTTGCTGATGGAGAAGGCCGATCGCGTGTTGCTCAAACTCTCGCCAATGCTCGACTGGCGCAAGGCTGTTACAGACCTCCAATATCCATCATCCTTCGTTTCTGAAGTCCATATCGTCAGCGTAGATAACGAATGTAAGGAGCTCTTGCTTTTGCTTGAGAAAGAGCGTACTGACTTACGCGTAGTTTGTGTGAATTTTACTAAAGATGGTGAGCAGTTGTTTGATGTGTTTGAGAGAAACGGCCTTTCTCTTGGAGAGAAACGGCCTCTCGCTATCAGAGAAACGGCCTTTCTCTATGAACCCAATGCCAGCATCATGAAGGCAGGGTGCTTTGAAGAGGTGGCACAACGATTCCCTGTTCAGCAGATTTCTCAGAATTCCCACCTTTTCCTGTCTTCCGTTGAAATCGAGGATTTCCCTGGTAGGCGTTTTGAAATATTGTCCATTTCATCGATGAACAAGCAGGAGCTGCGCACAGCCCTGAATGAAATAGAACGAGCCAATATCACTGTGCGAAACTTCCCTTTGAGCGCTGACCAGTTACGCAAAAAGCTGAAGTTGAAGGATGGTGGCAATGTATATATCTTTGCCACAACAATGGCTGATGGAGAACATCGGCTCTTGATTTGCCGTAAAATTGGTTAATTCTTTTGGGATTCTCATAATTAATTATTACCTTTGCACAATTAATATTGTACATGCACATGTCATCAGTTGAGATTCGAAAAGTCACAAGCAAGAAGGACCTGGATGCCTTTATCCAGCTCCACTACGACCTGTATCGTGGCAACGCCTACGATGCGCCCAACCTGTATTCTGACGAGGTTCACACCCTGAGCAAGGACAAGAACGCTGCCTTTGAGTTTTGCGAGGCAGAGTATTTTCTGGCCTACAAGGACGGCAAGGTGGTGGGACGCATAGCAGGCATCATTAACCGTCGTGCCAACGAAAGTTGGGAGCGCGACAGCGTACGTTTTGGATGGATAGATTTCATTGATGACTTGGAGGTTTCAAGTGCTTTGCTGGATGCTGTGGCCCAATGGGGACGCTCGAAAGGTATGACGGAGATGATTGGCCCGTTGGGCTTTACGGATATGGACCCAGAGGGCATGCTCATTGAGGGCTTTGAGGAATTGGGTACGATGGCTACCATCTATAACTACCCCTACTATCCCCAGCATATAGAGAAGTTAGGTGGTTGGGAAAAGGACAACGACTACGTGGAATACAAGCTCATTGTGCCCAAAGAGGGTATGCCCGAGAAGTTCCGCAAGGTGGCTGAAATGGTGATGAAACGGTATAATTTGCACCCCATGCACCCCAAGCGTAGCCAGGTATTTGGAAAGGAACAGTATGGTCGTAAGGTATTGGACGTCGTCAACAAGTCGTTTGGTCACTTGTATGGCTATTCGCAGATGACGGAGCGTCAGATTGACGAGTACCTGAAGATGTATTTCCCCATGCTCGATATGGACATGCTCTGCTTGATTGAAGACTGGAACACGCCCAACCACGAGGTCATTGGCGTGGGCATCTCGATTACCAATATGACGCGTGCCTTGCAGAAATGTAAGAACGGACGCCTGTGGCCCTTTGGCTGGTGGCACTGTCTGAAGGCCCTGAAGTTCCACAAGGCGGAGTGCCTCGACCTGATGCTCATCGGTATCCTGCCTGAATACCAGCAGAAGGGTGCCAATGCCCTGTTGTTCTACGACCTCATCCCTATCTACCAGAAGTATGGCTTCAAGTGGGGCGAGACGAATGTCGAGATGGAGACCAACGAGAAGGTGCAGAGCCAATGGCAGTATCTGGAGCACATACAACATAAACGCAGAAGATGTTATAAGAAACAATTATAATGGCTGAAGATCTAAACGTAATTTCAGGAGAAGAGGTCGTCAAATATGACGATGACAACATCCAAACCCTATCAGGCTTGGACCATATCCGTTTGCGCCCAGGTATGTATATCGGACGTCTGGGCGACGGAACATCAGCAGAAGACGGTATCTACGTACTATTGAAAGAGGTGTTCGACAACTCCATCGACGAATTCAAGATGCGCGCTGGCGACAGAATTGAAGTCAATGTCGAGGACAACCTGCGCATCTCTGTGCGCGACTATGGTCGAGGCATCCCTCAGGGTAAGCTCATTGAGAGTGTCAGCATTCTGAACACCAGTGGTAAGTTCGACTCCAAGGCTTTCAAGAAGTCTATTGGCTTGAATGGTGTGGGTGTGAAGGCTGTCAACGCCTTGAGCTCGCATTTCGAGGTACGCAGCTATCGTGAAGGAAAGGTACGAAAAGCCGTCTTTGAGTGTGGAAAACTGATTTCTGATGTGACGGAACCTTCGCAAGACGAGAACGGTACATACATCTATTTTGAGCCAGACAATACGAAGTTCCAGAACTATAAGTTTCACGATGAAATCGTGGAAAACATGCTTCGTAACTATACATATCTGAATACAGGCCTGACCATCATGTATAATGGTCGTCGCATCCTTTCACGTCATGGTTTGCAGGACTTGTTGAAGGACCGTATGACGAACGACGCCCTCTATCCTATTGTCCATCTGCAGGGTGACGATATCGAGATAGCCTTCACACATGCCAACCAGTATGGCGAGGAATATTACTCGTTCGTGAATGGTCAGCATACCACGCAGGGTGGTACCCATCAGAGTGCCTTTAAGGAACATATCGCCAAGACCATCAAGGAGTTCTTTGGCAAATACGAGTATGGCGACATCCGTACAGGTATTGTTGCTGCTATCGCCATCAATGTGGAAGAACCAGTATTCGAGAGTCAGACGAAAATCAAGCTGGGTTCGACGGTGATGTCGCCAGATGGTGATACCATTAATAAATATGTAGGCGACTTTATCAAACAGCAGGTCGACAACTACCTGCATATTCATCAGGATGTGGCAGAAGTCATCGAGGGCAAAATCAAAGAGTCGGAACGTGAGCGCAAAGCAATGGCAGGCGTCACAAAACTGGCTCGCGATCGTGCCAAGAAGGCCAATCTGCATAATCGTAAGTTGCGCGACTGTCGCATCCACTTCTCTGATGTCAAGAACGACCGCAAAGAAGAGTCGTGCATCTTTATTACGGAGGGCGACTCAGCCAGCGGAAGTATCACCAAGAGTCGTGATGTCAATACGCAGGCAGTATTCTCGTTGCGTGGTAAACCTCTGAATAGCTTTGGTTTGACGAAGAAAGTGGTGTACGAGAACGAGGAATTCAACCTGTTGCAGGCAGCCCTTGATATTGAGGAAGGTCTCGACACCCTTAGATATAATAAGGTAATAGTGGCAACGGATGCTGATGTCGATGGTATGCACATCCGCCTGCTCATCATCACCTTCTTCCTGCAGTTCTTCCCAGAATTGATAAAAAAGGGACACGTATATGTGCTGCAAACTCCACTCTTCCGTGTTCGCAACAAGCGTACCAAAATTAAGAATAAGGATATGCGCGAGGATGGCAAAAAGGGCGACTTCGTGACACGCTACTGCTATAGCGAAGAGGAACGCCTGAAAGCTATCCAGGACTTGGCACCTGATCCTGAAATCACCCGATTCAAAGGTTTGGGTGAGATTTCACCTGAAGAATTTGCTGGCTTCATAGGACCAGACATGCGTTTGGAACAGGTAACCCTTCACAAGAACGACCAAGTACAGAAACTATTGGAATACTATATGGGCAAGAACACGATGGAGCGTCAGAACTTCATCATCGACAACCTCGTCATCGAGGAAGATCGCCCAGAAGAAGAATACGACTAAAAGAATGAAGAAATATGTATTATTTGTTGCGATGTTATCGCAACTCGCTTTAAATGCTACAGCGCAGATTCGCATCAACAATGGCAGCGATTCGCCCTTGCGTAAGTTACAGATAGCAGAACTGGCCATTACCAATCTCTATGTGGATAGCGTAGATGAAAAGAAGCTGGTGGAAGATGGTATCCGTGGCATGATAGAGAAGCTCGACCCCCACTCCAGCTATTCTACCCCTAAGGAAGTCAAAGAGATGAACGAACCCCTACAGGGCAACTTCGAGGGCATTGGTGTGCAGTTTAATATGGTCGAGGACACGTTGCTTGTCATCCAGCCCGTCAGTGGCGGACCTTCTGAGAAGATGGGTATCGTGGCAGGCGACCGTATCGTATATGTCAACGACACGACGATAGCAGGTGTCAAAATGTCGAAAGAGGAAATCATGAAACGTCTTCGTGGTCCAAAGGGCACAAAGGTTAAGTTAGGCATTGTGCGTCGAGGCATCAGTGATACCCTGACCTTTGTCATTACGCGCGACAAGATTCCTGTGAAGTCTATCGACGCCACTTACATGTTGCGTAAGGATGTTGGCTACATCCGTATTGGCAACTTTGGTGCTACCACACACGATGAGTTCTGCGAAGGGCTGAAACGCCTGAAGAAAGAGGGTATGAAGACCTTGATTCTCGACTTACAGGAGAATGGTGGCGGCTATCTGCAGGCTGCTGTCGATATAGCCAGCGAATTGCTGCAGAAAGATGCGCTCATCGTCTATACTGAAGGACGTACCGTTAAGCGTATGGAGTATAAGGCCAAAGGTGGTGGACTGTTCGAGAAAGGCCAGGTCATCGTATTGGTAGACAGCTATACGGCTTCTGCTGCTGAAATCGTGTCTGGTGCCATTCAGGATCACGATCGAGGCTTGGTGGTTGGACGTCGTACCTTTGGTAAAGGATTGGTTCAGCGTCCCATCGACCTGCCTGACGGTTCAATGATTCGTCTGACCATTGCCCATTACTTTACACCCTCAGGTCGCTGCATCCAGAAACCTTACGAGAAGGGTAAGCAGAAGGATTACCAGATGGACGTCTATAATCGCCTGAAGAGTGGTGAGTTGATGAGTGCCGATAGCGTTCATTTTGCCGACTCCCTGAAGTATTATACGCTGAAAAAACATCGTGTCGTATATGGCGGCGGAGGTATCATGCCTGACGAGTTTGTACCACTCGACACGCTGAAATACACCCAGTATCATCGTCAGTTGGCTGCCAAGAGCATCATCATCAATGCCAATCTGCGTTATGTCGATGAACATCGTAAGGCGTTGCAACAGCAATACACCAGTTTCGATGACTATCGTCAGAAGTATGAAGTACCCCAAGAGTTGATAGACCAAATCAGGGCTGAGGGCGAGAAGCAGAAGATTACGCCTAAGGATGATGCAGAGCTGCAACGGACTATACCTTATCTGCGCTTACAGATGAAGGCGCTGATAGCTCGCGACCTCTGGGGCATGGACGAGTATTTCGCCATCTTCAACGAGAGCAACGATGCTGTATTGCGTGCCTTGCAGTTGATAGAGAAGAAAAAGTGATTATTTCCTCAGCTGCTCACGACATTGTTCAAGGATGGCCATCAGGTCATCCTTTTTCTCTGCCCGCAACATACGGATGCGCGTCTCGCGGAAGTTGGGAATGCCTTTGAATACAGGTGAGGCAGCTAAGTGACGACGCGTATGCAGGATGCCACGATATTCGTCGATGCGCTCAACGTTGATGCGTAGCTGTTCTTCCAGGACGTCAATCTTCTCGTCGAGTGTCAGTTCCTTTCTACTGAATATCCAAGGACAGCCAAAGGTGGCACGACCAATCATGACGGCATCAACGCCATAGGTGTCGAAGGCCCTGTCAGCATCGGCCAACGACTTGATGTCGCCATTGCCAATGATGGGAATATGGATGTTGGGATTCTTCTTAACTTCGCCAATAAGTGTCCAGTCAGCCTCGCCCGTGTACATCTGACTACGTGTACGCCCATGAATGGTTAGGGCTTGGATGCCACACTGCTGCAGTTGTTCTGCCAGCGACGTGATGATGAGTTGCTCGTGATTCCAACCTAAACGGGTCTTGACAGTAACGGGCAGAGAAACCGCATCTACCACCTTCTGCGTAATCTCCAGCATCTTAGGAATGTTTTGCAGCATGCCGGCACCAGCCCCCTTGCCTGCCACCTTCTTCACAGGACAGCCAAAGTTCAGGTCGATGAGGTCTGGGCCTGCCTGTTCGACAATCTTTGCTGCCTCCACCATCGCATCAATGTCGCGTCCGTAAATCTGGATGCCTACAGGTCGTTCCTCGTCGCTGATGGTCAGTTTCTTCACCGTCGACTTCACGTCACGAACCAGAGCTTCGGCACTGACAAACTCCGTATATACCATAGCTGCGCCAAACCGTTTGCACAGCATACGGAAGCCAATATCCGTCACATCTTCCATGGGGGCCAAGAAGATGGGGCGCTCACCATATTCTATTGTTCCTATCTTCATTTCGAGGGACAAAGGTACGAAATAATGAGTAAATAATCAACAATTCTTGTATGTTTATGCAACAAGATGGCTAAAAAAGTAAAAAAGAGAGCATAATATTGCAGAATATCAGCGCTTTTTATTACCTTTGCGGCGCAATTATCTCAAGTGAATAAATAAGATGAAACTATTCGACGTTTATCCCTTGTTCGATGTGAACATCGTGAAAGGCAAGGGTTGCCGCGTGTGGGACGAGAAAGGTCAGGAGTATCTTGACCTATATGGTGGCCATGCTGTCATTTCAATAGGCCACTCACATCCTCACTACATTCAGAAGGTGACTGAGCAGTTAGGGCAGATAGGCTTCTACTCTAACTCGGTGATTAACAAGTTGCAAGTGCAGTTGGCAGAGCGATTGGGCAAGATTAGTGGCTACGACGACTATCAGCTGTTCCTGATTAACAGTGGTGCTGAGGCTAACGAGAATGCCCTGAAGCTGGCATCATTTACGAATGGACGTACACGTGTACTGTCCGCTCAGAAAGCCTTCCATGGACGTACCTCATTGGCTGTCGAGGTGACCAACAATCCCAAGATTATTGCGCCAATCAACGATAATGGTCACGTGACCTATCTGCCCCTGAACGACCTGCCAGCATGGGAGGCTGAGTTGCAGAAGGGCGATGTGTGTGCTGTCATTCTGGAATGCATCCAGGGTGTTGGTGGCATTCAGTTGGCTACGAAGGAGTTTGCACAGGGCTTGGCTGCTGCCTGCAAGCAGTATGGCACGATTCTGATTTGCGACGAGATACAGTGCGGCTATGGTCGTAGTGGTAAGTTCTTCGCCCACCAGTGGTTGGACATCCGCCCTGACATCATTACGGTGGCAAAGGGTATAGCTAATGGATTCCCCATGAGTGGTGTGCTGATCAGTCCTGACTTCAAGCCCGTCTATGGACAGTTAGGTACGACGTTTGGGGGCAATCATCTGGCATGTGCTGCCGCTTTGGCCGTGCTTGACGTGTTTGAACAAGAGAATTTAGTAGAGAACGCGCTCGAGGTGGGTGACTACCTGATGGACAAACTGAAAGCGATTGACAGTCCGCATATTACAGACGTTCGTGGTCGTGGCCTCATGATTGGCATTGACCTCGACATTCCTCATAAGGATGTTCGCCAGCCTCTGATTTATCAGGAGCACTGCTTCACGGGCTGTGCTGGCACCAACGTGCTGAGACTGTTGCCACCGCTTTGTCTGACCAAGCAGGAAGCAGATGAATTTATTGAAAAACTAACGAAAGTATTAAAGACACTATGAAGATAAGTATCATTGGAGCAGGCGCTATGGGTGGCGCTATGGCTGAGGGCTTGATTAAGGGCGATTACATCAAGAATGAGGATATCTGCATCAGCGACCCTTCGCGACTCTCTCGCGACAAGTTTGCCGATATGGGCATCACTGCCACGCCCAGCAACCAGTTGGCTGCACAGGGTGCCGACGTGGTATGCGTCGTGGTCAAGCCCTGGCTGGTGGAACAGGTGCTGAAAGGTATTCGCGAAGTGATGGACTATGACAAGCAGATACTCATTGTGGTAGCTGCCGGCGTGAAGTCGGAAAGCATCAAGGAGTGGATGACGAAGGATGGTGGTAAGATGATTCCCACGTTCCTGGTAATTCCCAATATCGCCATTGCCCAGCTGTCTTCCATGACATTTATCGCACCTGCCGTAGCTGTTGAACAGGCACACGTGGATCAGGTAAAGGATTTGTTCGACTCTATGGGTAAGAGTATCATTACTGATGAGCAGCATCTGGGAGCAGGTACAACTCTGGCCTCTTGTGGTATTGCCTATGCGATGCGCTATATCCGTGCAGCCAGTGAAGGCGGCGTGGAATTAGGCTTTAAGGCCGATGAAGCGAAGCAGATTGTGATGCAGACCATGAAGGGTGCCGTAGAATTGTTAGAGGCTACAGGACTACATCCTGAGGCAGCCATCGATTTGGTTACCACGCCTGGTGGTGTCACGATTAAGGGACTGAACGAGATGGAACACGCAGGCTTTACGTCGAGCGTTATCCGCGGACTCAAGGCGGGAGCAAAATAAAATAAAGACAACCAAAACAACAAAGACAACTATTTAATAATTCGACAACAAAAGAGTTGTCCAAGTTGTCGTTAAATAAATAACAAATATGGATGAACAATTAAAACAGATTGGTGAGCGTTTGCGTGGTTTGCGTGACGTGCTCGATATCCCAGTGAGCGAGATGGCCGAGACTATTGGCATCAGCGCTGAGAAGTATGAGAAGATAGAACAGGGCGAGTTGGACATCACCATCTCGAACCTAATGAAGATTGCCCGCAAGTATGGCGTGTCGACAGAAGAGCTGATCTTTGCGGAGGCGCCACACATGAAGTCGTACTACGTGACACGCAAAGGACAGGGTATGTCTATCGAGCGTACAAAGGCGTATAAGTATCAGTCGTTGGTGGGTGGTTTCGTCAATCATAAGGCTGATGTGTTCATTGTCACCGTAGAGCCAAAGCCGGGAGCCCATACGGTTTATAAGAACACGCATCCTGGACAGGAGTTCAATATGGTGCTCGAAGGCAAAATGGAACTGTATATTGGTGGTAAGACCATCATCCTCGAAGAGGGTGACAGCATCTATTTTGACTCGTCGAAGCCTCATGGCATGCTGGCTGTTGGCGACAAGGCTGTCAAATTCCTCGCGTTTACCGTAGAATAAAGGTAATAAAAGACAACCAAAACAACAAAGACAACTTTTTTATCGGCAACGAAAGAGTTGTTCAAGTTGTCTAAGTTGTCGTAAAAATAAAAGGAACTATATGATTGAGAGATTTTTAAAGCAGACCAAGTTTACCTCTATAGAGGATTATAATAAGAATCTGGAGTTCATCATCCCTGAGAACTTCAACTTTGCCTACGACGTGATGGATGCGTGGGCTGAGGAGGCCCCTGAGAAGTTGGCCATTCTCTGGACAAACGACCAAGGTGCAGAGATTCGTACCACCTACGGCGAATTGAAAGTGCAGACCGATCAGGCTGCTTCTTACCTGCAGTCTTTAGGTATTGGCAAGAACGACCCTGTGATGCTGATTCTGAAGCGTCACTATGAATGGTGGGTCATCATGTTGGCACTCTGTAAGATTGGTGCCATCGTGATTCCTGCTACTCACATGCTGACGAAGCACGACATCGTCTATCGTAATACACGTGCCTCTGTAAAGGCCATCATCTGTGCCAAGGACGACTATATCATCAGTCAAATCAAACTGGCTATGCCTGAGAGTCCTACCGTGAAGCAATATATCACGCTGGGCGATGAAGAAGGTTTCCACAACTGGACGAAGGAGTGGCAGCAGGCCCCCAAGTTCGTCCGTCCAGCCTTCGTCAACGAGAACGACGACACGATGATCATGTACTTCACCAGTGGTACCAGTGGCGAGCCAAAGATGGTGGCTCACGACTACCTGTATGCGATGGGACACTTGACAACAGGCTGTTTCTGGCATAACCTTCATGAGGGTTCGCTGCATCTGACAGTAGCAGATACGGGCTGGGGCAAGGCTGTCTGGGGTAAGTTCTATGGTCAGTGGTTTGCCGGTGCAACGGTGTTCGTCTATGATCATGAGAAGTTCAATGCAGACAATCTGCTGCGCCAGATGGAGAAATACCATGTCACCAGCTTCTGTGCTCCTCCCACCATCTACCGCTTTATGATTCGTGAGGACCTGTCGAAGTACGACCTGTCGTCACTGGAATACTGCTGTACGGCTGGTGAGGCGCTGAACCCCGCTGTGTTCGACAAACTCAAGGAGTTGATAGGTTTGAACATCATGGAAGGCTTCGGACAGACAGAAACCACGATGAGCCTTGGTACCTTCCCATGGATGACGCCCAAACCAGGCTCCATGGGTATTCCCAATGCCCAGTATGATATAGACCTGCTGCGTGCCGACGGTACCAGTTGTGAGGATGGTGAAAAGGGTGAGATCGTGATTCGTGTGGGCGACAAAAAGCCCATCGGACTCTTCAAGGGCTACTATCGCGACGAGGAGAAGACACGCGAGGCTTGGCACGACGGAATCTATCATACAGGAGATATGGCTTGGCGTGATGAGGATGGCTACTACTGGTTCGAGGGCCGTATCGACGATGTCATCAAATCGTCAGGCTATCGCATTGGCCCGTTCGAGGTAGAGAGTGCGCTGATGACGCACCCCGCTGTCGTAGAGTGTGCCATCACTGGTGTGCCCGATGACATCCGTGGTATGGTGGTCAAGGCTACCGTCGTGCTTGGCAAGGAATGGAAAGACAAGGCAGGCGAAGACCTCATCAAGGAACTGCAGCAGCATGTCAAGAAAGAGACGGCTCCCTACAAGTATCCCCGTATCATCGAGTTCGTCGACGAATTGCCCAAGACCATCAGTGGCAAGATTCGTCGCGTAGAGATTCGCAACAAGGACAGCCAGAAATAAGATTAGAGTCTTATTGACAGAATAAGAAATAACAAATTAATTCCCGAACCATACATTGAAAATGGTTCGGGAATTTTATAGTTAAGCCAACAATTCTGGAGGTAGTGTTGGCATCGCACCATTTTGAGTACAAACAAAAGCGGATACTTCGACGGCTTTCTTATGAGCCTCCTTCATGGACTTACCATTCAGGATGGCAGCGCAGAATGAACCTGTAAACGAGTCGCCAGCACCTACGGTATCAGCCACCTTTACCTTCGGCGTGTCTTGGAACGACGTCAAGCCTGGTGCAAAGACATACGAGCCGTTAGTGCCACAAGTCAGGACTAACATCAATAGTCCATATTCCTCCAATATCTTTTCGCAGATGCCTCGCATATCGAGGTCATCGTACCCATACATACGCTTAATAACAACTAACTCCTCGTCGTTGATCTTCAGGATATTGCAACGCTTCAGCGACTCCTCAATGACATCCTTCGTATAGAACTGCTGACGCAGGTTAATATCGAAAATCTTCAGGCAATCCTTGGGTGTATTGTCCAAGAACTGACGGATGGTAGCCCATGAGGTTACATTACGCTGAGCCAACGAACCAAAGCACACGGCACGACAGTTCTTGGCCACCTCAGCAATTTCTGGGGTATATGGGATGTTGTCCCATGCCACATTCTCCTTAATTTCGTATGCAGGAATGCCGTCACCTGTCAGCGTTACCTGTACAGTACCTGTAGGATAAGGTACATGTGGCATCAGGTAGTTCAGCCCATGATCCTTGAGGGCTTTGATCGTTTCTGCTGCAAGTTCGTCCTCTCCTAACGCACTGATGGCGATAGTCTCCAGTCCAAACTGACCAGCATGGTAAGCAAAGTTGGCGGGCGCGCCACCCAGTTTCTTTCCTTCGGGAAGTACATCCCACAGGGCCTCTCCGAGGCCTACTACAAATCTTTTGTTAGCCATAATATTGTTTGTTTTATCGTTTAATTCTTGGAATATAAGTAAAGAGGTAGATGACACCTATGGCCATAACAACCACGGCACCTGCCTGACCCATTGCGTCGCTCATGAAGCCCATAATCAGTGGGAAAATGGTACCACCAAACAGTCCCATAATCATTAAACCAGATACCTCGTTCTGCTTTTCAGGAACAGAGAGCAGAGCCTCTGAGAAAGCCATTGAGAAGATGTTCGAATTACCATAGCCTACTAATGCAATAGCTGTATAGAGCACGGCTTTCGATGCACCACTGAACATCAGCACCATCGAGGCTGCCATCAGACAGACGCTAATGATAAAGAACCAGCGTGTTTTCATCACGCGGAGGAAGAATGAACCCGTCAGTGCACCAATGGTACGGAAGATGAAGTAGAGCGAGGTGGCAAAGGCTGCTTCGTTCAGCGTCATACCAACGCGTTCCATCAATAGTTTTGGAGCTGTGGTATTGGTACCCACATCAATTCCTACATGGCACATGATACCAAGGAACGACAGCAGCACGATGGGTTTGCCCAAGAGATGCAGGCAATCCATGAACGACGATGACTTACCTTCGTTCAATTCCTCAACAATAGGCGTTGCCCATAACAGTAGCGTAGCCAGCACACCTACGACAAAGTAAACGACGAACAATACACGCCAGTCGTAGCCGAACGAAGGCATGGCTGCCGTAGCTCCCCACATGGCCAGATAAGGGGCGAGGAACGAGGCGATGGCCTTCACAAACTGTCCAAAGGTCAGCGTCGATGCCAGGTTCTTATCGCCAATAATCAGCATGGCCAGCGGATTGATGCTGGTCTGCATCAGTGCGTTGCCTATGCCCAGTAGCGAGAAAGCTACGAGCATGATGGCAAACGAACTGCCCATTAAGGGAATGAACAGCGACACAACTGTAACAATAAGCGATAGCAATACGGTCTTCTTACGTCCTATCTTATTCATTAGCATACCCGTTGGTACGCTGAAAATCAGGAACCAGAAGAATACCAGTGAGGGGAACACGTTGGCCACAGTGTCTGAGAGACCCAAGTCGGCCTTTACATAGTTGGACGCAATGCCCACCAGATCCACGAAGCCCATGCAGAAAAAGCAGAGCATGACGGGAATCAGATAAATAGATTTGTTCTGTTTCATATAGTTTTTAATGTTTGATATCGTAAATAGTTACTTTGCCGCCCTTTACCTTTATATTATTATAAGGCTCCGATGGGAATACGAGGTTGGTCATGGCCATCTTGCCATCGGCATCGAAGGCTTCAATGCTGCAGCGGTCTATGAAGATACGCAGCTGTTTGATTTGTCCGTATGTTGGTGCTTCTGTGGTACATGGAAAAGCCTCACTGAAGCTGACATCACCACTCTTTGTACGATCCATGGTGAAAGTTTGTTTCGCAGCATCGTATCTCATGGCCACCTGCTCACCCTTCGTGTTCGACAGCACTATCTCGGCTTGACTCTTAAGGTCAACGATAATCTCACAGGCTTCTGTCGGTTTTTTCACTTTCTCGCCACGTACAGCCAACATCTCCTTCGAGGGTACCACACTGACGTAGGTTTCCTCACCGCTGCGGAATAGTCCAAGGTCGCGAGGAATACTGTTGCCAGAGCGGTATTGCTTCGTAGGTACTTGGTTGGCATATTGCCAGTTCGACATCCATGCCAGCACAACACGGCGATTGTCTGGTGCGTTGTAGAAAGATACAGTAGCATAATGGTCTTTGCCGTAATCAAGCCATTTCGTTACCTTCGGCATCGACTCGCAGATGAACTTCTTGCCATCGAACTGACCTACGAAGTACTGCGTAGCACTACCACCAAACGGTCCGCCGGGGTTGATGTTACAGATAAGTACCCACTTTTTAGAAGTGAGAGGTGAGAGGTGAGAGGTGAGAGGGAACAAATCAGGACATTCCCAAACACCGCTGTGGTTGCCATACTCCTTGCCAAACGAACTTTCATACTTCCAATCCTTCAGGTTTTTCGACGAATAGATGCGCATCTCCTGACCAGCAGCCAGAATGAGGTTCCACGCCTTGATGTCATCGTTCCAGAAAGCCTTCGGATCACGGAAGTCGGGAATTTCACTGGTAGTCAAAATAGGATTGCCGCTATATTTCTTAAAGGTACGGCCACCATCCTTCGAAACAGCCATTGACTGTGTCTGATGATGTCCTGCAGAGGTATAGAAAGCGACCACCTCATTACCGTTTGTTACACATGAACCACTGAAGATACTGCCTAACCAGTCCGCTTCGATAGCCAGCGGTTGTGCCTCCCAATGAATAAGATCGCGCGAGGTAGAATGTCCCCAAGTCATGTTTTCCCACTGCGAACCATAGGGGTTATACTGGTAATACAGGTGCCACACGCCATCCTTATAAAACATGCCATTGGGATCGTTCATCCAGCCATACAGTGGGGTATGGTGATAGGCGGGACGGAAGCGTTCGCGGTTGGTGGTATCGAACGTATTGCTGTACTTCATCTCCTTCCAGCAGACAAATTCGCCTACGGCTCCCTTCTGCCTACGGTCACCGTGGAACTCGATATCCAATAGTGAAGCACCCTTTAATTCATAAGGTACGTAATAGTCCACTCGGTCAATAGCCAGTTTCACGTTCAGTCGCTGCACCATGTCGTTCTGGCTGTTCAGCACGGCAATAGCCGCAATGTCTTCCGATTCCTGCACGGGCAGCAACAGATACCGTTCTCCTTGTTTCACTTTCAGCATGGCATGCTTGTCGCCCAGCACTATCGGCTTCACCTGAGCCTCAGCCACTAGCGTCATCATCATGACCATGAGCATCAATAATGTTTTTCTCATCTTCATCAAATTTTTAGTTATACGATTTTATTTTGGTGCAAAATTACGATTTTTCCTCATTCCATCCTATAAATAATGATACAAACACTAATAAAAAACGTTCATTGCACGTTTTTTTCACGCAATGAACGATTTTTCTCAGCGAAAAGCCGTTTCTCTTGGAGTGAAAAGCCGTTTCTCTCATGGCGAGAAGCCGTTTCTCTTGGAGTAGTCTTATATTCCCAAGGTGGGAATATTTCATTCCCAGGCTGGGAATATTGTGTTCCCAAGGTGGGAATGCATCGCCACACTCTGGCCTCGATTAGAGAACATTTTTTCCGTCCAATGCAACTAATCTTTGCAAAGTGCTTCATCTCTCCCATCCATTTTTCGGAAAGCCTCTAAACAAAAGAACCTTGGGATTTTCATCCCTCCCATCATCCCTCCCTTAATCTCTCCCGTCATCTCTCTCCCTCTTATATACCTTAATAATATAGTGCGAAAATTTTAATGTTAAACGTGCAATTTTTCTCTGAATTATTGGGTAAATACTTGCATACCGCAATTTTTTTTGGTACCTTTGCAGTGTTCTTTCAGAAGAACCATGAAAACGATAAAGCCCGCTGTGAAAAGCACGCCAATATCACTAAGGAAAAAGCTCTAAGGAGTAGGACTGAACTTTTAAAATTATTATAAGTATGGTGAAGAGTAATCTTTTACCTGTAGGGACTCTAGGAGCCTCTCAGGAAGGAACGCTTGTCATCGAGCAGTTCCTTATGGCGAACTACCGTTTCCGTAGGAATATCCTGAACGGGAAGGTGGAGTTTGCGATTCTGCCAAAGGCTGACAACAAGGCTGAAGGCAATACTATCGAATCATTCGACAGTCTCTCGTGCGCCTCATCTGAGGCAGATTTTGATTACCGTCCTCTGACCCCGGCGGCCCTAAACAGCATCATTATTCGTGCCAAGCGCGAACAGGTGATGGAGAAGGGAAGCCCAAAGACGGAGATCACGGAGTATGTCACCTCAGAGGAGGTGCCTGAGCATAATCCTGTGCAGGAGTTTCTTAAGAGTCTGCCTGCGTGGGATGGCCAGAACCATATCGCTCAGGTTTTCGGACGTTTGCCAGGCATCACTTCCGAGCAGCTGAACTATCTCACCATATGGCTGCGCTCTGCTGTGGCCCATTGGTTGCAGATGGACATGCTGCACGGCAACGAGTGTGTCCCAACGTTCATTGGCAATCAGGGTTGCGGCAAGACCACTTTCGTGCGCCGACTACTGCCCCAGCATCTGCGCGAGTACTATCTCGACCACCTGAACCTGGCCAACAAGTTCGATAAGGAGATGGCGCTGACCAACAATCTCTTTGTCAACCTCGACGAGTTGGATGCCATCCGTCCTTCGCAGCAGTCATCGCTCAAGCAGACCCTGTCTGTCAGCAAGGTGAACGGTCGTCCCATCTTCGGACGAACGCAGGAAGATCGACCTCGATTCGCCTCGTTCGTGGCCACCACCAACAATCGCCATCCCTTGCAGGATGTCACAGGCTCACGTCGCTACATCTGCATTCTGATTCCTGATGGACAACTGATCGACAATACAGGCGACATCGACTACGGACAGCTTTATGCACAGGTGGTTTATGAGCTACAGGAGCAGCAAGCACCCTACTGGTTTAACAACGACGAGGTGACCCGTATCCAGCAGTTGAATCAGGACTTCATGGAGAAGAAGGACCTTGCAGAGATTTTTACTGCCTGTTTCCGTCAGCCTCATGAGGGTGAAGTGGTGAAGACGATGAACTGCGACCAGATGATGGGCATTATGCAGAAGGACTATCCTACGCTGCAGAACACAATTGGCAATCGTGTCAGGCTTGGAAAGACCATCTCTGCAATGGGTTTCGAACACAAGGAGCACTCGCATGTGGCCTATTACAAAGTGGTGCCATTGAGGGCTGCGTGAATCGGACGGGAGAGATGACGGGAGAGATTTGGGAGAAATCAAAAGCATCTCTCCCGTACTCAATCCCCTCTGTTCAAAGCCTTTTGTGAAGATGACAGGAGATATGAACGTTTTTAGTAAAATGAATTCAAATATGGAAGAAAAGAAATTGACTTATAATGATATTCCAATGGGGTATCCATTGTGTTTCAACGATGAATGCGCAAAGAAAGCGTGTTGCATGCATTATCAGGCCAGGATGCTGATGCCTGAAAATCGTTATTATGGATCAGCCATCTATCCGACTGCTTGGCAGAACGACGAGTGTAAGTGTTTCTGTGAAAAGCGGATGGTGCGGAAAGCTTGGGGCTTCACTCATCTCTATAATCATGTCCCACAGCGAGACACGGCTGAGGCTCGACGATGTGTTAGGAGTTACTTTAGCGGAGGTTGCGGCCCTTATTACCGCTACCATCATGGCGAGAACCTGCTTTCACCCAAGCAGCAGGCGGATATCATGAAAATTATCGCCAAGTACGGCAGCACTGAGGGCATCCGTTTCGACCACTATGTCACGGATTGGGACTTCGATTGAGAAATGAAATCTGCCCAAGACCATCGCGGCCTTGGGCAGATTTGTCCTGAAAACATTTTAACCTCATCGATTTTAATCGCTTTGTACCTTTTAGGTCAAAGAACTATTATTTAATCAACTAAAAACCATTATTATTAACTACTAACTGACAAGTCAGATTGACATCAGGTATTCGACGCTGTTCTTAGCCAGTTTCAGGACGTTGCCTTGGCAAGAGTTGTTCTTGGGGTTAGCACTCTTGTCGGGTGTGCCGTCGTCGTTCTTCATTGAGAACTCGCAACCTCCGTTGCCTATGCAGAGCACGGTGCCGCAACCTTTCTGGAATCCCTCAGGCGCCTTGTCGGCACCCTTGGCCTCCCAGACGTTGAGTTGAGAAACCCAACCAACCTGACTGTCCCATGTACCAAGCGGATAGATGCCGTAGTCGTTGGTGAGAACATTGTAACACTCCTCGGTATTATTATCAAAACCTGTCAACTTGGTGGGAATATCAAAGAAGAGACAATTGTGGTCTTCAGTCCAGCCTGCACCCTTCATGGCGATGCCAACAGGACACGTTTCGCTCAGTTTCTCTGTCGGTATGCCTGCATAGATGGCATGGGTGCTGAAGTCCTTATAGAAGGAACCTGTGTTGACGCAAACACCCATCTTCCAAACATCACCATTGTAGCCGCCGACACCACAGCCGAAGGCATTGTTAACACCACGCAACACAGAGGTAGAAAGGCGGTTGATGGTACCGATGTAAGGTACGGCATGCGACCACAACAGCAGATTACCGCCATTCTTCACATACTGTTCGATACAAGGTGCAGCGTTCTTGGCAACATCAGAGAAATTCCAGATGTCATCAGCATTGCCAGTCTCAATGTCGCGCAGCCAGAAGAGCATGCGATAATCGGTGATATCCTCCACAGTGCTGATATTGCCGAAATAGACATACTCGCCCTTGGGATAGTTCTCATGGAACCACAACCATGCGCTGGCCTCATCGTCGTCGCCGTTGGCAACAAGTTCCTCGGGTGTAGCATATTCAGAGAGGAAAGCAGGAATCTTACCGCCAATCTTGGCTGAAGCCTCAACAGGCAGGGCCTTGCCATCGTTGTTCTGGGCGATGACGGTAGCCTCAAAACGATCCTTCATCTGCACGTTCTCCAACAGGTAGGAGGTGCCGTTGACGGTGGTATTCACCACCTCCTCAGTGCTGTTCTTTACCACCTTCAGGATGTAAGATGTCGCATCAGGACTGGCTGTCCATGAAATCTGCAGGTTATGCTGATCGTCGGTATTATCGATCTGTTCCATCTTCACCTCGCTCGGTGTTGTAGCACCGAGACGGGTATAGGATGTCATCACGCCATTAGAAAGGGCTTCGTCGGTGGTATACTTGAAAAGAAACTCGTAGAGTTGGTTGGTCTCCAGGTTCTTCAGCGTGAACGAACCCGATGGACATGGCGTAAGTGCCTGCATCTGAGTACCGTTTTTATAAACAGCGACCTGCATCACTGCACCATTGTTACTCGAAGGCCATGTCAGCGTGTAGTCGTAATTGTTCTCGCCGCTAAGAGCACCTGTTATCTGTGATACCTCTGGACTAGTAACTTGCATCTGACCGGAATCTGGAAGATCCTTGTCCTGACAAGCCGTAAGACCGCAGATGACACATACTGCGCAAATAAAACTATATATTGATTTCATATTGTTCAATGTTTAATGTTCGATGTTCAATGAAAATTAATAACCTTTATTCTGATGATAGAGTCCCTGGACATAGTTCATCTGGTTAGATGCAATGGGGAAGTATTCATTCTTGCCAGCAGTGAAGAAGGCATCTTTATAATACAGGCCATAGGTCTGTCCGTCGTACTCATCGGTGACCTCTGTCTCGAAGTACTTGTTGAGAGTCGTAGAGAGCAAGCCCCAGCGACGCAGGTCGAAGAAACGGTGTCCCTCCATGGCCAACTCTACACGGCGCTCCCAGCGCAGAGCCTTACGAGCATCATCCTGCGAAGCGAAACTGCCATAAAGGGCGATGTCGCACTGACTTCTTGCGTAACTGATCAGAGAAGAAGCACTGATATCCTTCTTGGCACGTTCGCGAATGGTATTGATAATCTGCAGAGCCTCACCGTTCAGGTCGCCCTTCTCAATCAGAGCCTCGGCACGCATCAGCATCACGTCGGTATAACGGAGCACATAGTCGTTCTGTCCGAAGGCCTGCCAGGGATTGTCGTAATCCTCACCCTTCGAGCGCTGGGGAATCTCCTTCATGGAACAGTAGTAGCCATAGGTGTTCGGTGTGCGGCTGTTAGCCTTGGTCAGCGTGTACTGCTCCTCATACTTATACGGATAGGTGGGCATACCGACGGTATGGAACAGACGCGGGTCGTACTTGTACTTTAAGTCGGCACCGTTTACGACGATGGCATTGTGGTCAGCATCGAAATCGTCCATAGGCAGACCGTTGCGGGTCTTGAAGGCATTGACCAGGTTCTGTGACGGCTTGTGGAAGTCCCAGCCGCACGACCAGATACCCCAAACACCATTCAGCATGTTCGACCAGTTGGCACGACCGTATTTGGTACCGTCATCGGCCTTGTTGGAGTGCTGCACGGCAAAGATGCTCTCTACAGAATTGGCATAGTCCTGCAGGAAGATATGGCCGTAGGTGTCGAGATAGTCGTAAGGTGAATTCTTTACCACCTCGGTATAGTCAATCACCTTCTGAATCTTAGCCTGGTCTACATGAGCATAACCAGTTGTAGCCTCGTAACCATCACCGTAAGCCCAATTGAGATATACCTTTGCCAAGTAAGCAGCGGCAGCAACCTTGTGGGCACGACCTGTTGTACCGGGAGCGGCTTCGGCCAGATTCTCGTAAGCATACTGGAAGTCGTCGACAATCAGTTGCATCAGCTTGTCGTGAGAGCTCTGAGGACAAGCCTCAATAGCTGCGTTGTCCATACCTTCCTTGATGAAAGGCACCTCATACCACATCTGTTGCAACTTGTAGTAGAAATGACCACGAAGGAAACGGGTTTCGGCTTTGAGCTGACGGATAGCAGCGGTCTCATCAACCTGATCCAGAGCCTCAATGGCACGATTGACGCGTGAGACAGCACTGTAGAGTTGATACCAAAGTTCATCAAACTCGCCACGGTCAGGCTGAAGGGTAGAGAATATTTCCATGGGGTGATAGCCAGTGTCATTTTCACCAGAACCACCTTTGAGGCAGTCGTCGGCACTCATGTCACCGTATGGCCACAAGTTGAAGGGATAGGAATACCAGTCGTCACCCAGTTTGGCATAGGCTGCGGTGACAAGTTTATCAGGGCTTGAGAACGCCGTTTCTTCATCGAGCGTACCCTGCGGTTTTACATCGTCGACACTACATGATACTGCAAAGACGGAAAGCAGTAAGGTTGCGATATATATATTAATCTTTTTCATTGTTATTTTATTTTAGCGGTAGCATATTATTCACTTTTCACTATTCACTTTTACCTTAGCGTTAGAATCCTACCTGTACACCAAATGTAAAGGAAGCCGTGTGAGGATAGTTCCAAGCGGTGTTCTCTGGGTCGGAACAGGTCAGTGAGCTTGACTTGATAGTCAGGAGATTGTCAGCAGAGCAATAGACACGGGCCTTGGACAGCAACAGTTTCTTGGTCAGAGCAGTGGGCAGGGTGTAGCCCAACTGTAAGGTGCGTAACTTGATGTAAGAACCATTCTCTACGAAGTAGGAAGACATACGCCCCTCGTCGGCACCGTTAGATGTGGTCAGTGCAGGAATATCAGAGCCGCTGTTGGCGGGCGTCCAGGCGTCAATCAGACGCTCACCCTTGTTTGAACCGGCATCGGTGATGCTCCAGAAGTCGGTCTGGTATTTCTGGTTATTGATGACATCGACACCAGCCACACCCTGCCAGAATATCGTGAAGTCGAAGTCCTTGTAAGCCAGATTGATATTGAAACCGTATGAGAAATCTGGAACGGGATTGAATATCCAAGTGCGGTCGGCCTCGTTAATACGTCCGTCACCATTGAGGTCGGCATACTTCAAACCACCAACCCGGGCACCTGCCTGTCCGTGGGCAAGTACATCCTCGCGACTCTGATACAGTCCCTCAACAACATAACCGATGAGTGAGCCGTAGGCCTTACCGTCCTGAGCCAGATTGTGGTAGTCGTTGTGCTCGTAAGAGTTCTTTGACTTCTCAGGCAGATAAGTTACCTTAGAGCGATAGAAATCGATGTTGCTTGTGACGTCGTAAGCCAGTCCGTAAGCAGTCTTATGACGATAGCCCAGATTGAGCTCCATACCCCAGTTCTTCAGCGTAGGACCGTTGATCCAGGTCTGACCGCCAAAGCCGATGGCTCCGAGGAAGGCAGGCTGGACAAGCATGTCCTTGGTCTCTTTGAAGAAAAGATCGTAAGAGCCGTAGAACTCGCCATTGAAGAGAGAGAAATCTGTACCGAAATTCCACTGTGAAGAAGACTCCCACTTCAGGTCTTCGTTGGCTGACTGCGACTTATAATATCCCGACGGCAGCGTGCCTGAGCCTTGCAGGTTGAGGTCGTAGGCTGTGGAGTTCTCGCGGTCTGAACCATAGTTGGCTACGTAGAGTCCGTAGTGAGCAGTATTGGAATTCATGCCCTGATTACCGGTCACACCATAGCTGGCACGGATTTTCCAGTCACGGAGCCAGTCGGCATTGATATGCTTGGAAAGGCGGTAACCAAGCGATACCGAGGGGAATGTACCATACTGGTTGTTTTTACCAAAGCGGCTTGAACCGTCGTAACGCAGCGTGAAAGATGCCAGCAGCTGGTCGTTCCAGTTATAGTCAACCTTTCCGAAGTAAGACATCAGCTTATAGCTGTCGCCAGCACCAGTAACGGTCTGTATGCCAGTACCGGCATTGGGCCACATATAGTCGATAGTCTCTAGCGGATAGTCAGTACGACGTGCAGAGAAGTCGATACCGTTGTCCTGATGGGCCTCGATACCAAGAAGCACATTCAAGTTATGGTTCTCAACGATGTCGAAGTTGTACTGCAAGGTGTTCGACCATGTCCACTTTGTGCTGTGGGTCTGTGACATGGTGCTGGCATTGGTATTGTTCTTCACAACATCTGAATCCCAGGTGTGCTGCAATGAGCGGATGTAGCTATTAGTATAGTCGATACCGAAGTTCGAACGGAACAGCATACCTTTGATAGGAGTAATATCAACATAAGCATTGGCAAAGATGCGCCACTTCTTCAGTCTGTTGTCCTTGTTATGGTAAAGCTCGCGTAGAGGATTCTGACGGTCGCTCATACCACCTACCGGACCTGAGAAAGTTACACCATCCTCTTCATAGATAGGTAGCGTAGGAGCAATCTTAAGTGCATTCTCCAAGGGTGCGCAGTCTACATTATTAGAATAGGAGAACGAGGCATTCTCGCCCACGCTGATGATGCTGTTGAGCTTGTAATAGCTGTTGAAACGAGCCGAGAAGTTCTCGAAGTCGGTATACTTCAGCACGCCCAATGCCTTCTTATAGCCGGCAGAAAAGAGCGACGAGCCCTTGTCAGTAGCTTTCGAGAAGGAGATGTCGTAGTTCTGGGTGATGCCTGTACGCCCGATTTCATCCACCCAGTCGGTATCGCTGTAAGGCATGGTCTGCTTGGCATTCATATAACCATTGTAGTAACCACCTACGGTATACGACTCCATGCCGCCAGTAGCAGGGTTGTAGACTGAAATAGGCGTTCCACCGGCAACATCCAAGGCCAGACCATAGTTCTGAGCGTAGTCCACAGGATTCTTGCCATCGTTCAGGGCTGCCTGAACCAAAGCGGTAGCATACTGCTGGCTGTTGAGGAGTTTCATCTTCTGAGTCATCCAGGAAACAGAAACCGATGCATTGAAGTCGATGTTGATCTTGTCGCCCTTCTTACCTTTCTTTGTAGTGATGACGATGACACCATTAGCGGCACGCGATCCGTAGATACTGGCTGATGCCGCATCTTTCAATACCTGCATAGATTCGATGTCCGATGCATTCAGACTGTTCAGCGAACCGCTGTAAGGCATACCGTCTACAATGTAAAGGGGAGCTGTGCTTGAACCGCCCATACTGCCAATACCACGGATTTGGACGTTTGCCTCGCCGGAAGGAGAGCCGTTGGAAGTAATGGTCATGCCGGGAACTTTACCCTGTAGAGAGGCCATGGGGTCGGTGTTGCTGGTCTTAAAGTCCTTGGTCTCAACGACACCTACAGAACCCGTCAAGTCGGCCTTGCGCTGAACCTGATAGCCGGTTACCACCACTTCGTTCAAAGTCTGGGCATCTTCTTTCAGTATTACCGCCATCCCTTGTTGGGCTGGCAGCTCCTGAGATTGATAGCCAATGTAGGAGAAGACCAGCGTCTTGCCTGCATCGACTTTCAGTTTGAAGTTACCATCGAAATCGGTCACCGTACCGTTCGATGTACCTTTTTCCATCACCGTGGCACCAATGACCGGTCCCATAGCATCTGTTACTGTTCCTGTAATCTCCGTTTGCGCGTACATTATAGTACATAGCATCAGAGTTAGGAAACTGAGCAAGAATCTTTTTGTTTGTTTCATTTGCTTTTTCATTAAAGTTAGTACTCTTGTTTGAATTCTCTGATGCAAAAGTACTGTAATTAGCGTGTATAGGATGAAAAAGATGTTTCATCGAGATAAAAAAATCGTTCAATGTAACATTTATGACATACATTGAACGATTATTCTTAGTTTTGGCGGACATCACCAGGCAACATACCAAATTCTTCCTTGAAACACTTAGTAAAATAAGACGGAGCGGTGAAGCCTACATCATATGCCACTTCGCTGACACTCTTGTCGGTAGTGAGCAGTAGTTGGTAGGCACGGTTCAGACGGGCTGTGCGTAGCAGTTCTACGGGTGACGACCCTGTCAGGTTCTTTACCTTACGGTAGAGCTGGACGCGACTGAGGTTCATATCGGCAGCCAAATCCTCGACACTGATATCGCTATCGGCCAGACGTGACTCGACAACCTCCTTGAAACGGGTGATGAAGGCAGAGACAGGCTCTGCATCCTCTGATTCCTTAGAAGGAGGAGACGTTGGATTAGATGGAGTGGCCGTTTCATGTTTTTCGACATCCATATTCCACAAAGTATTCACAACGCGTTCACGTTGCAGGGCAATCTTGCGGAGGTGGTAAAGATAGAATAGCACGAAGACTATGACAAGTAGGGCAATGATGCCGACGGCTAACCAATTGACCATACGCTGCGTATCGAGTTCGTGGAGATAGGAGTCTGCTGTTTGGTGTAACTGGTCAAGATGGGCTGCCTGACGCATGATTTCCTCGCTCTCCATCAACAGGACTTTGGCATTGTCTCTGGTTACAAGGGCCGACATCATCATCGTTTCCTTCTCATAGGGCTTACCTTCCAGAATCTTGATGGCCAAATCTATAATCTGATCGCCATGAGTGGGATAGATATATGAGGCATCAAGCAATGAGTCACGAACCAGTTGAATACCACCATCCTTGCCTGGTAAGCCGTCAATGCCGCAATAAAGAGGTGTGGGGTAAGAGGTGAGAGGTGAGAAAGCTTTGCGGGCTCCCATAGCTGTACGGTCGTTGGCACCAAACACCAAATCCACGTGTACATCTTTATTATTATCAAGCCATTGCTTGGTTCTCTCATTAGCAGTTGTTTCAGTCCAATCTCCCTGTAAAGAGCCCACCACCTTGATACCTGGGTATCCTTTGATGGCATCCATAAAGCCGTTATGCCTTTCAATGGCAGGCGACGAGCCCTCCAAACCTTTAATTTCTAAGACATTCCCTTTTCCGCCAAGTCGTGAAGCGATGTATTCGCCCATCACATGTCCCATCTCATAGTTATCGGCACTGATGAAGGCTGTGTATTTCTGAGAACTGGTTTTACGCTCGAACACAATAACAGGGATGCCCTTGTCGTAGGCACGGTCGATGGCAGGCGAGATGGTCGATACCTGGTTGGGGGCAACAATCAGCAGGTCGATACCCGTAGCCACCAGACTGTCAATTTGCTGTACCTGCCGTTCATCACTATCGTAAGCTGCCGCAAACTTCAGTTCCACGTTGTCATGGAAATAAGCACCCATCTTCAACTCTGCATTCTGCTTGTCACGCCAAATGTCCTCAGAGCATTGGGAGATACCAATAACGTATCGTGGCTTGGAGGACGTACAACTCATAACAGAAACAAGCAGTACCAATAAACATGAAATAAAAAGTAGCTTTTCTCGCATAGTTGCTTCGTATTTAGGTTATTTGATTGCAAAGATAAGAAAAATATGCGAAAAAGATAGCAAAAAAACAAAAAAAAGCAAAGAAGACCTATAATAGCAGGATTTTAATTCCGATCGCAATAAGGATGAGGCCACCGATGAGTTCGGGCTTCATCCTTTTTGTTATGGTTTTGCCAAAGCGACGTCCCAAATGATAGCCCATGATGCTGAAGAGGAAAGACACGATACCTATCATCATAAGGGGTAGGGTGAGTTGTGACAGAACGGTATAGCCTGTGCAGGCGAAAGAGATGCCTACAGCCAGTGCATCAATACTGGTGGCAACGGCTAACAGCAGTTGGGTGTGGAGACGACGGGGATTGAAGTGCTGTTCTTCTTCAGGACCAAAGCTCTCCCAAATCATTTTACCTCCTATAAAAGTCAGGAGGGCAAAAGCTATCCAGTGGTCATAGGCCTCCATATAGGTCTTAAAATGGATGATACCTAACCAACCCAAGAGTGGCATGATAGCCTGAAAGAAGCCAAAGAGAAAGGCCATGCGGTATAGCCAGGAAGCCTCTCCCCCCGCCCTCTCCAAAGAGAGAGGGGGCTTCACTACTTTCTCCTTGTCCATGCATGTGGTTAGTCCGCTGACAATGGATACTGTAAAACAGTCCATTGCCAAAGCTATAGCCAAAAGTATAATATCTATTAAACTCATATCTCTTACCTCTTCCTTCTTACATCATACATCTTACCTCTATACCAGTCCTTCTTCATGATAACTATAATAGGCACCGTCAGTGATGATGACGTGGTCGAGGAAGCGGATGCGCATCAGGCGGCAGGCATTCTGGATAGAGTTGGTGAGGTCGTTGTCCATTCGACTGGGATTCAGACTGCCAGAAGGGTGATTGTGGCAGACGGCAAGGATGGTGGCATTGCAGAGCACGGCCTCTTTAATGATAATGCGTACGTCGACGCTGACCTCGCTGATGCCTCCACGGGCAATGCGCATCTTCTTGATGAGACGATGGTTCTGGTTCATCAGCAAAAGCCAGAACTCTTCGACGTCCTCATCCTGAAGAATGGGGTGCATGTGGTTGTAGATACGGGTTGCTGTGCCGAGGTCTGGTCGTTCCTCTGGGGATTCCATCTGACGACGCTTACCTAATTCGCAAGCTGCCAGAATAGTGATGGCCTTGGCTTCGCCCACGCCCTTGTACAGGCAGAGGTCACGGATGGACATTTTTCCCAACGTATTCAGGTTGTTGCGACAGTCGGCAAGGATACGTTTCATCAGTGTCACAGCGTCCTCCTCGGCAGAACCAGAACCAATCAGAATGGCCAGCAGTTCTGCATCCGACAATGCTTGAGGCCCAAGCGCCATCATTTTTTCGCGAGGGCGGTCCTCTTCAGCCCATTGATTGATGTTGAGCTTATCCATCATTTATAGAAGTTCTTCTCGAAGGCGGTAAACTCATCCTGTTTTAAAACACAGCGTTTCCACCACGATTCGATAAATCCAAAGCCATAACCCATCAGTTGGGTGAATGCAGCAGGAATGGAGAGCAAACCTACCCAGAGACTGCGGTTGCGGATACTGGAATCGATGAGGATAACACTACTGTAGAACAATAAAGGCAAGAGGCCTAGTACAAAGAATACAAAGCCTATACCTTGGTGCATATTGTCTGTAGGACGCAAGCCGTTGGCATCAAGCCATTCGCCCTCAATATATAACGCAGCGCCACCAAGACTCAGCAATAGACAGCCGATAACCCCCAAGGTAAAGACCATGGGAAGCAGATGTACCAGCTTCATGGTGCCAGGATGCCGCTTTTCGAGATTGATACGGGCAATACCACTGTTGTACACCTGGCGAAAGAACTTACGGAAGTCGGTGCGGCGCTTGTGCCATACCCAAGCGTCAGGGAAGAGCTGGGGACGATGACCTGCTTCAACAATACGATACGAGAAATCGATATCCTCACCAAAGCGCATCTTCGAAAAACCTCCCAACTGCTGATAGACATCACGACGGATGCCCATATTAAACGAACGGGGATAAAACTTGTCGAGCTTGGCCTTGCCACCACGAATGCCACCTGTAGTAAAGAAAGACGTCATCGAATAGCTGATAGCCTTCTGAACAGGTGTAAACGAGGGGTGAGCTGCATCGGGACCACCAAAGGCGGCGATTTCATCGCCTAATGAAGAGTGAAGAGTGAAGAGTGAAGAGTCAACTGCGGTGAGATAGCCTGCGGGCAAGACGACATCGCTGTCCAGAATGATAACATACTCACCTTTTGCACGTTCTACGCCGTAGTTGCGACTTTGTCCTGGTCCGCTATTCTCTTTCAGGTAATAATGCAAATCAAGGATGTCTGCGTACTTGTCGCAAACATCCTTGCATGGTTTTTGTGAACCGTCCTCAACAATGATAACCTCGAAATCCTTAAGTGTTTGGGAGCAAAGACTCTCAAGCAACTCATCCACTTCGTCGGGGCGATTGAAGACAGGTACGATAATTGAGTATTTCAATTTTCAATTATCAATTTTCAATTATCAATTAGCGAAGCGCTTACTCCTTGGCGCGAGCAAGATAGCTGCCGTCGCGAGTGTCAACCTGAATGAGGTCACCCTCGTTGATGAACAGAGGCACACGAACCTCAACACCGGTCTCCAGTGTAGCAGGCTTCAGGGTGTTGGTTGCGGTGTCGCCCTTGATACCAGGCTCAGAGTGAGTCACGCGAAGAATAGTCTTAACGGGCATCTCAGCGTAGAGCACAGTACCATCGGTTGTGTCGCTAACAACTGATACAACGTCGCCTTCCTTCATGTACTCGTGACCAATAACGAGGTCGTTGGCAATGGGAATCTGCTCGAAAGTCTCCTGATTCATGAAGATACGACCTTCCTGATCCTCATAGAGGTACTGATAGTCGCGGTGCTCGATAACCACGTCCTCCAGTTTCTCACCGATGTTGTAACGGCGCTCCAGCACACGACCGTCGGTAACGTTCTTCAACTTGATGTTCATAATGGTGTTACCCTTACCAGGCTTGCGATGCTGGAAGTCGATGCAAACCCAAATGGCACCGTCCATACGGATGGCGGTTCCCTTCTTGATGTCTTGTGAATTAATCATAAAAAATATGCTATTATAATATGTAAAATGTCGAATTTCGGGTGCAAAGGTACAAAAAAAAGTGAAAAGTGGGAAGTGAAAAGTGAAAAATTTAACGGAAAACTTGCACAATTAGAAATAATTATGTAATTTTGCAGCCCGAATCGACGAATTTCAACAAAAATAAAATAATATAGAACAATGAAAAGAACATTTCAGCCGCACAATCGTCGCCGCGTTAACAAGCATGGCTTCCGCGAGCGCATGGCAACAAAGAATGGTCGTCGCGTATTGGCTTCTCGCCGCGCTAAGGGCCGTAAGAAGTTAACAGTATCTGACGAGCATCACGGAAAGTAAATCCTGATGGGTCACGAATAAGAATTGGGTGTATTTTCTAAGAAATATACCCAATTTTTTTGTTGTCTCAATAATTCTTTGTAATTTTGAGCAATGCTCGAAATTACTTTCGTTCGAAAAAAGTCCAAATTTATTTGGTTTTTTGCTCACTTATTCGTAATTTTGTTCGCTGAATATATATATTAGTTAATGAACGCAAAGGAATTCTATAAAAAGGTATGCAGCCGTTTCCTGCTGTTGAACCTGTTGGCAATGGTCGTTGTAGTAGTGTTGCTATGTTTGGGCGTGGGTTACGGATTAGATATCTATACGCATCATGGAGAAGGTATTGAAGTTCCGGAACTGAAAGGCATGCGCTATCAAAAGGCTTGTCTGTTGTTGGAAGAGAAAGGACTGAATATCGTGGTCAGCGACTCAGGTTATAACAAGACTTTACCTGCAGACTGTATTTTGGCCCAAATGCCTGGACATGGACAGAAAGTTAAGGAAGGACATACGATTTACGTAACGGTGAATTCACCTTCATCGCCAACATTTGCCATACCTGATATCGTTGATAATAGTAGTCTTCGTGAGGCTGAGGCTAAGTTGACGGCAATGGGGTTCCGTTTGATGCCTACTCAGCGTGTGACAGGTGAGAAAGACTGGGTGTACGGCATTCTGTGTCGTGGACGCAGAGTTTCCAATGGTGACCGTGTCCCCATCGACTATCCGTTGACATTAATGGTTGGCAGTGGTGCGTATGATGACACAGACAGTATTGACTATGTGGGTTCCAATTATTCTTTAAATACGACGGACGAAGGTGATGTCGATGAATTTGAGGAAGTGACAGAACCACCTGTTGCAGAATAACCCAATAAGAGGATGATGACTGACGAGCTAGATGATATTGACCTGCTTGACGATGTAGATACTGCATCGGATGGTGACGGACAACTCTATGAGCATTTGCGCATGGAGGTGGATCGTGGACAGGAACCTGTACGTATTGACAAATACATGTCGGAACACGTACAGCACTCGTCGCGTAACCGTATCCAAAAAGCTGCTGATGCCGGTTTTATCCAGGTTAACGGTGTCCCAGTCAAGAGTAATTATAAGGTACGGCCGGGTGATATCATCACTTTGATGCTTGACCGTCCTCACTATGATACCACCATTGAACCAGAGGATATTCCTCTGGATGTGGTATATGAGGATGACCAACTCATGGTGGTCAACAAACCTGCAGGTTTAGTGGTGCATCCGGGTGTAGGCAACTTCCATGGCACGTTGGTTAACGCCATCGCCTGGCACCTGCGCAATCTACCCAGTTATGATCCAAACGACCCCAGTGTGGGATTGGTGCATCGCATCGATAAAGATACCAGTGGACTGCTTGTTGTCGCGAAGACCCCTGAAGCGAAGACGGAGTTAGGTGCTCAGTTCTTCAATCATGACACACATCGCAGTTATGTCGCTCTGGTTTGGGGTAACTTCACTGAAGATACGGGTCACATAGAGGGTAATATTGGGCGCGACCCAAGAGACCGTCAGCGTATGGCAGTATTTCCTGCAGGAGGCGATGTCGGCAAAACAGCTGTCACACACTATCGCGTATTGGAGCGCTATGGTTTTACAACTTTGGTGGAGTGCCGATTAGAGACGGGACGTACCCATCAGATTCGTGCTCACATGAAGCATATCGGTCATCCGCTGTTTGCTGACGAGCGCTATGGTGGTATGGAGATTCTGCGTGGTGAACGTACTGCCAGTTATAAGGCCTACATCCAGAACTGCTTAAAGCTCTGCTCGCGACAGGCCCTGCATGCCAAGACTTTAGGTTTTGTTCATCCAGTGACTCACGAACAGATGGACTTTACTAGTGAGTTGGCCGATGATATGGCGGCACTTATTGATAAGTGGCGTAACTACGTACGCTTCGCTAGTGAAAAGTGAAAAGTGAATAGTAAATAGTGAAAAGTTAATTATTAAGATAGATGAAAAATTTGAAACGTAACATTGCCATCGTTTGCGGTGGCGACTCATCAGAGCACGACGTATCATTGCGTTCTGCTCAAGGTCTTTATTCTTTCTTCGACAAGGAGCGTTACAACGTGTATATTGTCGATATCAAGGGACAAGACTGGCATGTGGAACTTCCTGGTGGTATCACGGCCCGTATAGACCGTAACGACTTCTCGTTTGTTGAGGACGGCAAGGCCAAGTGGTTCGATTATGCCTATATCACTATTCATGGCACACCAGGTGAGAATGGTATTCTGCAGGGTTACTTCGACCTGATAGGTATTCCTTACTCAACCAGTGGCGTGTTGGTCGAGGCGATGACATTCGATAAGTTTGTGCTCAACCAGTATCTGCGTGGCTATGGTGTGGCTGTTGCCGACTCTCTCTTGATACGTCAGGGGTATGAGCAGCTGGTCAGCGATGACGAGATAGAGCAACGCATTGGTATGCCTTGTTTCGTAAAACCTGCGGCTGATGGTAGCTCGTTTGGTGTTTCGAAGGTAAAGAACAAGGATCAGCTGGCTCCTGCTATCCGTAAGGCGATGCTTGAGAGTGACGAAATCATGGTTGAGCAATTCTTGGATGGTACAGAAATCTCTATCGGTGTCTATAAGACCAGAGAGAAGTCGGTAGTTTTGCCTGCTACAGAGGTTGTGACAGCTAATGAGTTCTTTGACTACGATGCCAAGTACAATGGTCAGGTACAGGAAATTACTCCTGCCCGTCTGTCTGAGGATGTGACGCGTCGTGTACGCGAGATAACCAGTCATATCTACGACATCCTGCACTGTAATGGTATTATCCGTATCGACTACATCATCTCGAAGGAGGGTAAGATCTTCATGCTTGAGGTGAATACCACACCAGGTATGACGCCTACCAGCTTCATACCTCAACAGGTGCGTGCAGCTGGTATGGAGATGAAGGATGTTTTGACTGATATCGTTGAGAATCAGTTCTAAAAACGGGCAGAGCCCTAGTGAATAGTGAATAATTTGCTACCGCAATGGAGTACGATATTAAAGAGTTTGACGAAATTAGACCTTATGAAAGTGGAGAGATGAAGCAGGCCTTTAATGACCTGATTAACGACCGTCAGTTCTCGCTGGTACTAAAGGGCTTTGCCCCTTGGTTGCCAAAGGGCTTGCGTAATGGTTTGCTGAAGTTGGCATTCATTGGTGTGAAGACGCCGCTCGACTTTCAGATGCGCTTCATGAAACCCATCGTGTGGCATATTATCCGTAAACACACCGATGGCTGCACCTTCGACGACACTGCGCTCAAAGGTAATCATATCTCTCATCTCTCATCTCTCACTTCTCACCTTGACGAACGCTTTACGTTCGTCTCGAACCATCGTGACATCGTACTTGACTCTGCTTTCCTCGACGTATTGCTGGTAAAGGCGGGCTATCCTACAACGGTGGAAATAGGTATTGGTGACAACCTGCTCATTTATCCTTGGATCAAACGTCTGGTGCGTATGAACAAGGCCTTTACCGTCCGTCGTGGCCTGACGGCTCACGAAATGATGCGTTCTTCTCAGCTCATGAGCAGCTATATTCACTATGCTGTGACTCAGAAGAAAGAAAACATTTGGATAGCCCAGCGTGAAGGACGTGCCAAGGATTCTGATGACAGGACACAAGATTCCGTTTTAAAAATGCTGGCGATGGGCGGAACATTGAATGAACTGAACATCGTCCCTCTTACCATCAGCTATGAATTCGACCCATGTGACTACTTGAAGGCACAGGAATTCCAGCAGAAGCGCGATAATCCAGCCTTTAAGAAGTCGCGTCAGGACGACCTTGACAATATGAAGACGGGCATCTTTGGTTATAAGGGCCGTGTCCAGTACCATTGTGCCACCCCCATTAACACATGGCTTGATGAGCTGAAGGATTTGCCTCGTAAAGAGTTCTTCCAAGCGCTGAGTCAGCGTATCGATCATGAGCTGCATCGCCATTACCGACTCTATCCGTGCAACTATATCGCCCTTGATGAGTTGGAAGGCACCCAAGCGCATGCAGACCATTATACACCGAAGGACAAGGAGCGTTTCGAGCAATATTTGCAAGGACAGTTGGCTAAAATCAAGATTCCGAATAAGGACGAGGCCTTCTTGCGCGAACGTATGCTGACGATGTATGCTAACCCCTTACGTAACTATTTGAAAGTGAATAGTGAAAAGTGAATAATTTGCTACCGCTATGAAGAATTATATTTTGCCTTTTTGTCTTTTTGCCTTTCTACTTTTCGCCTGCGAGACCGACAGCTACGAGAAGGGTCAGGGCAAGTATTCACTCATG
>Ga0265299_10000988_pt1 | contig 34281 bp, 29 predicted proteins | sample AusTroGonzalo_MG_4_FD_193485 | JGI IMG/M metagenome (GOLD analysis project Ga0265299, IMG submission 193485) | Bovine rumen microbial communities from tropical cattle in Woodstock, Queensland, Australia - Gonzalo_02 | ecosystem: Host-associated > Mammals > Digestive system > Stomach > Rumen ... | reverse complement strand
AGATTATACTACAGATGAATGGAAAGCTTTGTTGAAGGCCGAATTGGATAATAACCGTCCTGTACTGTACAACGGAACATCCGAGCAGGGTTCGGGATCACATGCGTTCATCATTGACGGTTATACAGACCAGGATTATTTCTGCGTAAACTGGGGCTGGGGCGGCAATTGTGACGGAGCTTATGCAATAGATGCATTGATTCTTGATTTTGTCGATTATAACAGCGATCAGAGAGCCTATACAGAGATTCATCCTGCTGGTGAGCTGCCTACGGTTGCCGTAGTCAATGAAAATCTTGAGAGTACCTGTCTTGAGGGTGCCGTGGGCTTGGCTCCCTTCAATGGGCAGGCCACGCAGATAAAACTGGTTGCGGACTGCACGACAGATGAGGTAATCGTAGAGAATAACCAGAACGTCATACTGGACCTTAACGGATTCAATCTGAATGTTGTTACTTACGGATTGTTCAACAGAGGCCACATGACCATACTTGACAGTAAGGGAGGCGGCAAGGTAACCGTTACAAAAGGAAACACTCAGATTATCAGCAACAGCAGTGTGCTGACTATTGAGGGAGGTGAGTTTGTCAATATGATTAGTATACAAAATGGTGCGACTGATTATCGCCGATGCATATGGAGTGCCCAAGGCTCTAAAACTGTCATCCGCAGCGGAAAATTCAAATGCATAGGCCAGATAATCTGTACAAACGGAGATTTTACCATTGAAAGCGGAGATTTTGAGTGCACAGGCAACAACTGTGTTATCGCAAATTACTCAACTGACGGATTGCTGGTTATCAAAGACGGTTCTTACAAGAACAGTTCGGCAAAAGGTCAGGGTAATGACTATCGTCGTGCCGTTTGGACTGCCGAGAACACCTCGACACAAATAGATGGCGGTCTGTTTACCTGTGATTATCAGGTTCTCACGTTCAACGGTAATGCTGTCATCAATGACGCAACTGTTGATGGAAAAGGAATAGGTTGTCTGTCAAGTGGCGAAGTGGTTATATACTACAGTAAGATGAGTACGACCAGATTGCTCGCTGTAAACACCGGTCATAGCCTGAAATGCTATGGCGGATTGTATTCTCTCGGGTTAAGCAGTAATTTCCTTGGTGAAGGCTGCCGATGCATTGCAAACCACGATGCCGCAACCTGCATTAAATACCCGTACAAGGTTTATAACGACGGAACAGGCATAGAGGCCGTAATGAAGGAGGCCGATGCTGTTGACGTGCGCTATGATTTGAACGGCAGGGTACGTTCAGACAACAATGCCGGACTCCAAATCATCCGCAAGGCTGACGGCAAGGTAATAAAGGTACTCAACAGAGAGTAACCGCTTAGGCATAAAACGGACGGGGTGTGAAAAATCTTTCACACCCCGTCTGTTTATCAATAAGTTATAATGTCAAAGACAGTTTAGTATTCGTCTTCGTTAAATGAGGCTTACAGTGTTTTCTTGAGACTCCAGTTGCCCATGGTTTGACCGTTATGGGTAATTTCATACTCATGGAACACCTCGTAGCCGCGTTTTGTATAAAAACACAGGTTCTCCCGGTTGTTGGTGAACAGCACCATAGTCTTGCCTCCGTGCTGCCGTATGTAATCCTCCAGATAAGACAGGAACTGAGTGCCTATGCCTTGGTTGTGAAACGGCGGATCAACCTCAATCATACTCAGGTACCATACATCAGGATAGTTCTTCTGATAATCATGACACGGGGTACTGGCCTCCTCATCTTTTGCCAGGAAAGCATGCAGGTGCTTCCAATTGGTAAGAAAATACATCTTCAGGTAACCGCTCAGAATGAACTTGAGTACCGATGGCTGCTTGTAGCCTGGTGGCTCAAGTGCCGCCTCAGCCACCATCCGGCCGTCCAAACGTGCGGTCAACATATGTGAGCCCTTAAAATTTCCTTTCCTGTTAATGGCCAGGAATCGAGCCAACCCCCTTTGCCGCTCCTTAAGGCCGGGAAAAAAGATGGTTATGTAGATATAATCAAAATATGCTCTGGCGGCCAGTTCTGAAGCCTCCTTAATCTCCTCCTTTTTTAATTTCTCATATTGCAGCATACCATAATCCTTTTTCTGACACATAGATAGTCATAAAAATCCGTATTCACAAATAAATATGGCCAAAAGGGGAGCCTGATCAGAGATGCTGCGCCAGGACATCGGGATCCGGAAAGTAGACAGTAAAGGCCGATGAACTGGGAAAGCGGTTAAAGAAGGGGTCGGTGGTCTCAAAGAACTCAATTGAACTGACCTTGCCACTGGCCATCATGCCGCGGCGGTAACAGCGTATGTGGCGCTCCATGCAGGGAATCACCTTGATGCCGGTTCGGCCGTCCTTCAATACTACACGGGCTACTACGTGTTTCTTTGGCCGATTATCTACCGCCTGCTCCTGCTGCTCTGCGCTCAGGCGGTGTGACACGCTGATGTTACGGCCAAAACGTTCGTTGATATCGGCCATCATCTTACGGAACAGCGGGCTATGGCCGGGCATATCGGCCGGACTGAAAAGACCTATCCAGTAATGGATCATTTCGTGGATTATGGTATCGTCTATTTCATCCTGACGCAGGTCAAAACGCCGGCTTATGCGTATCCTGAAATCAGAATACTCCAGTTTGCCGTGCCACTTACGGTGCTTGCGGAAAGCGCACACGCCCAGATAGGTCTTGGCATTGGTAATGGCAATGGGAGGTTCAGGGAGCTTACCGTCAAACATCATGACGTTAAACTCCCTGAACTTTTGCTGAACGTATGCTATATCTGCTTTCAATCTATTGTTTCTCTCTTTAAACTCTCTATGTAGCGGTCAATGCGGCGCAACTCATCGGGGATGCGGATGTTCTGGGGGCAGTCACGCTCGCAACGACGGCAGGCTATGCAGTGATCGGCCTGGCGTACTGTGGGGATTGCCTCGTTGTAGGCCAGCAGATACTTGCGGCGGGCGCGGGCATAATGCTCCTGCTCCTTGCTCTTTACGTATGTGCCGGCTGTGATATTGTCGTTGTAGAACTTGAATATGCCGGGAATGTTGATGCCGTATGGGCAAGGCATGCAGTAATTGCAGGCGGTGCACTTTACCAGCGGATAGTCCTCCATCATAGTGGCAATATCAAGCAACATCTTTTTCTCCTCGTCATCCAGCGGCTGGAAATCCAGATAGGTCTCCAGGTTGTCAACCAAGTGCTCCATATAGGTCATACCGCTCAGCGCGGTGAGAACACGCGGGAAACTGCCCACGTAACGGAATGCCCACGATGCGATTGAGCGCTCGGGTTCACGTTCCTTGAGTTTGTCGGCAATCTGTGCCGGTACGTCCGATAAGGCTCCGCCGCGCAGAGGCTCCATTATCACGATGGGAATCTCACGCTTGTCAAGCTCGGCATAGAGATAATCGGCACGGGTGTTACGGCCGTTGGGATGCTCCCAGTCCACGTAGTTCATCTGAATCTGGACAAAATCCCAGTGATACTGATCATGCAGGGCTATGATCTGATCAAATCCCTCCTGATTTCCGTGGAACGAGAATCCAAGATTACGGATATGACCGGCCTCACGCTCCTTAAGCAGGAACTCCATTACACCGGTATTCTTGAAACGGGTATTGAAATCATTCAGAGTACCGATACCGTGCAGCAGGTAATAATCCAGATGATCGGTCTTGAATATATCAAGTGATCTATGGTACATGGCTACGCAGTCATCATACGATGTGGCGTTGAACACCGACATTTTGGTGGCAATCAGCCAACTCTCGCGCGGATGGCGGTTAAGAGCCTCGGCCGTGGCGCGCTCGCTGTCACCTCCCAGATATACAGGCGATGTGTCAAAGTAGTTCACTCCGTGCTCCAGGGCAAAGTCAACCAAGCGGTTTACCTCCTCCTGATCAATCACGTTGCGGCCCTGCTCGTTACGTTTTTGCGGCCAGCGCATGCATCCGTAACCCAGCACGCCTATGCCAGGATAGTTCTGCAGCATCTTTCCGTGCAGGTCCTTGTTTGATGTTGCGGCCTTGCCGGGATTCTTGGCGACCTCGGGCGTGCAGGAATCAAGAGCCAGTGCGGCTGCACCTGCTCCCATATATTTAAGGAATTCTCTTCTTTTCATAGTCTTCAGGCATTGTGGTGAATGGATAGTCCGTTTACGGTGATGGCGCTGATGGGGCGTGACGGACACAGGTTCTCACATGCTCCGCAGCCGATGCAGCGGTCCTCGGAAACAGTAGGAATCTGCATGCGTGAGCCCTGCTGGCGAACCATACGAATGGCACCCGACGGGCAGTGATATGAGCAGTTTCCGCAGCTGTCCTTACCCTGTGCGGGAAGACACAGATCCAGGTTGACTTTTGCCACACCAATGCGGATAGTCTGTTTCTGTTCAACGGTAACAGGTTTGATGGCCCCTGCCGGACAAACCTGGCTGCAGGCGGTACACTCCGGACGGCAGTAACCCTTCTCATAACCCATGACCGGCTGCATGAAATGCTCCAGGTCCGATGAAGGACGCAGCACACCGTTCTTGCAAGCGCTAACACAGAGTTGGCATGCGGTGCAATGGTTATAGAAATGTTACACACTGACAGCACCAAAAGGTACTAATCTTTCAGAACGCTCGGGTGATTTTTTGTCAATCACCTCGGCAAATCCTCCGTGCATATGGTCCTGTGCATGAGCGGCAGCACTTGCAGCTACTACAGCACTTGTTACCATGAATGCGCGACGGCCCTCATCGACGGGTTCATCGGCCTTAACGGCACAAGACTTCTTGTTGCAGACCGTCCTGAACTGTATTGCGCCCTCCTGACAGGTATCGATGCAGTCAAAGCAGTCAACACAGCGTGAATAATCAATCTTATGGTTCTTGGTATCTATGCAAGATGCCTTGCAGCCGCGTCCGCACTTGCCGCAGTTGATGCACTTGCTCTCATCAATCTGAGGGCGGAACATCGAGAAACGGCTCATAAAGCTCAAAAGCGTACCTACAGGGCAGATGGTGTTGCAATACTCACGGCCCCACATCCAGGCGCATACACAAATGATTATAAGTGTGAGCAGGCCTGTTATGAGTAATGCCGCTGTAACTGAGCCTGAGCAGGCCGCTACAATTGACTGTACCATACGGCCATAAGCACTGTAAGGTGCTATCAGTGCTATCAGCATCTGACCGCTTACAAACAACGACACGACTGAGAGCACAAACACGCCGTAACGCACCCACTTGTGTTCACCCACGTATTTGAACTTGTGGGTTTTCTTCTTTTTGAATAGTTTCTCACCCTTGCGGCGTATCCAAATGACAAGGTCCTGAAATACACCCATCGGGCATATAACAGAACAGTAGATACGTCCAAAAAGCAATGTAATCAGTACGATGCCTATAATCACGGCAAAGTTCAGGGCAAGCAACGAAGGCAGGAACTGGAGTTTAGCCATCCAGCCCCAGCAGTTATGCCCTATCCCGATAAAAAGCAGCGTTATTCCGATAAGGAACAATGCTGCCAGTATGACTCTGATTTTCTTGAGCATGGTTAGTAAGGTTTGACTTTTCTTGTTTGATTGCTACAAAAATACGAATTATAACGAGATATCAATATGTGAATTTGAATTCATCAATATACAGAGTACTTCCGTTTCCGCCTGTGAAATAATCTCCCATAGCACTTGAAGAAGCCACAACAACCACATACTTGGGAGTACGGTCATTGCGGTAATCGATGTTTATGGTAAACTTCTCATAGTCGTCCATGGTGTGGTCAAACGTAAACTTGCCGTATCCGATGATACAGGGATCATTATCTATGTCAACGAACTTATTGTCAGCCGGATCAACTGTAAACTGTCCGTCCCAGTCGGTAAGAAGTACCATCACATGACCGCTGTCCAACTCGCCCTTTTTGTTCTCATAAGGCGATTTGACTACATCAATGTTTACAGGTTGGTAACACGCATACCCTTCAAGTGTCTTTGGCCTTAAAGAAAACGGCACGCCCCATTTGATCGATGCGCTAAGCTTAGTCAGATTTACACTACCCATCTGACCGGTAAAAATACTTCCGGCAGCCAGTTTCTTGACAATCAAAGCGTTGATAAGCTGAGTCTTGAGCATGACAGCGTGTTTGCCTTCACCATAGACAGCCAGAAAATCGTTTTCAGGCACACATGTGTTCTTACCCATCTTTGCTGTCGATTCGTTGGCCGATCCCCAGACGCTCTTCTGTTCGCCCGATGCATCCGAACCATAGCATTCGTAGTACTTACCATCCTTGCTCCATTGGTCAAAGCTCATATTATAGAGCTGTCCATCGGCAGTAACAACTGATGATTCCATCTCCCGAAGTTCATCTTCTGACAAAGGTTTATCATCCTTATTACAGGCAACCAATGCAATACAGATAACTGTAAATAAAAAGAAAGTCCTCATACCTACCCACACATTGTGAAGTGTAAAGGTAGCAATAATTTTCTTTAGAAATAGAACCAGTTCCAGCAGAGTCTGTTATTGCCGGGACGGTATTCAAGTGCCGGTGTTGGAAGTTTGATGGCACTCAGTACACGTAGAACGTGCTTAAGGGTCTTGTTCTTGCACGGAATACGCGAAATGTCAATATCAGGAGCAAGGAAAAGCCTGCGCTGACGGGCGTCATTAGGCATATATTTCAGCTGACCCGGAGCATTTAACGGATCGTACTCCCATCCGCGTCCCCAATTACCGTCATCACCTACGCGTCCTGCAGGTTGGTAATTATTGTATTCACCTGTCATTCCTTCGGCTCCGTAACCGAATGCCCAACCCAGCCATGACGGATAGTTGCTTGTATCCTTCATAAACAGTGATTTGACATCGCATGCCAACCAGACGGTAATGCCACTGTAATCCTCGTAAATACGGTCGAGCCAATCCTTGCCCATTATGTAATCCCTCTCCATAGTGACAGGATTACTCACATCGTATTTGGGACAACCCGAATAATGATATGAATACTTGAGGGCAATTCTTTGCTCATGCCAAAGAGCCTGCTGGCCCATAAACAGACCGGTCCCCAGGACATTCGCCGTCATATCGCCCCACGAGAACCCCCAGTTGCTTGACAAGCCGTCAAAAATCTCAACCATCGTCATTATGGTAATGCCCAAAGGACCGCCGTAAAGAATGGAGTGCCTCTCATCCATGCCCGTCATTATCAGAGCCTCATAACCTATATTGGCAAAATTATAGCACGAATTGGCGTGGCCCATCTTGTCCATCAAGAGCCATTCCCCGTTGTCGTTGTAAAAATGGAAACCACCGGTCTCTGTACCTGAATACCACGATGAGTAGAGCGAGGCCATTATTCCGGTTATGATTACAGCCTCTGTTCCGATTACGATTGCCGCACTCTTGTTGAAACCATGGGAATCAGATATGATATCTGTATTTGAGTCATCGGAGAGAGATATCAGATTTCTGGCATCATTTTCAAAAAACGGATCTATATTGAATTCAAATGACGATGAAGACAGTGTGTTGCTATAGTTGAATGAGCTTGCCGGATTAGCTACAAGTATGGCAAGCAATATCAATGCTAACCTTTTTACGATGTAATTCATAATTGACCGCAAAGGTACACTTTTTTTACTAAAACAAGTCCAAAGAAAGCTGTCCGTCACCAAGAAGGTTGAATGTCATGCGATGATACGGAGTCGTTCCGAATTGTTTTATCGCTTCCCGATGCTTTGCAGTGGGATAACCCTTATTCTCACGCCAGTCATATTGGGGATACTCATCGGCTATGCGGTTCATGAAATCATCACGGTAGGTCTTGGCAAGGACCGATGCCGCCGCAATCGACATCATCTTGCCGTCGCCCTTAACTATAGTGGTGTGCGGAATGCCCGGGTATGGGATGAAACGGTTACCGTCAATCAGAAGGTGTTTAGGCCGCACCTTGAGCTGGTCAATGGCCCGATGCATGGCGGTAAACGAAGCCTTAAGTATATTTATCCTGTCAATCTCCCTGTTATCGACAACGCCCACAGCCCATGCCAAAGCCTCGCGCTCTATAATGGGACGCAACTCATAACGCTGTCTCTCTGTAAGCTGTTTGGAGTCATTCAGCATCGGGTTATTGAAATCCGGTGGCAATATCACTGCAGCGGCATAGACAGGACCTGCCAGACAGCCACGCCCGGCCTCGTCACAACCGGCCTCCACCCTGCCCTCTACCAGATACGGCAACAACGGATTATGTCCCATAGCTTATTTCATGCGCCACCAGTCAATGGCGAACAGGTCTTTTCCGGCTCCTGTGAATACCAGGTAAAGGTCATGAGTACCGCGGATGCGGCGTTTGAACTTAAGTGAAAGAGTGGTGAAGTTGGTCTTGCCTCCGGTGGGTTTGACACTTATTACAGCCGTTGCCGGACTGTCGGGAGTGTCCAGATGTATCTCAATGCAACCTATCCCATCCGATCCGACCGATGCCAATATCTTTCTGGCGCCTTTTTTTCCGAAATCAACGCCACGCAGAAGTATATACTCGCCGTCATCGATATCGTGAACGTACATGTTGGTGATGGCAAAACCGTCATCATCCACTGTTCCGCTTGCCTCCAAACGGGTGGTCTTGAGTCCGTAACCCCATGCCATAGTCTCCGCCTCAACCTTACGGAACGGATTGAAAGGCTTAACCTGTTCCACAACATTATCAATGAAATACGGAACCTCCTGAATGGTGCCGTCGGGATTGTAATGCATCTCGGCCACCGATACCGAACGCTGCTCGGCATGAGCGAACGTCTTAAGGTGCATTATGTCATAGTTGAGACCGAAAACATAACTCTTACCCTCAAACTCTATTATTCCGGGATGATTGCCGCGGGTACGCACCGTGTGGTCCATTATGTGGCCTTTATACTCCCAGGGACCCTCGGGACCGTCACTCATGGCATAACCTATACCCTCGGGACAGCAGGTCGACGCAAATGCCAGATAGTAGTGGCCGTCATGTTTCCAGATCCACGGACCTTCCTGATAATCCTGGATTTTGGGATGTTTGGTTATAGGTCCGTCAAGTGAAATCATATCCTTACCCAATTTGACCGAGTAGACATTTGGATTACCCCAGTACATATACGCCTGTCCGTCATCGTCAATCAGGACCGTAGGATCTATATCATCCCAATGCTCTTTCTGCCAAACCAACGGTTCGCCTATAGGATCATAGAACGGTCCGTATGGAGAGTCTGATGTAAGTACACCTATGCCGTGGCCATGTATGGGGCAATACATATAATATGCACCGTTTGCTTCAACCACCTGCTCGGCCCAGGCACCGTTCTTTCCGTCGTAATACTTGAAGTCGTCGAGTGATGCCACAGCACCATGATCCTGCCAGTTGACCATATCGTCCGATGTGTAAAGCAACCAGTCAAACATCTGGAATCCACGTGCGCCGTCCTCATCGTGAGTAGTGTACAGGAACACCTTGCCGTCTATCACCACCGGTGCGGGATCGGCCGTAAAGCGGGTCTGAACTACCGGCATATTGGCATTTGCATTGAACTGCCACCAGTCAAGCGTAAAAGGATTATCTGTCTCGCAGCTGAACTTGAGATAAACATCATGAACACCCTTGACATCGGTATCGATCAGGTATGTGAAAGCTGCCGTGGGGAATCCCGCATTGTCCCTGTTTACCGGAACCTTACAGAACGGCTCTCCATCCATATCATCGATATAGAACTCTATAGTTCCCTTGCCCTTCTGCTCACCAACCACTACAACTACAGCCTTCTGGCCGCAATCCTTGAAATCAACCGAGCGTACACGGATCCAGTCACCGTCGCTTATATCGGTCACAAAATGTTCCTTGCCGCCGTTACGATCCACCTTGACTCCGCGTGATTCTGCCTGAGTCTCAGCCTCAACGCGACTGTAGGGATCCAGATTCTTCACGGGAGTTACGACACCCTCCTTTGTCTGCGGAATGAACGGGAATGAGCCGTCATCGTTCCACTTGAACTCCTCAACGCATGCCGAGCGGTTGTAACCGCCGCCACCGGGCAGACCGCCGTTATGATAAAACATAAAATCACGGCCCTTGAAAGTGATATTGCCGCCATGAATGGTAAAACTGTTATCGGCCTCACCCATAATCTTACCACGATAGGTCCACGGGCCGTTTATGGTAGGAGCAGTCGAGTATGCCATATGCTCGGGAACGCCACCGGCAGGATATGACAGGATATATGTGCCGTTACGCTTCATCAGCCAAGGGCCCTCCTCATATTGGGTCATCATCTCATTCTGGCCCTTAGCCCAGTTCATTTTGGACTGCAACTCTCCAAAACACTCGGGATCATGATATCCCGGTACCTCTTGCCAGCCGTCTTTGAATGAAACCATATCGTCATTCAGCTCACCGTACCAGAGGCCTTTGTTGCCCCAGAACAGATATGCACGGCCGTCATCATCAACAAATACCGTTGGGTCAATAAAACCGAAACCTTCGGCCAGAGGTCCGCCTATTCCGTCAGTCCAGGGACCTTGAGGATCATCGGCCACAGCTACGGCAAGAGCGTCACCGCCGGTTGCCTTGTTGCAGCACACGTACCAATACCATTTGCCGTTGCGCTCTACGCCCTGACTGGCCCAAGCGCGTTGTCCCTGACGGGCCCATTTGAAAACGGATGTGGTTACTTGGGTTCCCAGATAGGTCCAGTTGACCATATCCTCGGTACTGAAAAGGGCCCAGTCTTTCATGTTGAAGTCACGGTTGCGTCCGTCCTCATCGTGATCAACAAACAGATACACCTTGTCACCGTACACGAATGGTGCGGGATCAGGAGTATACATTGTACTGATGATAGGATTCTGGGCCGATGCCAGAAGAGGCAGTGTTGCAACTAAGGTCAGTAATTGTCTTAAGGTTTTCATACGTTTATGGTTTTATTTCTCTTTACAAAAGTTTATCAGCTCGCGGTAGAGCCGCTGGACCGGCAAGCCCACGACATTGAAATAACTGCCTTCGATGGCCTCAACACCCACGTAACCTATCCACTCCTGGATTCCGTACGCACCGGCTTTGTCCATTGGGGCGTAGTTCTTTATGTAGTAGTCTATCTCGCTGTCCGATAAGTTGCAGAACTTGACTTTGGTGGTCACTGCAAAACTGCGTTCACGCTTGGCTGTCATAAGGGTCACGCCCGTTATCACCTCGTGCCAACGGCCTGAGATAAGGCGCAGCATACGCTTGGCATCGGCCTCGTCATGAGGCTTGCCCAGAACCTCACCGTCCACGTATACGATGGTATCGGCAGTAATTACAAGTTCATCCTTGGCTATTATGGCTTTATACGGAGCGGCTTTCTCCTTTGAAATGAACAACGGAATATCCTCACCTTTAAGTTCATGAGGCCAGGATTCGTCTATACCGCCAATGACCTTGACCGTGAAATCTATGCCCAGACCGCCCAGCAATTCGCGACGGCGGGGTGAGTTTGATGCAAGTATTATCCTGTACGGCAGTTCCATATTACCAGCCAAAGGCGTGTTCATCCTTCATCCACTTGCCCTGCACCTTGAGTACATGCTCCAGGACATCACGCACGCAACCCTCGCCTCCGTTATAGGGCGAAACGTACTTGCACAATGACTGTATCTCCGGGCATGCATCGGCCGGACAGCAGGGCAGTCCGCACTGGCTCATGACCTGCCAGTCAGGAATGTCATCACCCATGTATAGGATTTCATTAGGCTTGAGGTCATATTTCTGGACAAAATGGTTGAAATCATTCATCTTGACACTTGAGCAGATGTAGACATCCTTGATACCCAGCCCCTCGTAGCGCTTGCGCACCTCCTCAACGCGGGCACCGGTAATGATGCACAGGTGCAGGCCCATCTTTACGGCCAACTGCATGGCATAGCCATCTTTTACATTTACGGTACGCACCGGATCACCAGTAGGAGACAGTGCCATAACGGGTTTGCTCAACACCCCGTCAACATCAAAGATCAGGGCACGGATAGAGTTAAGGTCGTAGTTTATCATTTGAGATTCTTGTTTATGTCAATTGAAATAAGTCTGTACAACTGGGCATACTCGGGGTTGTCCTTGAGCAGTTCCAGATGCTCATCTATTACCTTGCGGTCACCGCGAATCGCCGGACCGGTTTGGGCGTTGTGCGGCTTTATGTTTTCCACCTTGCGGGCGGTCTCGCGTACCAGCGGCAGCATCACACGGAAAGGTACACCCTCACTAGCCAGCAGCTGCTCTGCAATTGCATACATGTGATTGCTGAAATTACAGGTAAACACCGCCGCCAGATGCAGCTTTTTTCGGCCCTCCGAGCTTAGCGGAGTAACATCGGGCGAGATGGTAAGTGCCAACTCCCTGATGCTGTTAAGGACAGAGTCCGATGAGCCTTCAATGAATAACGGCACCTGCGTCCAGTCAATCCTGCTGGATTTTGAGAAGGTCTGCATGGGATAGAGAACACCGTACCATTCAGCACCGGCCTCACGCCAGATATCCATGGGAACACTTCCGGCTGTATGAAGCAGCAATGCGTTATGCAAGCTTCCTGCAATCTGGGGAGCCAGCTCCTTCAGGGCATCATCCTTGAGCATCACGATGGCAGCATCGGATGCAGGAACCGCCTTAAGGTCAGTTGTGTATGTTGCGCCAAGACGGTCGGCAAGAGCACGTGCGGATTCTACGGTTCGGCTGTAAACCGCCGTAATCTCATGCCCAGCCTCCTTAAGTCTGGGTCCCAGGCATGTAGCCACGTTTCCTGCTCCTATCAGCGCAATCTTCATCTCAGAACTTTCCCCAGTGAACCTTACTCCACTCTATCTTATCGTCCTCGTAAGGCTTGCGGTCCATATTCTTGTAACCGAAACCAACTATACACAGAGGCTCATACTGTTCAGGAACGCCCAACAACTCAGCCACATACTGTTTTGTGGATTTGCCGTCGGCGCCATAGCGGCCACGCTGGTGACACCAGCAGCTACCAAGGCCAAGATCCTCGGCCTGCATCTGCATATCGATTGCTGCAATTGAGCAATCCTCAACCCAGCAGTCTGTCTTAGAGGGATCACCCAGCACTACAACCGCGAATACAGCCTCAGCCAGAAAGCCCGACCCCATCTCACGGCTCTTGGAGAGCGCCTCCAGAGTGGCGGGATCATCAACAGCCACAAACTCCCATCCGCGATTGTTCTTTGCGGTGGGTGAAATAAGTGCGGCACGCAGAATAGTCTTCTTCTGCTCCTCGGTAAGTTTCTCTGTGGTGAACTTGCGCATGCTGCGCCTGTTAGCTATAAGAGTGCTGAATTTTTCCATGTTCAATCAAAAGAATACTTTAGTATTCCGCGAAATTAGGAATAATTCATCTTAGCACAAAGAGGCGGCCGCCCTTTTGTGCCCGCTGCGTACGAGATATGGCTAAAAGATAATTTTTCCTGTTGGATACTCCTTGTTGACAATTGAAATATGTCCGTTTGATATGCTTATATAGCCATCAGATCCTTGAGAATCTTTTTTGATTGTGATCCTGTCATCACTGACATTTTCGATATAGTAATCCTTGTTGAATACGACTTTCACCTCATCACCACACATAACAAAAATGGTCAGTTTAGGTATACCTGCGGCATATATTCCGCCCCTGAATACTATAGCGGTGCAATCCGTATCAACCATGAAGGATTTGAACATTTTTACCTTGGAATTCTCAACGCCAAAGTATGACCACCCTTCATCGTCAACAAAAGTCCCAAGAACCGAATTTCCTTTTTTAAATTCAATTTCAGCGAAAATATGATTAGTTTCAGGATCAAAATCCCATTCTAAAGTATCTACATACCAACTGACGGAATAATCACCGGATTCCGTACCGGAAATGTTCTGAGTGTCGGCAATCCTGAATGAATGAGGACCAACAGAATAAAACGGATCTATCATTGAAGAGTCAATCTCATGATTGCAACTCAAACTCCATAAACCTAAGGCTAATACGATAAGATATCTCATATTGGTTTTAAACTATCTCTGGCAAATATACACAAAAGGGTATATCGGCATATAATTTTGGCTGGTATTTTACGTTTAGACTATTGTATGCAAGGTGTAGCGAACACGTTCTGCCGGAGGGGCCTGATGGTGCTTCTGCTGTTAGCCGTCTGCATGGTACTGCCCGTGCAGGCCCGTCGTGTTCATATCTACGGCCGTGTAGTTGACGAATCCGGCCAACCTGTAGAACTGGCCACAGTCAACGAGGAGCTTACGCTGCATTCGGCCATGACAAACCTTAAGGGTGAGTATTCATTCAACGTGAACACCAGGACCGATACACTGAACCTGATATTCCGCATGGTCGGTCACGAAACACGCAAGCGCACACTCATCAGCCCGCCTGATACGGTACATTTGGATATGATGCTGCCCACATCCAACTACACCCTTGAAAACGTTGATATCAACGCCACACGCCGCCGCAATGACGGAATGCAGGATATCAGTTCCGAGGGACTTCGTTTTACTGCCGATGCCAACGGCGGCTCCGTGGAATCAATCATCGCAACCCAGGCCGGTGTGAGCACACACAACGAACTGAGCAGCCAATACAATGTGCGTGGCGGCAACTTTGATGAGAACAGCGTCTATGTGAACGGCACCGAGATCCTGCGTCCGTTGCTGGTACGTGCCGGGCAGCAGGAAGGCCTGAGCTTTATCAACCCCGATATGGTCGAGTCCATCAGCTTCTCCACGGGCGGATTCAGCGTGGCATACGGCGACAAGATGTCATCGGTTCTGGATATCAGCTATCGTAAGCCCAAAGGGTTCGAATCGGTCCTGATGGCAAGCTTGCTGGGCGCAAGCGCATACATAGGAGCCGGAGGTGACAAGTTCAGTTTCTCGGGCAGTGTCCGATACAAGACTACCAGCTACCTGCTGGGCACACTTGACACCAAAGGCGAGTACGATCCCTCATTTCTGGATTACCAGACCTACATGTGCTGGACTCCAAACAACAAATGGGAGATCGGACTGATAGGCAATGCCGCTGTAAACAACTACAACTTCCGTCCTACAGACCGCAACACCACATTCGGTACGGCCGAGAATCCCAAAAGCTTCAAGGTCTATTATGAAGGATGGGAGAAAGACCGTTTCAACACTCTGTTCGGAGCACTTGACATCAAACGCATTGAGGAGAATTCGGTTTACCGGTTCAATGTATCGGCATTCAACAGCCATGAGAGCGAGTCATTTGATATACTCAGCCAATACTGGCTTGACGAAAGCGGCTCCGAGAACAGCTTGGCTGTAGGTTCATTCATGCAACACGCCCGAAACCGTCTCAAATCCAACGTCTATACCGCATCACTCAAGGGAACCCATTCCACTGATATTGCCGGTACTATTGGCTGGGGTGTGGAATACCGCCACGAGACAGTATCGGACCACATGCGCGAATGGGAGATGCGTGATTCGGCCGGATATACCCTGCCCTACACCCAGACCGGTCCCATGCAGATGATTTACTCGCTCAAGTCGGAGCACGGAATCTCCAACAACAAGGCATCGGCTTATATTCAGGACACATATCGGTTTAATACCGGAGTCGGACTCTTTACACTGAATGCCGGACTTAGGGCATCATGGTGGAGCTGGAACAATGAAATCAATTTCAGTCCCCGCGTGATGGTTGGATTCACCCCCGCTTTCAACGAGGACTTCACCTTCCGATTCTCGACCGGAGTCTACTACCAGACACCGTTCTACAAGGAGATCAAGGATACCGTCAACGCAGGCGGAATCTATCAGGTCAACCTGAACAAAGAGATAAAATCACAGCGTTCCATCCAGTTTGTCCTGGGTGGTGATTATGACTTCCGCGTCTATAACCGACCGTTCAAGTTCACCACGGAGATTTATTACAAGAAGCTGGACCGTCTGATTCCGTATAACCTGGACAATGTAAGGATAGTTTACTATGGCGAAAACTGCGCTCACGGCTATGCCGCAGGTATTGACATGAAGCTTTACGGCGAGTTTGTACCGGGCACAGCATCATGGCTCACATTCTCACTTATGAGCACAAAGGAGAACATCGGCGGCAAGTGGCTTCCCCGTCCCACCGACCAGCTTTACAACCTTTCGTTATACTTCACTGACTACTTCCCGCGCCGGGAAAGCTGGAAAATGTCGCTGCGATGCTCACTTGCCGACGGTCTGCCCTTCGGACCCACTCACAGCGGCCGTGAAAAACAGACCTTCCGTGCCCCTGCGTACAAGCGTGTAGACATCGGCCTCTCATACAAGATTTTTGATTACAGCAAGCATCCGCATATTTACGGCAAGTCAGGATTTTTCAAGGACATCTGGGCCGGAGTGGACTGCCTCAACCTGCTGGGCATAAACAACGTCAACTCCTATTACTGGATCACCGACATCGCAAACACCCAGCACGCCGTTCCCAACTACCTGACCGGCCGCCAGCTCAACTTCCGCATCATCGCCAATATCGGCAAATAGCACACAGTAGGGACAGTCCCCTTTGTGTTCTTTTCGCGCAAAAGCACACAAAGGGGACTGTCCCTACTGTGTGCTTTCGTTTTTTATTTGTAAATTGCGGACCTAAACCATTTTAAATCTTAAATCCATGTCACGAATACCAAGAAAAAGTAGTTATTCCGGCGTGTATCACGTCATGCTGAGGGGTAACAACAAGCAAGTGATTTTTGAAAATGAGAACGATTATCTCAAGTTTCAGCAACTTTTATATCAGAAGTGCCATCCAGTGGATATGGATGGGGATCCGATGCCCCCGTACTGTGTTATTTATGCATATTGTCTTATGCCGAATCACGTACATTTACTTATACAGGAAAAGAACGAGTGCATATCGGACGTAATAAAAAGTATCGGCACATCATATGCGCAGTATTACAATTTAAAGTATGGACATTCCGGTCATCTGTTTCAAGGCCGATTCAGAAGTGAACCTGTTGACGATTGGGATTATTTTTTGACCCTGCTCAGGTATATACATCAGAATCCGGTTGCCGGTGGACTAGTCCGGAAGGTTGGAGATTACGAATGGAGCAGTTGGCGCGAATTTGATAATCCCACCGTATGTCTGATGCCGCTCTGTTCGGTCCAATCGGTCCTTTCAAGAATTTCTTTAGATGCGTTGACCGAATTGGTTAATGAGCCATTGTCCAGGAAGAAGTCGATACTTGATTACGATAATGAAACATCTATTAGATTGAGTGATGAAATAATTCGCGCATTTATCAGTGACAACTGTGGAGTGCGTAATCCAAAGGATATTCAATCATATACCAAAACCGAACGTAAAGCAATATTGAAGAATATCCGTGAGTTTGGCGGTAGTATTAGACAGATATCCCGAATAACAGGTATAAGTGAAAATATTGTGAGAAAAGCTTGAAAAGCACACAAAGGGGACTGTCCCTACTGTGTTCTTTTGTTATTCCATATTCCAAATGGGCAGATTGTAGGTGGATTCGATCTTTGCCTCGATGTCGTCGGGAAGGGTGTGGAAGAAGTCCAGGCCTGTACGCGATTCCACCTGATCGACCGATAATGCGTATGTTGAAAGTGGTTTGTGACCGGCTTTGTTTTCCATAATGAAGCCGATGGATTCGTATCCGTTCGGCGTTAGTATAAGCATCACTTTATAGAAAGCATCGGGTACCGTAACCTGATTTTGACCGATGCTCCCGTACTTGTTTTCCGTTACTATCGGACCGCAGGTTACGTAGATGCTGCCGTATTTGTTTGCGCAGTCGCGTACCAGTTCCTCCAGCGCTTTCCAGTCACCGCTGTTCAGGTTGTGATTCTGCGGGCAGATGTTGGTAAAGTAGAAACTCTCGCGCATCATCTGTTCGGTCAGTTTCATATCGGCTGCAGGCGCCATGTGACCGCGATCCCAGCCTGAATTTCGGTAGTCGTCGTCATTGGCCTGGGCACCTTTAAAATTGGGATCGGTCCGGAAATGGTTTGATCGTGGATTGGTCCCGTCAACCTCCTCATCGGTTAACTCATATGCTACCCATTCGGGAATGAGCATCTTTTCGTTGAGCACAAGATCAAATCCTTCATAGACCAAATGCTGCTTGTAAGGGGCATCGGAATAAGCTGGAATCTCCAGCTTGACAGTGTTTTGATTGACAGAAGAAGGTGTCTTACACCACCAGAGTATCAGGCATACGCCTATAAAGACAAATATCTTTAACAGTCCTTTTTTCATACCACAAAGATAAGAAAAAGCACACAGTAGGGACAGTCCCCTTTGTGTGCTTTTTTAAGAATGTTTTCATTTTTACTATAAGGTATAATTTGTACCTTTGTCAACCTAACACGTCACATCAAACAAGTACTAACAATAATTACAAAACAATTATGAAACCTACACACATTGAGCATCTCGGCATAGCCGTTACCTCATTGGAGGAGACCATGCCTTTCTTCGAGTTTTTGACTGGCAGCAAGTGCTACAGCATTGAGGAGGTTGCAGACCAGAAGGTAAAGACCGCATTCTTCAAGGTCGGTCAGACTAAGATTGAGCTTTTGGAGCCCACATGCCCCGAGTCAACCATTGCCAAGTTCATCGAGAAGAACGGCGGCAAGGGTGGTATCCATCACGTAGCTTTCAATGTTGAGAACGTAGCCGAGGCCCTTAAGGAGGCCGAGGCAGCAGGCATCCGCCTGATTGACATGCAGCCCCGTAAGGGAGCCGAGAATCTTATGATTGGATTCCTGCACCCCAAGAACACCTGCGGCGTGCTGACAGAACTTTGTGAACAACCCAAATAAACACAATAGATAGAAAATGGAAAACAACAAGTTACAGAAGCTTGTAGACAAACGCGCCCAGGCATTGGCCGGTGGCGGCGAAGCAGCAGTTGAGAAGCATCACGCAAAAGGCAGCTACACTGCCCGCGAGCGCATAAACATGCTTCTTGACGAAGGATCATTCGAGGAGGTCGATATGTTCCTGACCCACCGTTGCAATGACTTCGGTATGGAGAAGAAAGTATTCCTGGGCGACGGTGTTGCCGTAGGTTCAGGTACAATAGACGGACGTCTGGTATTTGTATTTGCACAGGATGCCACAGTAATCGGCGGTTCTCTGTCAGAGACTATGGCACAGAAGATATGCAAGGTCATGGATATGGCAATGAAGATGGGTGCCCCCATCATCGGTCTGAATGATTCAGGCGGTGCACGTATCCAGGAGGGTGCCTGCGCACTTGCCGGTTACGCCGAGATTTTTGAGCGCAATATCCTGGCATCGGGCGTAGTTCCCCAGATTTCAGTCATATTCGGCCCCTGCGCCGGTGGTGCAGTGTACAGCCCTGCCCTGACTGACTTCATCATGATGACCGAGCAGAACTCATATATGTTCATCACCGGACCTAAGGTTGTAAAGAGCGTTACCGGTGAGGACGTAACAGTTGAGGAACTGGGCGGTGCCCGCGTACATGCCACCAAGTCAGGTGTGACTCACTTTGTTGCCGCCACTGAGGAGGAAGCCGTAGCACAGGTTCGCCGTCTCATCAGCTTCATCCCACAGAACAACATGGAGGAGGCTCCGGTTGTAGAATGCAAGGACGATCCCGCTCGCCTGGAGGATGCACTGAACTCAATGGTTCCCGATGATCCCAACAAACCTTACGATATGAAGAACATCATCTACTCTATCGTTGATGACGGTGACTTCATGGAGGTTCACAAGGATTTCGCCAAGAACGTTATCTGCGGTTTTGCACGTTTCAACGGCCGCTCAACCGGTATCATAGCCAACCAGCCCAACTGGCTTGCAGGTGTGCTTGACTGCGACGCTTCACGCAAAGCTGCCCGCTTTGTACGTTTCTGCGACGCATTCAACATCCAGATCCTTACCCTGGTCGATGTTCCCGGATTCCTTTGCGGAACAGGTCAGGAGTATGCAGGTATCATCGATCACGGTGCAAAGCTCATGTTCGCATACGGTGAGGCTACTGTTCCTAAGGTAACCGTAACAGTACGTAAGTCTTACGGCGGTTCACACATCGTAATGAGCTGCAAGCAGCTGCGCGGTGACCTTTGCTACGCATGGCCCAATGCCGAGATCGCAGTTATGGGTGCCAGCGGTGCAGTTGGCGTTCTGGAGGCCAAGGCTCTCAAGGCCATCGAGGATCCCGAGGAAAAGAAGAAATTCATTGCCGAGAAGGAGGCTGCCTACAAGGACAAGTTCGCTTCACCCTACCAGGCTGCCAACCGTGGCTATATTGACGATGTAATTGAGCCGAGGTACACACGCGCACGCATCATCCGCGGTTTCGAGATGCTGCAGTCAAAGCGTCTTACCAACCCGCTCAAGAAACACAGCAACATTCCACTCTAAAAGCCGGATATTATGATACTAGCAATAAACTGGCAACATGTGTGGATGGTGACAGGCGTAGGCTTCTGCATGGTCATCGCCCTTCTGGTTGTCCTTATCTTCATCCTGAAACTGCTTGGTGTAGTTGTCAGCGGTGCAGTCAAGGCTCCTAAGGCCGATGCCCCCAAGGCCGCTCCCGCACCCGCTGCCCAGACCGCACCCGCCGCTGTAACAGCATCGGCCGATGACGACCTGGCAGCCATAGCAATGGCACTGCACCTGTACTTCAACGGAGTACATGACGTAGAGCCCACCGAGATTCATATCAAGAGAGTAGAGCGTTCAGGTTGGAACTCCAAGCTCTACGGAATGAACAACTTGCATCGTTAATATTATCACATTTATGAAGGAATTCAAATTCACCATAGACGGTAAGCAGTACAACGCTGCCGTAAATGAACTTGAGGATAACTTTGCCGAGGTTACACTCAACGGCAAGACCTACAAGGTAGAGTTAGAGAAGGAGGAGGCACCTGCAGTAGCAGCCCGTCCCGCCGCTGCCTCAGCAGCACCCGCCGCAGCACGTCCCGCAGGCGTAATGACCGTAAAGTCACCGCTGCCCGGATCAATCGTAAAGGTTCTGGTAAAGGCCGGTCAGGCTGTAAAGAAGGGCGATGTACTCCTCACAATGGAATCCATGAAGATGGAGAACAACGTCTGCGCCGAGGCCGACGGAACCGTAAAGAACATTTTTGTTGAGCCCGGCAAGAACGTTATGCAGGATGACAAGCTGCTTGAGCTTGAGACCGCAGCCGTAGCTGCCGCTCCCGCAGCTGCTCCCGCTCCTAAGGCTGAGGCTCCCAAGGCCGCTCCCGCTCCCAAGGCCGCAGCCCCCAAGGCAGCCGATGTACCAGCAGGCGGTTACAAGGTAACCAGCCCCCTGCCCGGTTCAATCATCAAGGTACTTGTATCCGAGGGACAGGATGTAAAGAAGGGTGACACCCTGCTTACACTTGAGAGCATGAAGATGGAGAATGCCGTTATGGCTGACCGCGACGGAAAGGTAACAAAGATTGCCGTAACCGCCGGACAGAATGTAATGCAGGATGACCTGCTCATAGTTCTGGGTTAATCAACATTTCAAAACCAAAAAGAAATGGGTGATATTCTGGAATTCTTTGAGCAGATGGGCTTCATGAACATAAGCCTGCAGCAGGCAATCATGCTCCTTCTGAGCTTCTTCCTGCTGTTCCTGGCCATCAAGAAGCAATACGAGCCGCTTTTGCTGCTCCCCATCGCATTCGGTATGCTGCTCACAAACCTGCCTGGTGCAGAAATGTACCATTCGCAGTTATGGGCAGATTTCCTCGATGCCAACAGCCCCGCCTATCACAGCTATGGTACAATCATGCGTGAGGGTGGTCTGCTGGACATTCTCTACATAGGTGTAAAGGCCGGTGTATATCCGTGCCTGATATTCATGGGCGTAGGTGCCATGACTGATTTCGGTCCGCTGATTGCCAACCCCAAGAGCCTGCTCCTGGGTGCAGCCGCTCAACTGGGTATCTTCCTTACATTCCTTGCAGCCAACGCAATGGGCTTCACCGAGGCTCAAGCCGGCTCAATAGGTATTATAGGTGGTGCCGACGGTCCTACATCCATCTTCCTTACATCAAAGCTTGCTCCCGAGCTGCTTGGTCCTATCGCCATTGCCGCTTACTCATACATGGCTCTTGTTCCGGTAATCCAGCCGCCCATCATGCGTGCCCTTACCACCAAGAAGGAGCGTGCCATCAGAATGAGCCAGCTTCGTCCCGTAAGCAAGACCGAGAAGATCATATTCCCGATTGCCATCACCACCATCGTGGCTCTTATCCTGCCCGATGCAGCCCCGCTTATAGGCTGTCTGATGCTGGGTAACCTGGCTAAGGAGTGCGGCGTTGTGGATCGTCTCAGCAAGACCATGCAGAACGAGCTGATGAACATCGTGGTAATATTCCTGGGACTTACCGTAGGTGCGACCGCTACTGCCAGCTCATTCCTTGACTGGAGCACAATCAAGATCATGGTTATGGGTGTAGTTGCATTCGGTTGCGGTACCGCCGGTGGTATCCTGCTTGCCAAGTTGATGAACCTGTTCTCAAAGGAGAAGATCAATCCGCTTATCGGTTCTGCAGGCGTATCGGCCGTTCCTATGGCAGCCCGCGTATCACAGCAAGTTGGTCAGGAGGAGAACCCCAGCAACTTCCTGCTCATGCACGCCATGGGCCCGAACGTAGCTGGCGTGATAGGTTCTGCCGTAGCAGCAGGAATATTGCTCACCATGCTTGGTTAAGCAAATCCTTTAAACAAAAAAGGCGACCCGTTTGGGCCGCCTTTTTTATGGTATCACCACAGTGGGTTTGAACGTTTTGGCTTCTTCGGGAGTTACTTGGGCGTAGGCGATGATGATGACGGTATCACCTATTGAGACCAGGCGTGCCGCAGCGCCGTTCAGGCAAATGCACTTTGAACCGCGCTCACCGCGAATTACATATGTTACCAGACGGGCTCCGTTGGTTACATCAACTACATGAACCTGCTCGCCGTCAATAATGCCGGCTGCATCCATCCAGTTGCCGTCAATAGTTATGCTGCCTATATAGTTGATATTGGCATCGGTCACCTTGACACGGTGAAGTTTGGATTTGAGTACTGTCAGTAGCATTATTCCTTATATTTTATATTGTCTATAAGTCTTACTTTACCGCAGTGTACGGTCACGCAGCCTACTATATAATCGGTAGCATCCCAATTATCAACAGGCTGCAGGGTACGACCATCCACAATCTCGTAATACTCAACCTCAAGTCCCTCATGTGAATTGATGGTATCAATCACATACTTGCGGGTCAGTGCCAGAGTATGATGACGTGCGTAGTAACGGCTCTCAAAGAGAGTACGTGATATATTGGCGGCCAGCTTACGCTCGGCCTTGCTCAAAAGCATGTTACGTGAACTCAGAGCCATACCGTCCTCCTCACGTACAATGGGACAGCCCACTATCTCAATCTTGAGACCAAGCTGGCGAACCATCTCGCGGATTATGGCAAGCTGCTGGAAATCTTTCTCGCCAAAGTATGCGCGGTCAGGTTCAACAGCATAGAAAAGTTTGCTTACAATCTGAGCTACACCATTGAAATGGCCCGGACGATTAGGACCCTCCATTACCTTGTCCAGCGGTGTGAAATCAAAGGTACGGGTATCGGGCTCGGGATACATCTCCTCGACAGTGGGAGCAAAGACATACTGTGCGCCAACCTTTTCAAGCAGCTGGCAATCGGCCTCCATTGTACGGGGATAGTTCTTAAGGTCATTCTTATCGTTGAACTGTGTGGGATTTACAAAATCACTCACTACAGTGATGTCATTCTCGGCTACCGAGCGGCGAACAAGTGATGCATGGCCCTCATGCAAAGCACCCATCGTGGGTACCAGACCTATTGTCTTACCGTTCTGACGGCATGAATTGAGAGCCTCTTTAAGATCCTTTACTGTTGTTATTACCTGAATCATAATACAGTTGAAAAAGTCCGCAAAATAAGTGAATATTTATGGGATTTCAAAAGTTTAGGCCAATCTGCTTGCCAAATTGAGGATTTTTTTTAGTATCTTTGCATACTAATTGAAATTATACTCTCTATGAGCGAAAAGAAAATCCTTATCATTGCTGATCAGATTTCGCCCTTCGTGGCTCAATCTTCAATGGCGGATTACTGCAGGCAATTGCCTCAGAGCATCCAGGAATTGGGTAACGACATCCGTACCTTCATGCCCAAGTGGGGTAATATAAACGAGCGCCGCAACCAGCTGCACGAGGTTATACGCCTGTCGGGAATGAACCTTATCATTGACGATACCGATCATCCGCTCATAATCAAGGTAGCCTCGTTACAATCGGCCCGCATTCAGGTCTATTTTATTGATAATGAGGATTATTTCCAGAACCGCCTTCAGGTAACCGATAAGGACGGTGTGGAGTATGAGGACAATGACGAGCGCACTATTTTCTTTGCACGCGGAGTGCTTGAGACCGTCAAGAAGTTGCGCTGGAATCCGGATATCATCCACTGCCACGGCTGGCTGTCAGCACTCATTCCGCTCTACATCAAGACCGCCTACCGCGAGGAACCTGCATTCCGCGAATCAAAGGTTGTCTATTCACTTTACGACCAGGCTTTCAAGAACAATTTCGGTGAGAACTATCCCGAGATTATCCCCAACAAGGACATGCAGCCCAATGATGTAGGTACATTTGACACTCCTATTGACTACAATGCTGTCATGAAGAAGGCCATCGAGTTCTCCGATGGAATCATTTGCAACTCACCGTCAGTTGACGCTTCACTGACCGCATTTGCAAAGGCAAAAGGCATTCCGGTACTTGAAGGTGATGCAACCGCCATGAGCGCCGATACCATCAACGAATTCTACAACAAAATCTGATTATTTATATGAATCTCAAGACGACAGTTTGCGGTTTTCTCGCTATTCTGTTTCTTATTTCATGTGACGACGAAACATCCGGTTTGGGCGGTTCTCTCACCCCCCAGGGAGATCTGATTACCGTTACCAATGACTCCTGCATTGCAGAATCACGTACCATTAAAGCTGCTGATTCACTCCTTATAATGACATCACAATGCAATCTTGGACGATTTACCGAGGAAGGCAGCGGAGCTACACTTGAGGCCGGTTATATGACACAACTGAGCTGCATGGAGAACTTCACATTCGCTGATTCCGTCTATGGCATAGGCGACCATGTATTCCCTCAGTGGTTTATTGACAAGGTTGGTGACCAGAAACCATACTATGCCAATCTTTCGCTCTATTATACCAGCTATTTCGGAGATCCTTCAAATCCGATAAAGATTGACGTATATCCTCTGGACAAGATGCTTGACACCGAAACACGGTACTACCCCGACACAGACCCGTCACTCTTCTGCGACACACAGGCAAAACCGCTGGCGAGCATCACCGTATCGGCCGAAAATCTTCAGAATTCAGATTCACTCCGCAACCTGAGCGGTTACAATCCTTTCATAAGCATTCCCCTGCCGGATTCAATCGCCCAGAATATACTTGAGGCATATTTTGACCCCGAGAGGAATCACTTCTTCTCCGATGCAAAATCATTCATGGAAAACCTTTGCAAAGGTTTCTACATACGTTGCTCCCAGGGTGATGGAACACTGTTCTACATTGACCGTACAATACTTGAGGTGAACTTCAAATTCATGGGAGTGGGTAAGAATGACAACCCGGCAATGGAGTCCAGAATGGCTGAGTTCCAGGGTAACAGCGAGGTCATGCAGCTGAATTGCTTAAAATGGACCGGTTTGGATGACCAGCTTTCGGACAACAGCTGCACATGGATCCGAAGTCCGTTTGGCGTTCTAACCGAGATAACACTTCCCATTGACGACATGAGAGACAATGAGTACGTGCTCAATGCCGCACAGCTTCGTCTATCCTCTGCAGTTACGCCATCAAGCAAATACAAACCGTCAAATCCCCCTACACTGCTTCTAATACGTAAGGACAAGATGCAGGAGTTTTTTGCCAGGAACAACACTGTTGACAAGACTGAATCATTCGTAGCCACCTACTCGACCAAATACGGAACATACACATATGAGAACATCGCTGCAATGGTTGAGAAAATATACAGCGACCGCACCGAATGGCTTAATGAGAACGGCGGAGATATTGCAGCCTATGAACAGGTTCGCCCGGATTGGAATAAGGTAGTTTTGGTTCCGGTCACAGCCAACGTCGATTCCCGAAACACTGCAATCAGCTACAACCTGGACATAAAGATGCGTCAGGTGAAACTGTTGGGCGGTGAAAGCAAAATCAAGATAAAGACAATCCGAACAAAGTTCTGATCAATAAAAAAACCTTGCGAATCCCGCAAGGTTTTTTTCATCACTTTGAAGCTTTAGGCTTATCTGCCGCAGCTTTAAGGCGTGCCACCTGTTTTTCAAGAGCCTGAATCTTCTTGTCCTGATTACTGATGGTAGTCTGGAAGGCGTTCAACTCCTCGGTATCAATATCCAGAGGCAGAGCCCAGTTAACTCTCTGAAGGAAATCGCCCAGAACGTTCATGTAGTTTGTGAACGCATCGTAAGGTGACTCATAGATTCCACGGTCCATTGACACCGCGTTGTTCTTGGTGGTCATAAACCGGAAGTTATTGCTTGCCTGCAGATAATCCCAGTCCTGAAGCAGATGACGGTCCTTACTCAATATCACGCGCTCGCCTATAGAATAAAGCTTATTGAATGCCTCACGCTGCATCACGTTACCCAGCCAGCAACTTATATCACGCTCCTCGTCGTTCCAGGACATCGGGTAAGGAACCTCAATGGCCGATACAGACTTGTGCGTCTTTATTACCTCCGAAGGAGTCTGGAATCCTATTCCACGTTCCTTTGCTGCAGCCGGAAGATTACTCATGAAATCAAGGATGTTTGAACTGAGCGGCTGATAGATGCCAAGTGCGCAAAGCTCCATGAAAATGTTGAACACACCGTCCTCTTCGGGACTCTCGGCAATCCAGTCCATGTACTTATCGGCCATAAGCGGATAAGCCTCCCATGACGAATTGGAGAATCTCAAGCTGATGTCATCGGACAGTTTATAGTCACGTGTCAGCACCTTGAGATTAGGATTTATGGCACAGTGATAAAGGTAATGCGGACTCTTCCAACCCAGGATGTGCTTTGCACCCTCGGTCAATACGCCCTTGAATCCCATATCGGCCACCAGACCGCCTATCTCATCATCGTAAATAAGACTGGAATTACGGAATACCTTGGGCTTCTGTCCGAACAGCTGGTTAATCTTGTCAACCTGACGCTTAACCTCCTCACGGAACGACTGCTCGCCGTTGGGAGCAAGCGCAGCCAGACCATGTGAGTACGGCTCAGCTATGAACTCACAGCATCCCGTCTCATTCAACTCCTGAAGAAGGTCTATAACCTGCGGAGCATAACGCTCCAACTGCTCCAGACCTACGCCTGACAGCGAAAGGGCCACCTTGAAAGCGCCGTCGCTCTTGCGGGCCATATCAATCAGTGTCTTCAGGGCCGGAATATAGGAATTCTCGGCTATATTGCTGATACTGGTTTCATTAGCATAATCATCATAGTAATAATGATCTGTGCCGATATCAAAGAAACGGTACCGCTTGAGATGTATAATCTGATGAATCTCAAAATACAGACAGATTGTTTTTTTCATATCGTGATTCTTTATTTATTCCACTTTATTTGATTCCCAGCAGTTTTTTGTAGCGTGCCAGAATACGCTCGCCCACCTTGTCCCAGGTTATGGCATCCACCTCCTTCTTACCTTCAACCTTTAGATAATCATACAGTGCAGGATAGTTGCAGATGGAGTAGATTGCATCGGCCATTGCGTGGATGTCCCAGTAATCCACCTTGATGCACTTGTCCAAAATCTCGGCGCAACCCGACTGTTTGGATATAATCGTGGGCACCTCACACTGCATAGCTTCCAGAGGAGAAATTCCGAAAGGCTCCGACACCGAAGGCATTATATATACATCGCTCGCCTTAAGGCATTCGTACACCTGCTTGCCCTTCATGAATCCCGGAAAATGGAAACGGTCGGCAATGCCGCGTTCAGCCGCCATTGTGATCATGGCATTCATCATATCACCGCTTCCGGCCATGCAGAAACGGATGTCGTGAGTGCGTTTAAGAACCAATGCAGCAGCCTCGACAAAGTACTCGGGACCCTTCTGCATAGTAATTCTACCCAGGAACGTAACCACCTTCTCATGCGGTTTCTTTTGCGGAACGATATCCTGTATCTCCTGAGGCAGCGGCTCCACAGCGTTATGCATTGTAGACACCTTGCGCGGATCCTGATGATACTTGTTGATGACAGTCTGACGTGTAAGCTCACTTACGCACATGATATGGTCGGCATAGTCCATACCGTTCTTCTCAATGGCATATACCGTGGGGTTCACGTTTCCGCGGCTACGGTCAAAATCGGTAGCATGAACGTGAATCACCAGTGGTTTGCCGCTCACCTGCTTGGCATGTATGCCGGCAGGATATGTAAGCCAGTCATGTGAATGGATTATATCGAACTCCTCGGTGCGTGCCACTACGCCGGCCACTATCGAGTAGTTGTTTATCTCCTCGTGAAGGTTATCGGGATATCGTCCCGAAAACTCTATGCAACCCAGGTCATTGGTGTACATGTTACTGAAATCAGAGTAGATGTGATCTCTGAAACGGTAATAGTCATCGGCGTTCATCCACGGATAACGCTGCTGCAGTACACCCTTGTCGGGGTCGCGCCAAACCACAGGGACAGTATTCATGCCCACTATCTTCATGAAGCTCTGATCCTCATCGCCCCATGGCTTAGGCAGGCAGAAAGTGATCTCCACATTCCCCTGGTTGGCTAGTCCTCTTGTCAATCCGAAGCTGGCTGTTCCCAAACCGCCCAGGATATGGGGCGGGAACTCCCAGCCGAACATCAGTACTCGCATATCGGTTTATTCAAATTCATTAATCATCTTGATAGTCCTCAGTATCTCGGCCACGTTCATTGCGAACGATACGGCTCCCCTGCCCTTGAACGGCGGGTTGCCGTCAAACAGCTCCGGCAATGAACCGATGCAGTGTGACGACATCTCATCCTCATAACCTATCATCTGGCGCTCCACGAACGAAAGGCCGCTCATCTTGAACACCTTAAGGTATGCCTCAAAGTAGAATCCTGCCAACCACGGCCATGCAGTACCCTGATGGTATGCATAGTCACGCTCACGCTGCGGTCCCACATAGTTGGGATTGTAACCCAGACTCTTGGGGCTGAGTGAACGCAATCCCTTGGGCGTGAGAAGCTCCTTGGTCACTATATCCACAACAGCCTTCTGTTGTTTGATATCCAGAGGAGAGTAATCCAGCGCTACGGCGAATATCTGGTTGGGACGTACGCTCCAATCGGGAGCATCCTTATCTACAAAGTCGTACAAATAACCGTACTGGTTAAGGAAAGTCTTTATAAATGCCTTTCCGGCGTTTGCGGCCAGAGCCTCCAGACGCTTTGAATAATCGGGCTTCCCGAACTCGCCGGACAGATCGGCAACAAACATCAGGGCATTGTACCACAAGGCATTCACCTCAACCACATATCCTGTACGCGGAATCACTGGCACACCGTTGGCAGTTGAGTTCATCCATGTCGATGCCTTCTCCTTACCGTTTATGTGAACCAATCCGTTACTGTGCAGGAAGAAATTGTAGTGACGGTTGTGGCGCAAAAAATCCATTATCTCAGTAAGCAGCTTGCCGTACTTGGTCCAAGCCTGCTCGCGTGATGTAGCCTTGGCATACTGCTGTATAGCCCATACGGCCCACAAAAGCACATCGGGATGCTCTATCTCGTATATCTGAAGCTTGCTGGGAACACCCTTGATGAAATCATGAATAGCCTCCTGAGCCGTGTACATGACACTCTCAAACTCGCCTATCTCCTTGATTGACAGAGTCAGTCCGGGTAGCGAAATGAACATATCACGGGCGCGGCATTTGAACCACGGATAACCGGCCAGGATATAGTGATGACCGCCCACCTTGTTATGGAACTGATGAGCTGCATTCTTAAGACAGTGATAGAAGTTGTCACGCGGAGTGCGCTCATTAGCCTCGACCGTGAATGTACGCTTAAGACCCTTTGTCTTTACTTCCGATAAGCCCGCCGAGAAAACTATGCTCTCTCCTTTCTTTATGGGCATCTCAAAGTATCCGGGCACATACAGGTCCTCGTTGAACTCATATCCGCGCTCCAGCTCCTTGGAGTACTCAAACTTGCGGTACCAGTCAGGACGGAAAACAAACTCATTCTCCTTGCTGAACTGCATATACAATTCAGGATATCCCGGATACATTGAAGTGGCTATGCCGTTCTCAACCTCACGGTATTCACGGCTTGCGTTGCCGTTCTCATGAGTGAACTGACGCACACTGCGGAACGCCAGGAACGGCTGGAAACGCAATGTGGTCTCGGAATGGCAGTCCAAAAGCGTATATCGTATAAGTATGCGGTTTTCATTGTGCTCAAAGAGCTTCTCCTTTTTAAGCAGCACGCCACCTACGCGATATATGGTGGTAGGCACCTTATCACAGTTGAACTCACGTATATATTTATGACCCTTGGGGCTGAAATTATATCCCCAATACTGATGCAATCCAAGATTGAATTCAGCACCATGCTGTATCACCGTTTCATCCAGTGAAGATATCAGAACGTGGTTCTCATCGTCAAGTTCAGGCAGAGGTACTACCAGCAGACCATGGTACTTGCGGGTGTTGCAGTCCACTATCGTGGTGCAATGGTATGCACCCGAACGGTTGGTACGCAGAATTTCCCTGGGAAGCGTCTCTTCCAGATTGGTCATCAAGGTCTTTTCAAAACGCAGATAGCTCATTGCTTTTGTATAAATACTTATTTATTATCCGATAATTCTGCAAATAAATGCAAAATATCCGTCCTTTATTAAAATTAGTAAACACAAATATAAACACAAAAAGTATTAATTGATAACTTTGCGCGACAAAAAAGCAGAATGCTTAGAAATTAGACAAAATATGAACAGGATCGTATCCAAACAACAGTTTTCAGAGAATGTATTCAAGTTCGAAGTCGAGGCTCCGCTCATTGCAAAGTCACGCAGGGCCGGTCACTTCGTAATCATCCGCATCGGTGAAAAGGGTGAGCGTATTCCGCTTACAATTGCTGATTCCGATGTCAAGCGCGGCACCATTACACTGGTTGTACAGCGTATCGGACTCTCCACAAACCGTCTCTGCAAGCTTGAGGTTGGTGATATGATCACTGACGTGGTAGGTCCTCTGGGCCAGGCCACCCATATTGAAAAATTCGGTACAGTCCTGTGCGCCGGCGGCGGTGTGGGAACAGCTCCCATGCTCCCCATCATCAAGGCTTTGAAAGAAGCCGGCAACAAGGTTATCGCAGTTCTTGCAGGCCGCACCAAGGAACTTATCATACTTGAGGATGAGGTACGCAAGTATGCCGATGAGACCATCATCATGACCGATGACGGATCATACGGTAACAAGGGTGTGGTAACCGTAGGTATGGAAGAGGTAATCCAGCGCGAGAAGGTTGACAAGTGCTTCGCCATCGGCCCCGCCATCATGATGAAGTTCTGCTGCCTGCTCACCAAGAAATACGAGATATCAACTGATGTATCGCTCAACACCATCATGGTGGATGGTACCGGTATGTGCGGTGCCTGCCGTGTAAGCGTTGGCGGTAAGACCAAGTTCGTATGCGTGGACGGTCCTGAGTTCGATGGCCACGAGGTTGACTGGGACGGCATGATGAAGCGTATGGGTGCCTTCAAGGATATCGAGCGCGAGGAGATGAAGAAACTTGAGGAATCAGTTGCTGCCGCTCCCGCTGCCGATAAGGCTGCTTGCAGTTGTGGTAGCTCTAAGGCAAAGGCCGAGGTTGAGCCCATTGAGGTTCTCACCGACCGCAATGCACAGTGGAGAGTCGATCTTCGCGGCACCATGAAACCCAAAGACCGCACCGCAATTGAGCGCTGCGTCATGAACGAACTGGCACCTGACTACCGTCGTCACAGCCGCCGCGAGGAGGTTAACCAGGGACTCACCGAGGAGCAGGCTCTGCTTGAGGCCAAGCGCTGCCTTGACTGCGCAAATCCTTCCTGTATGGAGGGCTGCCCCGTAAACATCGAGATACCTTCATTCATCAAGAATATAGAGCGCGGCAACTATCTGGCTGCCGCCAAAGTGCTCAAGCACACCAGCGCCCTGCCCGCTGTCTGCGGCCGTGTTTGCCCGCAGGAGAAACAGTGCGAGAGCAAGTGCATACACCTCAAGATGGGTAAGAAGCCGGTTGCCATCGGTTATCTGGAGCGCTTTGCTGCTGATTACGAGCGTGAGAGCGGCAACATCTCAGTACCTGAGGTTGCAGCACCTAACGGCAAGAAGATCGCAGTCATCGGCTCAGGTCCTTCAGGCCTCTCATTCGCCGGCGATATGGCCAAGCTTGGTTACGATGTAACCGTATTCGAGGCTCTGCACGAGATTGGCGGTGTGCTCAAGTACGGTATCCCTGAGTTCCGTCTGCCCAACAAGATCGTTGACGTTGAGATTGAGAACCTGCAGAAGATGGGTGTCAAGTTCGTTAAGGACTGCATCATAGGTAAGACCGTTAAGGTAAGCGAGCTTGAGGCCGAGGGCTACAAGGGCATATTCGTAGGCTCAGGTGCCGGTCTGCCCAACTTCATGAATATCGAGGGTGAGAACCTTATCAATATAATGTCATCAAACGAGTACCTGACCCGCGTCAACCTGATGGATGCCGCAAGTCAGGAGTCCGATACACCCGTAACCTTCGGTAAGAAGATGATGATAGTTGGTGGCGGTAACACCGCTATGGACTCAGTCCGCACCGCCCTTCGTCTGGGTGCCGAGCGCGCCATGATTGTTTACCGTCGTTCTGAGGAGGAGATGCCCGCACGTCTTGAGGAGGTCAAGCACGCCAAGGAGGAGGGTGTTGAATTCATGACACTGCACAACCCCATCCGCTACATCGGCGATGAGAACGGTCGCGTAAAGCAGGCTGTCCTGGAGAAGATGGAGCTTGGCGAGCCCGATGCAAGCGGCCGCCGCAGCCCGGTTCCCACCGGCGAGACCATCACAATCGATGTCGATATGGTAATCGTAGCAGTAGGTGTATCCCCCAACCCCATCGTACCCAAGTCAATCGAGGGTCTGGAGCTTGGCCGCAAGAACACCATCGCCGTCAACGACAACATGCAGTCATCCATCCCCACAATCTTCGCAGGTGGTGACATTGTTCGCGGAGGTGCTACCGTAATCCTGGCCATGGGTGACGGCCGCCGCGCCGCTGCCTCCATGCACGCCGAACTCAGCAAGTAATAACATAATAACAAAAGAGTGCCAAAGGGGTCAGACCCCAATGGTACTCTTTTTATTCTATTTGCGAAACGGTCTCAAGCAACAGGAACTACCTTTCGATATACTTCCTGCCGTTCTTTATATATATGCCCTTTTTAAGTTGACCCTCCAAACGGCGACCATTGAGGTCAAAAACATCATCATTAACTTGTTTGCCCGCAACTACACTCTCTACTTTCAAAGTCAAGTCACCCACAAACGTAACACTTACTCCACCAAATTTTGTCTGATAAGCATCAAAAACACTGGCTGACACATGGCATTTGGTTTCTTTATTAGCCTTGAAGTCATCATAGCTGTTCCATGACAAATTGGATGGGTCGGCAAAGCAATATACATCCGAGACATTCACACAATCATAGAACGCATGTGCGCCTATGCTTGTAACACTACTAGGGATTGTTACAGAAGAAAGGTCGTAACAACCATAAAATGCTTCATGACCAATACTTGTAACACCTTCACTAATAGTGATGGAAGAAAGACCTACACAACCTTGAAAAGCTCTTAGTTCAATAGTCTGCACACTTTCTCCAAGTACTACTTTTTTTATGTTGGTATTTCCTGCGAACCAACCACCTACAGCAGAACAATTAAGAAAAACAGTATTTAGATCTTTACAACCTTCAAACGCATGGTCTCCAATACTCGTGACACTATTCCCGATGGTGACAGAAGTAAGACCTACACAACCTTGAAAAGCTCTTAGTTCAATAGTCTGCACACTTTCTCCAAGTACTACTTTTTTTATGTTGGTATTTCCTGCGAACCAACCACCTACAGCAGAACAATTAAGAAAAACAGTA
>Ga0265299_10000986_pt1 | contig 34306 bp, 37 predicted proteins | sample AusTroGonzalo_MG_4_FD_193485 | JGI IMG/M metagenome (GOLD analysis project Ga0265299, IMG submission 193485) | Bovine rumen microbial communities from tropical cattle in Woodstock, Queensland, Australia - Gonzalo_02 | ecosystem: Host-associated > Mammals > Digestive system > Stomach > Rumen ... | reverse complement strand
GAATAACAAACTAACGTGCAACCTCGGTGAAGGCGTGACGGCGCATGGAATACTCAAGTTGCAAGGGGATAACTAAATGGCTCCAATCGTTGCAGCGGCCTTGATAGGTGCCGCCACCAAGATCGGTACGGACATTGCAGCGTCGAACGCAGAGTCAAGCGCCAAGGAATCGGCCAGGAACTATCTGGCCAGCCAGAAGGCCCAGACTGACTCCGACTACGCAGGACTTATCGGACAGATTCAAAAATATTACACGGACCGTGGTTCGCTGGGTTCGGCCAAGGATGCTACCGACTACAAGGCGGCAATCTATGGCTACGACCCTTCGCAGTTCACGCTGGACCTTAACGACCCGAAAAATCAGTTCACGTACGACAAGACCCGCGAGGACTTCCTCAATCCGTACTACGACATGATTATTCAGGACACGGCTGACAAGATCCAGCATTCCGCAGCCGGTGCCGGACTTGGACGCAATCCGGGTACTGCAAGCAACATCGCTCGTGAAGTCGCGCTGAAGGAAAACGAACTGTTCAAGGAAGCTCAGCAAGAGTATAACCAAGACAGACAGTTCGCCTACAACAAGTACAGCGACTACATCCGCAATATGCAAGACAACCTGTCGCGCAAGATGAGCGCCACGAACACGAAGCTGTCCATGCAGGGCAACCTTGCTCAGGACTACTACAACACGATGGATGCCCGGCAGTCCGACTTGCTCAAGGCCGAGCAAGACAGAATCAACGCTGGAATTTCGTACGCCACTGCTATGCAGGGTCTCTACTAATGGGAGGCAGTCATGGGAATTTATCAGAACAACAGGACTAACCTTGACGCCGCGCTTGAAGCGGCACTCAGACGTAGGATGGAATCGGTCAAGGCCGAGCAATCCCGCATCAAGGATGTAGGCGATGCCATCAACACCGCCACTATGCAGATTGCCCGTGGCTACGTCGCCAAGAAGGACAAGGACGAACTCAAGGACAAGCTCGCACAGCTCAAGGCCGAGAAGGCCAAGGCGGAAGAGCAGAACCTCGCAGACGTGCTCGAGTCGCCGTACAACGACTTGATTACGAGCAAGGTCCCCGAATCTATGGACGCCAAGCGCCAAGAATATTCTGGACCTAGTTTGTCCGAAATCTACTCGGCAGCCATGAGCGGCTACGAACCGAGGCGTATGCACAATGCCGACTGGTATCGTGATTCCGTGCTTGGACTGGACGACGGTTATACACATCCGTATGACTATGCCGAACCGGCCAGCCTTTACACCCGCACCATTCTCAAGAGGGGTCTGTACTAATGAGAAGTTTGTCCGAAATTAACGCAGATATCGCAAGGGTTGAGCAGCTCATCGCAGAGCGTGATGCCGACCCTTCACAGAGTGTATATACGCCGAACTACGATGCGGCTATCTTCGACTATGCCATGAGCGGAGACCGTTCAGGTATTGACGCGCTTATGTCCCGTGTACGCCAAGCTAAAGAAGCCCAGCTTCAGCGCGAGGCTGCCGAGAAGCAGAGAAAGGCCCAGCAAGAGTTCCAAGAAGGCTTGCAGAAGGCACAGCAAGAGTTCACCTCTGCCGAAAACCAAAAGAACCGAGACGTACAGCGCGAAGTGCGCGACACCAACACTGCCGTCGAGAACGCCAAGCGCCGCAACACGGCAATGCGCAACTTGTCCGAAGCCTATGCGGCCTATAACAAGATGGGCCAGCTGGACCCGGAAAGGGGCAAGGCACTCGCCTACCTCAACTACTCCATCCGTGAAGCACAGGATGCCGGACTCCCTCAAGAGTACGTACAAGCGTATCGCGTGGGCGGAGTAGAGGAACCGAAGCCGAAGATGGATGAAAAGGCTTTCGGCGAATGGAAGGCAAAGCTCGGAACTACGTTCAAGAGCCAAGACGACCTCGACGCGTGGATTAAGGATGCGAAGAACTTCGAAGGCCAGTACGACGAGACGGCATTCTCAAAGACAGTTGACGATTCCAAGGCCGCCATCAAGAAGGCTGACGACGCAAAGAAGGCTTGGGACAAGAAGAAGAGCGTCTTCAATAATGCCAAGGTGAGCGACATCCTCAAACAGCTTGGCGACAAGGAATCGGGCGATGTGATTATCGACGGTGTTTCACTTCCGGTCAAATACAATAATAATGGTACAGTGTCCTTGATGGATGGAAAGACCCCAGTAGCAACAAGATAAGATAATTTAGAAGGCATGTCTATGGACGAAAAAGAACTAAACAGACGCGAATTGCTGGTGAAGTCCATCAGGGCGGCAAACACGTCTTACGACAAGTTCGCCAAGGGGAAAGGCAGCAAGTACCTTGGCGGTGCAAAGTCTAAGGACGAACTCCAAGACCGCATATACGAAGGTCTTGTCAAGGCATATCCTCCGGGAGAAGTGACCGAGCAAGAGCTGGCCAAGGTAAAGGCGGCGGACGACATTGACTTGTCCAATGCTGTCCTCAACGACAAGGATCCGCTTTCCGTAAAAGAGAAGGTGGACTTTTCGGCGTTCAAGCCTCTTGTTGAAGACGACAAGTGGTACGGAATGGAAGTCGGCGACCCGTTCACCGAAGGCACCATCCAGAACAAGATGGTCGAACTTGGTTACGACCCGACATACGACAAGTCTGCGCAGAGGTTCTGGAACGACCTCAACAGACACTCCACGAACTACAACCGTGCAAAGACGGTTGACGACTTCGCCAATTCCGGCTTGGGAGTAGCTATGTCCCTTGTTGCGCCGAGTGCTTACCAAGAAGCAGTGAAGCAAGCGATGACCGACGCACCGCTTGACGAGGGAGCCGTGTGGAAGCAGTATGCTACGGATGCCGCAATCAACTCTCTGATGGCTGGAACTGCTCCGGCACTTGCTGCAAATCCGATTGCGGCTGGTTTCGCGCTGTCTGCAGAAGAGCTTGCACGTCAAGGCTTGAAGAAGTATTTCGACCCCGAACTGGAGTTCAGCCCGGAAGAGGCCGCGACTGCTGGCATTACTGGAGGAACGCTTCCTTCCACCGTGCAGAGAATCGGTTCGACTCTGGCAAAGGTCCCGAATCAGTCCGTAAGAAGGTTCGGCAAGGATTTTCTCCGTGGTGCAAGGGGGTACGACCCGGTTATCGACGAAAAGGCAGCCCTCAAGGAAGCCTTGATAACTGCACGTCATCCTGAGAAGGCGTCTACAAGCGGTTTCTATAGCCAAGTGGACAGGGCAAACGAGAACGCAAGGGACAAGGCAGAAACTTACCTACGTGCTCTCGGTTTCGGAAACGAGGTTGCACCAGACCCCAATATAGGCAGCGAGGCATTCAGGGAATACCGTAGAAAGCGAATGCTGAACATTGCACCAGAACAAGAGGTTACCTTGTCCGATATGCTCGACCCTGAAAAGCTTTCAGACAAAGAAATGCTGAAGGCATTCGACAAGGCGTATGAAGGCGATTACGGCAAGAACTTCGCGGACTTGAACAGCCCAAGCACTGGTCAAGAAATGGACTTAGAACAGATGTTCGGCAGCGGAAAGGGACAGAACTTGAAGGACGAATTGAAGTTCCGTGACCAGTCTGCACGAAACCTCGAAGACCGAATCAAGATGCTCGAAACGTATTACCCGGTTCGTACTGCGAAACGCTCGGCCCAGTACACAGACGGCTCTAAGGCGGCAAGGCTCCTCTTCGGAGACATGTCCGGTGTAGGCTCCGCCGTTCCGTATGCGCTAGGCAGAACCGCCGGATCCGTGATGGGTACGGTTGAGCCTATCCTAAAGGTCAATCCGTTCACCACGAACAAGTCCCAAGACTACAGGAACGAAGAATGGTTCATCAAGCTGCTCGAAAAGGACCCTGAAGCGGCAGACGCCATCAGGGCAATACTGGGCAAAAAGAAAAGAGGTTTATAATGTATCGTAACTTCGATGTTTGGAACCGATATCTAGACAACAACGGCAACGTACTCCGTGGAGCCGTCCAGTTCAACGTCATCGGCGGAACGACCAAGGCCGACATCTATGACGAGGACAAGACCGTAATCAGCAACCCGCAGCTTACGGACATCTACGGTCGTACGGAACATCAGGTGTTCGTTAAGAACGACGTGACGGCATACTTCTACAAGTACGTCGGAAGCGGCGACTTCGCCACGACTACGGCCAACCTCTCCGCTGAGGAAAACGGCATCGACCTCAGCGACGAAACGCTATGGTCCTTGCAGTACACCGTCGACTCCGTTGCCGGAGCCGGTGATGCGTTGCAGATAAACGCACCGATGGCCGTGCCGAATATGGAAGCGCTCCGTTCCCTCGACTTGGAACAGGTCCCGGAAGTGTGCGGCGAGAAGGCTGTTACCTTGTACGGATACTTCGAGATGGGCGACTGCGAACCGGTCGTGTACATCTGGGACGTCCTCTCCACGGAAGCTGACGATAACGGCTCCGTAATCCAGAGCTATGAATGGCTGACCGGAAGATGGAAGATGGTCCAGCCGACCGAAGTGTGCGACTCCAAGCACTTCGGCGTGTTCCCCTATGACTCTTCCTCGATGCCTGTGGACCAGGCTACGCGCATCACGCAGCTTGTAAACTACTGCAACAAGTGCGACATCAAGCCGCTGTTCAACGGTACGAACGCTAACCATTACTTTATCTACAGCTACCTCAGCGCTACCAGCCGTAACCCGATCATCGTATCGGGCGGGACCATCTTCGTGGACAATGCGCCTTCGTACTTCTACGGTAACTGGGAAGGCGACCCGAAATTCTTGAATGGCAACACCAAGGTATCGGCAGACCTCGTGAAGGCGAGCTGGAACTTCAGCGACGCCATTACGTACAACGAAGTATGGCTCGACGGCCCGTGTCAGAAAACGACATTCAGTGATGCGCGTGTCATCGTCACTGTGGATACTTCGAACAAGGTATTCGAGCACTGTGAACTTGTATCTGACGGCCATCTTGGCGAGAACACGTTCAGGGACTGCGTACTTCGCGGCTCCATGTTCGTCGGCCAGTCGATTGCCCCGGTTATCGATGACAACTGCACTATCCAGCCTCTTGACTTCGTAGGACGCATGCCGCTGTGGTGCGTTCTCCGCAGCCAGAAGCACGACCCTATCGTTGACGTGTGCATGCAGACCCTTGACGCGTCTTGCTCCATTACGTTGACCGGAATCTGGTTCAAGAACGCGCTGTTCGACTCGTTTACGTACACGGCCGGAGTAAGCGTGGGATTTGAGGGCTGCCGTGGCAGTCTGGAAATCACCTATGCCGACAATACTGTCGTGACTTGCGAAGACTCCGAGCTTAATTTCAGCAACGTATCGACAGGCGAGGCCGGTGTCGGTTACCAGCCAGCGTTCCTCATCACTGGCGGTGCCATCAACTTTGTCAACACTCTCACCTACCTCGTTAGCCTTGTCGCTCGTGACACGTCCTTCCAGGGTCCGGGCGTGTTGGTGAACGGCGACGCTGCATTGAACAACGTAGCGCTCAATATGCCTTTCACCGTCCGTGGTGCGCTCAGCCTCACCAACTGTCAGATTTCGACAGAGATTCTTCACTACGCAGTGACCCAGGTCCCTACCGTGCGGATGATAGGCTGCACCTTGAACAACTACTACAGGCTTGTCCCCGCTGTGGCCAACTCCACGGTGAACGCCGTGTGGACGAACAACTACAGCCCGATTGATTCGCCAATCCTCATCGACCGTACCAACCTCGACCCGCTCGACTCGCACCACACCTACACGTACGCTAACAACAGCGGCGGTTTCCTTTCGTACGAGACGAAGGTGGAAATGCATACGTACACCGTCCATCACGCAACGATGATGGGTTCCCAGCAGCCTCCGACGGAGCCGTACCACCTCACGCAGAATGTGCTGGGCGGAAGCGACTCCGACACGAACGGTCGACCGAACGGCTTTATCATGCCGTGGTACAGCCAGCCTCTGTTCGACCAGATCCGTATGTTCCGCATCGGGACTGACCGATTCATTGTAAGGGCAAAGTTGACGATATGGCCTCAGTCCCTTGAGAGCGCTGGAACCACCAACGAGTACCAGCACAACCGCTACCACGACGCCCAGCTCGGTGCCTACTTCATCGATGGATATACGTGGGGCATCATGCCGTACTGGGACGACCCGACGGCGACACCGCCTACCAGCTTGGTATCGTCTCAGGCAAACGCTTGTTTCTTCCACGGTTCGCTGTCATTCTCTTTGAACAACATGCCAAGCTTCACTGACTACCATTTCAATCTGGGTATCCAGTATGAATGTCTGGACCGTCATGACTAATTATTTGTCTTGAGGAACATATATGAAAATAGACGATCAAAAGATTATCGAGGACTGCCGCGAATTTCTTGGCAAGTCCAGCCGCCGCTACAACAAGTCGATTTCCAGAATGGTCAAGGACTTGAAGCGTTATTCCGGCACTTTCTGGGACACGGACATGATAAATGACTACCGCCCAGGAAAGAACCGTCTCAATCTGTCAATGAATAACTGGGGAGTGATGTCCAACGCCATCTCTTCTCCACTTTCCGCTTCGCCGTGGCATACCGAACTCAAGAACAAGTCCGACGAGGCCGTGAAGGATATTCAGGAGGCGATTGACTCCTTCGAACAGCGTAACGACGCCAAGTCCGCATACCTTGACGCATTCCGCAAGGACGTGCTGACTGGTGCTGGTTTCGTCGTGGTCTCCACCGACCTCGACCCGGTCAGCGGCCAGCCGACAATCACACTGGAAAGCGTCAAGTACTTACAGAGCGTTGCGCTCGATCCCGGCATCAACACCGTTGACGGAAGCGATGCCGAGCAGGGTGCTCTTGTTAACTTCATCCCGGTCCGCAAGGCCCGTAGGCTCTACGGCGATGACGTGGTGCCGATGGACTATCCGAATACCCAAGGCTTGCTGAACTTGAAGGGTATGGACCAGTGGAACGTGCCTGAAGGACAGGTCCCGGTCGTGTCATATTATGTCAAGGAAAACGACGGCGTACACTTCTACAAGATTTGTTCGGAAAAGGTTGTCCAGAGCGAAGTGCTTCCCATTTCGTTTATCCCTATTATCCGCTTTGCCGGAAATGAAATCTATTCCGAAGACCGTATCGACTACAACGGAATTATCCAGCAGACCTTCCCGCTTGAGCTGGGCTGCAACATCGCATACTCCACGCTCATCGAGCGCTGCGGTCGTTCGGCCAAGGCAAACTACCTTATCAACGTGGACGCGATTGACGGCCTTCAGGAATATTACGCGAAGTGTGACCGTGACGATGCGATGGTCGTGATGTGGAAGGGTGAACACCAGCCAGTTCCGCTGACCGAATCCTTCGAGACTGGCGACTTGCAGACAACCGTCACGACTTGCCGTACGCTTATGGAAGACGTGGTCGGTGTGCCTTTGACCGGAATTCCGACTGGCCAGCCGGAGAAGACCGCTACCGAAATTCTCCGTCAGCAAGTAAGCAAGGAGTCCAACACGGCTTCTTACTTCAACAACGCCTACACGGCCACGCGCACCATTTCGATGATCATCATCCAGCTGCTCAACAACGGCCAGCTGCTTGACTTCAGCCTCGAAAACGGCCCTAACGTGGTCACGAGACAGATGAAGGCGCGTCAAGAATTGACAGCCCTTGCAACTATTGCTCCGGACACTATGAAGCCGATTATCGCGAAGTACTTTGCCGACACGCTCGAAGACGACGTGGGCGAATTCCTGTCCAAGAATATCGTGGCCAACTTGCCGCGTGACATCGTATACATCGACGACGCTGAACAGGACCCGGCAGCCATCCACACGCTCGAACAGATGAAGGCCACGCTAGACATGACCATGATGCAGCTGGATCAGCAGATGCAGCTCAATGACCAGCTCCAGAAGCAGCTTGATGCCGCCCAGATGAGCTTGATGGAAAACCGCGAACAACGTATTCTTGACTTCAACAAGTTCCGAATCCAAGAACAAGACAAGATGGCTATTGAAACTGCCAAGCTCCAGCAGCAAGGCGAAGTGGATGCGGCCAAGATGATCAACGATTCCGCAAAGCTCCAAGTCGAGGCGATGAAGGCACAGGCCAAGGCCGAGAACGATACGGACAAGGTCATGCTCGAAGTTGCCAAGCAGAGCGGCGAAGTCGAAGAGGCTTACGCACAGGGCGAAGACAGCGGTTACGAACAAGGCGTGAACGACGGCGTAGACGCGGCATACGGAGGATAACCAATGATACGGTTTGACATAGGTGCCGGTGCGGACAACAGCGGTTTCAACTATGCGAACCGCCGTGCCGCTTGGAGGCAGACCGAAGAACAGCGTGAACAGATAAGGCAAAAGTACAACCGCCTTATCGGTACGCTGTACCGTACTCCGATGCAAGCGAACGATGCAGCCGAACGCGAGCTTGACAGCCTTGAGGAATACTGGGACGAAGACCGTGTCCCAAGACGTCCGCTCAACATCACTTCGGACATGTTCAGCTCTATCGTGCCGATGGCCGGGGGAGCAATGCTCTACTTCCGCAGCAATCCGTCGAAGGGTTATTTCTATCCGTCCGCCGGAACCGTCCCGGAGACAGCCAAGCGCGTGTCAGAACTTGTCACTTCTCCGGACCTTGAGAAGGCTTTCACCAATTATTGGGCGGCGATGAACGGCGGCCTGAAAAGGTGAGTTAATTATTTCTTTGAAAAGTGCCGAACCGGACGACACCGTGCAACGAATTTCCGGGTAACAAGGAATACTGCCCCTTATGAATATTACTAGTGAAGAAGCAGAAAAGATGGTTGACGAGCAGATGGCGAAAGAGGCCGCGCAGGCACAGCCGACTGAAGTCGCAGAGAAGCTCCAGGGAACATCACAAGAAGAACCGGAGAAGGCCGAAAAGGCTGAAGAAACGGAAGGCACCGAAGTCAAGGATGCGGAAGTTCCGCAAGAGAACAAGACTGAGGAGGCCCCACAGGAATCCGACAATAAGCAAGAGTCGAAGACCGGGTCAGAGGACAAGCCCAAGAAACGTTATACGCAGTCCGAACGAATCAACCACGCATTCCAGCTTGAGAAGGCAAAACGCAAGGCCGAACGTGAAAAGCGCCAGCGCCTACAGGATGAGAACGAGCGGTTGAAGAAGGAACTGGAAACGTACAAGGGTCTCAAGCTCGAAGACTTCAACAACAAGGTTGACGACTACATCGACTGGCGACAGAAGGAACAGTCCATGCGAGCCAAGGTGGAAGCCAACGAGGCGGCCATCAAGCAGAGCGAGGACGACGAAGTCGAAGCCGAGCGCGAAAGACGCATTGCATTGTCGTTTGACACTGACGAAGCACGAAACGAGTACAGACAGTTGGTCGAAGGTCCCGACGGTCGAGCATTCTTCCAGGCTGTTGCCGACAAGGATGAACGGTTTCCGGGAACCAAGAAAGCATTTGTAGGTTACTTGTCCAGCGTAGAACAGTTTCCCAAGGTCCTCAAGGAATTGATGACAAACGAGAAAGCTCTCAGGGAAGTGTTCCGCGACAACGACCCGGAAATGCTCCGAATCAACCTTGCACAGTTTACGCACAAATTCCTCAGTGGAGAAGCGGTTCCTGCTGACAATCGGCATGAACAACCCAAGCCAGCGGCACAGCCAGCTCCCGCGCCGAAACCGACGATCCCGGTTATTGGGAAGCAGACTACGAGCAGTCCGTCGGCTCCGGAACCTGACTACAGTTCAAGGGACTGGGCTAACGAGCACTTGAGACGTAAGCCTAAAGGCTAACCAGAAACTGTTTTTTTTAAACTAAAGGAAAATTCATTATGGCTAACTCTATTGTTACCAACAAGAAAACCGCTTTGGTTGCCCTTCGCGCAGCCGAAAGCTCTAACTATCTCACTGTGGGCAGCCGCAAGTACTTCAAGGATGAATTGAAGCACCGCAGAAACGGCCAGTCCTACGAATTCGTCGTACGCGATGCTGGCGTTTACAGCCGTGGCCTCAACATTTCCACTGCTGGCGCTTCTGACATTCGCGAACGCAAGGTTACCAAGTCCCTCAAGATCGGTAACGTGGCTGTCAACACCAGCTTCATCGAACCTGTAACTGACCTCTACTGGGAAAAGGAAGTCGCAATCCCGTATGCAAAGAAGCTCGCTAACGGTATCGTGGGTGACGTGATCAACGGTGCCAAGGGTAAGCTCCAGGGCGACGGTACGTACGTCAAGGACTACGATGGCGACTTCGGTGTTCCGAACACCTGTTTCGCTGGTATCGGTGTTGGCGTTCTCAAGGACGCCCAGAACTATCTCCGTTCTGTTTCCGACGAAGACATCTACGGCTTCATCCATCCGATGATTAACAGCCGCTTGTCCAACACTGGCAAGGCTTTCGACGCTGTCGAAGGTGCAGAACCGATCTTCCGCAAGGGCTTGCTCGGTACGCTCGATGGCGTGTCTGAAATCCGCACGAACCAGTTCCTCCCGCTCGTGAACGTTTCCAGCGCACTTGCCACTGCAGCTGCCGGAATTGACAGCATCGCCTACGCAAAGGGTTACACCTCTACGATTGGCGGTTCTTCCTACACCGACAACAACCTTGCAACGATTACGCTCAACGACGGTGGCTCCCCGATCGCCGTGAAGATTCCGAAGGGCTTCACCATCTGGGTCGAAGGCGCTTACGCGACTGACCTCGTCGGTGACAAGACTTCCGAACTCAAGGCTTTCACTGCTGTCATGGACGGTACGTCTAACGGTGTGATGATTGTCAAGGCAATCGACGACGAAGCTTGGTTCTACGAAGGCAACAAGGTTATCTGCGATGCTAACGGTCAGGCATTCGGTTCTTCCGCTTCTGCCGCCATCACCGCTTTCAACAACCTCGTGTCTGCTGAAGGCCAGGTCAAGTTCCTTGATGCTGGTAACTACTTTGCTGGTATCTTCCGTCTCGACGGTGCCATGGAATTCGAGACTTTGGACGAAATCGACGCATCTAACGCCGACACGACCAAGGGTTCGAACGAAGGTCTCACGGTCTTCCAGAACCGCGCTGTGGACGTCATGGCCGGAACTAACAAGACTCGCTGGCTCACCACTTACATGGGTGGTCTTGTCGAATCTCGCGCTGCCGCTACGGTTATCGTGAAGGACGCTTGCACCAACCTCGTCAAGGTCGTGCAGTAACCAGTCGCGATAGATATGCTCCTCACTGCGGCCACGGCACCATGCCGGGCCGCCTTTTTATTCCTGTTAATATTGGTCCAGTGAGCTTGTCACGATCTTGTGGTCGGAGCGCTCTTCGTCATACTCTTGCCAGACATCCTGAAGGTATTCGTCTATCTGCTTCTCACGCTCTTCTACCTTGTTCTTAGTCTGGTAGTAGGAGGCGACGGCTGTGTAGCCGGATCGGTAGAGGTAGGAGTAGGCCCTGCCCTTTGTCGTGTCGATGTACTTGATTGCGCCCCACATCTTTAAAAACATGTAGTCCGTGAGTTCTTCGTAGTCCTCTTTCGGTCGGCTTAGAAATTTGGGGTTCTCGACGACTATCTGCATCAGCGTGAGGACGTGTCGGCCCAGTCGGTCGGACTCCGGCCCGGTTATAGTGTCTGCATTGAACTTGGTAACCAGATCGTCCATGTCGTGCGTGTCCAGGTCATACCCAACCACATATTCTGGGTCTGTGTAACGTGCGTTGCGTAAGCGCTTGCGGCTTACCGCGTTCCATCTAATCTGTTTCATTTAAAGTCCTTGACTGTCTAGGTCATAAATTAGTTCATTCTATGTTTATACGTTTTTAATTATTTATTCGAAGATTTGGGCGAATCCCGCCGACAAGAATTTCTACAAGAAGGGGATATATGGCACTGAACTACTTGCTCAGCCCGACGTTCCAGGCCGTCAGCACGGCTGGTAAACCGTTGACAGGCGGCTACATCGAAACATATCTGGCTGGCACCAGAACCAAGTATTACTGTGCCAGCGACTTCTCCGGAACACTGCATCCGTTCAAGATTCCCTTGGATGCATTGGGCAGCAATATCGTGCTGGCTGACGACAGCCATTCATACGACGTGTACATCTATAACCGCTACGGCTCCCTGTCCATGAGCCGATACAACGTGAATCCGGCAGAAGGCGGAGGCGTTTCCAGCACCAACATCACTTCCAACGACGGTTCCATCACTGTCACCAACACGGCGAACGGCGTGGACCTTTCGGTTACCGAAAACTCCCCAGAAATCATCGTATGCTCCGGAAACGGCCTAGTCACCGAAGACGGCTCCTTCTTGCTTTCCAAGGACAGGGGAATCGGAGACAGCCTCTACCTTGTCAACGACGAACTGTATGCTCGACCGGGCTGGTACAACTACGAACTGCTTGTCGATATCTCCTGGGCTGGACCTGCCCGGAACGCGGTAGAGACCATTACCGTGAACTGCTCCGGCGGCATGTCCCAGATGGTCGATTTCGACCTTACCGCAGACCGTGATGAAACCCTCAATGTGAGCGGAACCTACCGTTCGCACGGCGAGAAGTTTATATGTGCCGTGGCTGGTCTCCCTTCCGGCGCAACTGCCCGCGTACTCAAGCTGTCCGTATTCCGTATAAATTCCATCGTTACGGCTTCCGACGGTACACCAGTGGAGCAGGTACAAAGTAACTGGGCAGAGACCAACGAGGACGAGCCATCTTACATACAAAATAAACCAGAAGAGCTTACTGCTTCGCTTGGCTCCAGCACGGAATTGGTTGCTGGCGAGAACGTAACGCTTGAAAGCACTGCGGCTGGCCTCGTTATCAGCTCTACTGCTTCTGGTGCTGAAGCACCGTGGACTTACTACGAAGACACGAGCTTTGAAGTAACCGTTACGGCGGAAGAGGCAGCAAGCGGATTTTTCGAAAGACTGGTTCCTATTTCAAGCCAAGACGTTGTCAATAGCGACAAGACTTTTGCGATGTTCTACCAGTGCCAGGTGGAGGCCGACAGCGTTGACCCACCGAGCATTGCGGACAACACGTCAATCGGCATCGACGTGTACAATTATCCGAACCACCTTATTGATGAGATAACGGGTATCTACACGAGCCTTGGAGGAGCTGCGCTACCGTCGTTTGCTTCGCACGGTTCGGTCGTGCTCGGCAGCCAGATGCTCGCCGCTGGCAGACTTTTCAGTGTCTGCTTTCCAAGAAACACCTTGACTGCTGGTGACAAATTCACCTTGATTGTTCGCGCAATTTATATTGAATTAACCGGAGTACCCCAACTATGAGCATTTTTACAATAAACGGCAGTCCCTTAAAGTACGGCAACAAGTGGATTGGACAGGATGACGCACCGCCAAGCGAATTGCCTGAATACGATTCTGGCGACGCTGGAAAGGTGTTGAAAGTTAATTCGGGCGGCACCGGACTCGAATGGGACGAAGAAACTGGCACCGAGTACACGGCTGGTAACGGCATCGACATCACTGGCGACGTCATTTCCGTCGATACTACGGTTGTCGCTACCCAGACAGACCTTGCTGACAAGCAAGACGTGTTGACGGCTGGCGACAACATAACAATCACGAACAATGTAATTTCAGCAACGGCAGCACCGCAGCAGCAAGCTGACTGGACAGAAACGGATCCGACCGACGTAAGCTACATCCAGAACAAGCCTACAATTCCGTCTGGCAACCAGCTCCTACCAGCTGCGACTTCGGCGGATGAGGATAAGGTTCTTACGGTCGACTCCAACGGTGACCCTATCTGGTCGCAAAGCGCTGCACAAGTACAGTCCGATTGGACAGAACAAAACAGTGCTGCTGATTCTTACATACAACATAAACCAACTGTAAGGAACCTAATAGCTGGAACGGGAATTACCATTACCGAGACGGCTCAGGGTATCGTCATTTCTCTGTCGTAGGGTATGTTATGAGCGTCATCGTTTCTATTAGCGGAGATTGGCTGTCCTACAACGGAAAGGTTCTCGACTGGGTTAATTACAACCCCCTTAATTTGCCGCCTAGCACAATACGGCTAAGATATACCGACGGGGTAACACCGTCATTCACATACGGAACTGCTGTGAACGTAAGCAGTTCCCCCAATATATGGGACTTGACATATTCAGGTAGTTGGGACGGATTGCTCTACGGACATACAGACTTGCTTGAAGTTCTTGGAGCTAACACCAGTTCAGTCGCGCGAATGGGCTACATGTTCCAAGGATGCAGCAACCTAGAGCGGGTCGCACTCTTCGATATGCACAATGTGTCTACTGCTTACAACATGTTTCTTGGTTGTGAGAATCTAGTGACAATCCCAGACTTTAACACATATAGTCTTGAGAATGCAATCAACATGTTTCTTGGTTGTGAGAATCTTGTCACTGCTCCTAATATCGACACATCCAACATTATTCACATGGACACGATGTTTAGCGGTTGCTTTTCGTTAGTTAATGTCCCGCTGTATGATATGTCTTCGTGTCGGAGCACCAGTTCTATGTTTTCCGCATGCCGTTCCCTAGAGGTTGTTCCTTTGTTTGACACTAGCAACGTGACTAATATGTCTGGTATGTTCGCTGGAACGACCTCGCTAAAATCCGTACCCTTGTTCGATACGCGCAACGTGACTAATATGTCTAGTATGTTCGGGTCTTTAACGGATGCCTACACCTACCACAGTGCTATAGAGCATGTTCCGTTGTTTGATACGAGCAAGGTGACGGACATGCATGATATGTTCTACTATGCCGTTGATGTGATCGACGGAGCTCTAGCTCTATACCAACAAGCATCGTCGCAGAGTACTCCACCAGTAAACTATAGTCGTTGCTTCCGTAATTGTGGTGAATACACACCAACTGGTAGTGCCGAACTTGCACAAATTCCGTCCGATTGGAAGTAAGGAGATTTTATGTCCGAAAGAATACAGAAAGTTCTCGCAAACTGCGAACAAGGTTTGAGCACTGCCGAATTGGCCCAGATCCCGACAAGCTGGGGCGGAACCGGAACCTAACATTTTACTTATTTAAATAGAATACAGGAGAATTATCTATGAACCACAGCGGACTTGTAGACCTAGTACAAATTACAAATCCCGAAGACCTCGGCACTGGATTGCCGCCTTCCACCTCGGAAGACGCCGGAAAGGTGCTCACGGTTGATTCCAACGGTGAGGCTGAGTGGGCTGCTCCGGCAACTCCGAGTGTTGACGAAGTTCCGCCTGTGTCCAGCTCCGACGACGGCAAGGTCTTGACCGCTTCTTACAGTGGCGGCGTAGGCTCTTACGCTTGGCAGACGGCTCAAGGCGGTGGTACTCAATACGTAGGCGCACCAGCAGTGCGTGTGTTGGACAATGTCATTGATGTAAATATTGGCGGTGATTTGGAATATTCATCCACGGCGAACGCCAAAGCTTCTACGATCTCAGTATACTACGAAGAATACTACGAAACGCTTGATGTGTTCGACCGAATTACTACGCTAGACGCAACACTGTGCAACACGCTAGATGCTGGCGCTATTAAGGTACTCGGTCTTAACAATATTGCTCAGATTATTCCGCGCCCAGGGGCTTCCTTAGCACAATACATTGCGTGTGCAATCGTACCGCTTGATAACGGAGCAGTGCCGGAAACGCCTTCAAGCAAGCTTGTATTCAATTATGTTGGAAACAATGGCGCGATGCTCTATGGTGCTGTTTTGTCGCTTGATAACTTGACGTCTGAGTCTAACTTAGCGTGGAGCACCATCAAGGCCAATCCAACCAGTTATGCGCTAGTTATTATGCGCAGTGACAGCAGCGGTTCTACAACGGACACGATGTACGGGTGGGGTGATGAGCCACTAGTAAATGCCGATACAATACGTTTTGCTGTTAACAATTCGTATATTAAGGTTATCAACCCGCTTCCGGGTTCGTATTCGGGCATTTCTGGCAATGTCTTGACCGTAGATTTAGATGGTCGCCCAGCATGGATCGAACATAAGCTTGGCACTGTGAAGAGCATCTTGAAAGTGAATTCTTTGCCAGCCAGCCCAGACGCAAATACGTTGTACCTCCTTCCGGAGACGTAATATGTCAGTGAAACTAGGTTCGACATCTATCGGCTCGCTCTATCTTGGCTCAATCAAGATAAGCGAAGCCTATTTGGGCAACGTTAAGGTGTATGCTTCGGCTGACCCGTACAATCCGCTTGGTTTACCAGCGTACACAATACGGCTGAAGTTCAATGGATTCAACACGCCAACCTTCTCGAAAGGTGCTGCTGTGCAAGTATCGTCTAGTCCGAACGTGTGGGATCTTACATATAGCGATAGCGACTGGTCGAACTTGCTTCAAAACCAGTATTCCCTTATTGAAGTGCTCGGAGCTAACACCAGCTCCGTCACAACTATGGAAGGCATGTTCGCTGGTTGCCAATCGCTTACGACTATTCCGGTGTTCGACACTCATGCAGTCACAAACATGAGCAGCATTTGCAACTACTGCTCATCGCTTACTAACGTTCCGTTGCTTAACACATCCAGCGTCCAAGCAATTGGATTTGCATTTAATGAGTGCAGATATGTAGAGTCTGGTGCTTACGCACTGTACCAGCAAGTATCCTCGCAAAGTCCACAACCGTACTTTTACAGCAACTGCTTCACGAACTGTGGTATCAACACGACCACTGGCGCTGCGGACTTGGCGCGGATCCCCAGTGGCTGGAAGTAAGTTTCCATCTAGATGTGGAGGCACAGAACCATGACACCAGAACTAGTAGCAGCAATAATCACCGCACTATTGGCGGTAGCAAGCTGGCTTAAAAGCAAGACGGAAATCGACAAAATAAAGGCCGACCGTCTTGAAACCAAGACCAGTCGTGACGAAGCCGCCCAACAGATGCACGATGATTTAATTCGTATGCAATGCAAGCAGACGGAGTTCGAGTCCAACATCAAGATACTTGTTGAGCAAGGTATCAAGCACAGCAACAGCATCAGCGAGCTCAGCAAGCAGCATGCAGAAGTCATGGTCACGCTTCGAAACATTCTGGAAACATTGAAAGAAATGAAGGATAAACGAGTATGAAGCAGTTTAAACCGTGTGCTAACTTTGCACAAGACTTCACAGACTCCGAAAAGGCCCAAGCTCGCGCCAACATCGGAGCGGCTGGAACCTCTACGGCGACGTATTCCAATGACGGCTTGATGTCGTCTTCGGACAAGCTAAAGCTCGACACTCTTACTCCACTGTCTACAAAGTACTGGATGTGGGACGTCGGTGGCGATGTCCAGCTTGGGACGTGGAATGACTCCCAGTGGTCAACAATAAACGGCGGATCACTGACGGATGTGTTCCTTGTACCCAACATGACGAACTCCAGCGGACGCCACATACATACAAACTTCACGAACAATGACCCGGAAGCATTTCCGTATTCTACTGGTTCTTCGGGAATCATACTCAAGAAAGGTCTCTGGTCCTACCGCATGCTTATTGAGCTTGAGGTAACTACGCCGGGAACCGGTGTCACCGTGATGGAATTTTGGACAAGGTCTCAGCGCGAAGGTGCCGCAAACTATAATTTTGTCCGTCCGATGTACGCTCCGATAAGCAACGCAATAGAAACAAAATACACACGTACATTAGAAGGGTTCGTGTATATCGACGTCGATCCGGTAAAGCGCGACGGCGACTGGGTTACGTATCAGACTTTGCGTTTCGCCGCGATTGCTCCTACAAGCGATGCAGTGTACCGCATGAGACAGCAGAGCTTCCAGCTTTGCAGGATTTCAAAGTGATTTACGAATTCATTTGTATGCACCCAGTAATTACGACGGTCGTGGCTCTGCTGGCCGTCGTTATCGTAGGTGCCACTAGCTTCGACGATGATGACTGGCGTGGTTTATAGATAAAGGGGGTACAATGCACTTCGAGTATCTAGGCACCAGAAACCCAGACAGCTGGGTTACGCTTCCGAGCGGACTGCACCAAGCTGTCGACGACATCGAAATCCGTCTCAAGGGTGATGACGGCTACAACTACACCGTTACTTTGTATCCGGGACTGCTCACCGACGGCGGGTCCGTCCCGTGGATGCTCCGATGGTTCGTTCCTTCTTGGTCTAAGACCAACCATGAACTGAACATCGCTTTTGTTCTTCACGATGTTCTATATGCAACAGAATATCTTCCAAAGGAAGTAGCTGACGACTTGCTTGAGGACATGCTGATGGCTGCCGGAATATCGAGGCTAAGGGCCTCCACCGTGTGCTGGGCTGTGACCAACTTTGCAGACAAGCATTACGGCAAGCAATATGATGAAAACGAAATGGGTCTGTTCTCGCGCATCATTAAATACAAACTGAACTAATTTAGATGGGGGTATGTACTACATACCCCCATCGTCACAATAACAGGAGTCTACGATGATTTTGATACGAGAACTCATGACGACCGACTACATAGCTGGTCGTCTTTACGTAGGCGGTCTACCCGTCTGTTTCACGCTCGAAAACCGCAGCAAGGCGATTCCTTGTGGGTCGTACAAGCTAAACGTGTGCAAGTCGCCGAAGTTCAAACGCGACTTGCCGCTCATTTACAATGACACAGTATCGGCCAAGAGGGGAATTCGTGTGCATGCTGGCTGTCGCTTCACCGATTCCGCCGGATGTGTGTTGGTTGGCCGTACGTTCGAAGACGGCATGCTGACGGAGTCCAAGGTTACCGAGACAGTTGTAACGGCATTGGCACGAATTGACCCGACCCTTATAATCACTGGAGCTTGTTACGACGGCACATAAATGAACTAATTTACATCGTATGCACGACTTCATCATCACATACTTTCCGATGTTGCCACGGACGTATCAGCACGAGCAGCAGCTCAACGGCACCGAACCCGCCATGGTCCAGCTTAGCCGTATGTGTCTCATCGCGACCTGTTCGCAGTACTTCGGACGCGATATGCATCGTCTGCGCGGCATCATCAAAGCTTACGGCGAGGACGGTGCCGCCGACTACATCTGGAGCCATTACGCCTACGCCATGGCGCACTTTCTTGAATACAAGGTCAGGCAGCACGACTACAACCGTAGCGTGTCGTTCTGGTGCAATGTATTGAGTTCGGTGTACTCAGTCCACAACTACGTCGACTCACGCTATAAGAGGCGTTACGGATGCGGTCTCTCATCACTGAACGATATGCTTGGTGGTGAGGACGGCACCGTAGAATGGATGTCCACGTTGACCTACAAGGATCGGCAACTGCCGATGTCCTACCGAAGCAAGCGCAAGACGGATGACGAGGAAATGACACGACTAGAAGACCGGGAGATTTTGGGATTATGCGATACTTATTGCAATGGGTAATATTCGGTGCCGCTGTGGTGCTTGGCGTTCGATGGGCTTACAGAGAAGGCTGCAAGCCTCCGGCTGAACATAGACAGTGGATCTGGGGTTTTGACGAAGAGGGCAACCCCATCGTAGAGGACGAGGATGATGGTGTCGACATCGAAGCGACATTGGCGCTTAACAAGCGGATTGCGGCACGAAGCCGAATGTCTTGACGGAAGAAAAACAATAAGCTATATTATATGTAACTTTTGTTGCCATAACACAGGGGTCGTTAATTCGACCCCTTCTACGTTAATATTACATCAGCACCAAGAATAATATTAGGCAGTACGTTCTTCATACTGCCTAAGTTAATCCAATTCGATGTGAGTATCACATACTACTTCGCGAATTCTTTTCGATTGTGGCATAATATGTTGTCATCGTTGTCCGTTCAACCTACACACTTTCTGTGTAGATTGTTCGTAATCGTTGTCCGTGATCCGGTGAACCGCCATCGAAACCATAATACCGATTGCTTCTTCGACAGAAGAGCAGTTCAAGACTTCACCTGTTAGTTGTGCCGAAGATTCGGCTGGTTTATACCGGAAAATCTTACCTTCCAGCTGGGCTGAAAGGTAAAATTTTTTATCGCCGTTGTCAAGGGTGTCGGGCGTTATTTTTAGCTTACAAATCCCCCGAAATAGTTCTGAAGAACTAAAACTGTACCCGATACTATATACCGTAATACGTAATACGGTAATACCGTAATACTGTAAAAGCAGCGATTGGTATACAGTATAAAAAGCACAAAATGGCGAAATTAGCGTAAAAACGAAGTTGTGGACGCTTTTTTAAGGCGAAAAATGACCGAATTCGAAAATCGAAATCGAAAAATTAAAAAATAAAAAAAAATTTTTTCGAAAAATAAAAAAAGTCGCCTATACGTAATAATAATCTCAAAAAATATCCGTCCACAAATCCACATTCCGATATTATTATTAATAATGTCTAAATATCTGTACTAACCTCTTGACGTTTACTTCGAAATAATGTAAATTATATATCGAAGGTCAAAAGCCCACGAAGCAAACGACGGTTTAAATGTTAGATTGTTAGTCCTTGTGAGCCGCGATACTTCAGCCGAAGCCGTGGCTCACTTTTTTACGGCCTATAGGTAACTAACAATGTCTAGCAATGCTAATGTGCGGCGTGTGTCCGCTGGAAAGCTCACCTTCGCTGACCTTGCAACCGACGAAACTGTCTATGCAATCGGTCTTTCACCTTTCTACCAGAACGTAGAATATTTCACCAACATTTATGGCACCCACGAAAAGGGCAAGGTACTACGCAAGAATGCCCGAAATTCGCTCATGGGACGTCTTACGCAAGAGGACAACGTAAGCTGTCGAACCTTTAGGAATTGGGTCGATGGAAAGTCCTCCGACGAACTCTACAAATACTTGTGCGCTACTGAGGACATCGGACATTCGTCTGCCGTCTTGTTTACGATTGCACTGTCCGGAAACGTGCCTAGTCTCAAGATAATCGTAGCGCATGCCATCTTTGAGAGTATCTTCGAAAAACCTGCGACAGACGCTCTTGCCAGGATCAGATACAACTACTTCGGCGAGACTGACACACAGATTAAATCATCTCGCGTTATGGAGTGTGCCGAGGCGATGTATGACGCTTACATACCTACACTCGGCCTCAAGAATCCTCCGACGTGCAAAGAAGTGCTTGAGAGCGCTCTTTCTGACGATCTAGTATGGATGAGCGACGACGGCAGGACGTGCATGAGTCGCAAGCTGTATTCGACAGAATCGACGCTCGTTAAACTCGTAAACGAAAAGTTGCCACAGGTTGAATTCGTCAAAGCCCCAAGCCGTGCAAGCTCAGACCAAGCCGATGCGTTCGAAGGAATACTCAAGTCAAACAAGTGTGTAGTGCTTGAGGGTATGCCTGGGGCCGGAAAGTCCGAGATCATCAAGTACTTGTACAAGACCTACGGCATAGGCCGCGTACTCATCACAAGCTACACCAATAAGGCTTGTGCCGTGCTCAATCAGCGTATTGCCGACTATGAGCTTGGGAAGAAGATTGGTGTGCGCTCCATATTGAGCACCTACTACACGGCCCTCAATAACAAGAAATACGCAGATGCGCTGCGTAGCGTCGAATTGCTCATAGTTGACGAATCGAGCTTCTTGTCGTCGTTGTCGCTGTGGCATGTTCTCGAATTGCTTAATAGGTGTTCTAAGGACTGCCGTCTGCTGCTTGTCGGCGACCCGAACCAGCTGCCTCCAGTGCAAGAATATGGTAAGCCTTTTGTAAACTTGTGCTTGTTTAAGGATGCACTTGGCGCACAAGTGTACAAGCTTACGCAGTTCCACCGAAGCGATGCTGAAGCGATCTACAGAGCGTTCATCGAACTCAAGCATGCTGGTGTACATCCGATACATGCCGCGTCTGGACAAGTCGAAATCGTGCAAGCCAAAGACAAGGATTTAGCAGTAGCCAAGGTGTGCGAAGCATATATTTACGACATGAATAAGGACGACAGCGTGTTCGCTATCGCGGAGACTAATGCCTTGTGTGCCGACGTAAATCTGGCAATCGCGAAGAAGCTGTATGGCGAAAAGCTTAATTATAAACGCGGAGGCGAAGAGGCAAAGCATGTAGTGTGCGACATGGTCGGGATGCGCGTCGTCAGCATGACGAATGTTCGCGACAAGCATGGGCAGATCAAGCTTGCGAAGAATGAGTTCGCATCAATCGAAGACGTAACAGATGATTTCATTAAGCTTAACCGTCGAATCAATAATGAAGTAATTTGGTTCACACGCGAAGAGGCGGATGAGTATCTTCAGCTCGGATGGTGCTCCACCGTGTACAAGGCTCAAGGATCCGAAGAGGATATCGTGTATTACTTGTTCGATTCCGACGCCAATGCTGCTGGAAATGCATTCTCTTGTATGAAAGAGCAGAAGTATGTAGGACACAGCAGAGCACGTAAGCTGTTGAGGATTGTCGCGATAAATAGCGAAATCGAGTCATCGTACTCAGCCTCGAAAGTAATCAACGTGAAAACGGTTGACAGCGAAACCGCAAAAATGTATCTTAATGCTGCTAATAGCAATGAGGACTAACAATGGCAGAAGAACTTAACGAAGTAGAAGCCGCTCAGGCGGCACTCAAGGCCGCTAAGGCCAAGGCTCGTGAGGCCGAAAAAGCGGCAAAGGCCGAAGCTCGTGAAGCTGAAAGAGCAGCTAAGGCTAAAGCCCGCGAAGAAGAAAAAGTCGCAAAGGCTAAAGAAAAAGCGAGAGCGAAGCGCGAAGACCGCGAAGCTGAGATTGAAGCACGTAGAAACTATGCGGACATTTCGAACTGGTATCAGACTACGGTCTACCGTGCTCCAGAATTTGAAGACTCTAAAATCAACGATGTAGACCGTGCGTTGCTTACGAAAATTCGTTATTCGTACAACCCAGTGGACCACTCGGCAATGATTCTCATCAACACTAAAGGCCACACATGGACTCCCGTGTTGCTCGATTCGAAGGCAGCTAAAGAAATAGCTAGGGTGTGCGCTCAGTCAGAACCGAACAACGTGGACAAGTACAAGACGCTTGCTGACGAACTCTACGAAAAAACTACTGGTCTGCTTTCTAGGCTTTTCAAAGCATTCGGGGCTCGACAGACTGGGGATGCAGCTGACCAAGACGAACTCATAAAAGCCGTAATCGACCGCATGCCGGGATCTATGCTCAAGGCGTACAATATCGGTTGCCTGATCAGTAAAGAAGTCGTACGAGCAAATCCGAATGACGAAGAATCAGATGCAGAAATGACTATCAGCCGACCGCATGCAGCTTGGTTTGCAGACAAGGCCGGAAGCTCTGACAGCCGTAAGGACATATTTAATCATCTTGCGGAGAACGCATCGATGTATCTTCGACGTCCAGAATTCGTTGTCCCCATGCCTAAGTTGCTCACGAATGATCCGAACGAAACGGCACTTCACTACATCGATCTCGATTCGATTACCGCTGACGGTGATTGGCCTACATGGAAGCAGTTCTACAAGCGCTATCCTCAAGAAGAGGCGAAATTGCATAGAGCGTTTATGTGGGGTGTCTTCAAGGCTGACAACCATTCGAGACAAATGCTCTATAATTATGACCCAGACGGTTTCTCAGCCAAGTCCGTCGTCGCTAATGCAATCCGGAGTCAGCTCGGAGACGAACTGGTAGCGGCAATCCAAAAAGATTCGCTTAACAACCAGTTTTCGATGGCGAAGGTCTACGACAAGCGGCTTGTCATCATTAGCGATAACAAAAACGCTTACCTTGTTAGAAGCGAAAAGGCACACATGATGCTCGGTGGTGACCCAGCTGACATCGAACGAAAGGGTCGCGATTCGTTTACGTCTCGACTACAGCTCAAGATTATGGCATCTGGCAATACGCAACTCGTTATCGACCCAGATGCAACACATGAACGAACTCGTGTAATCGTGTTGCATCCGAAGGTAAACGATGACGTGCTGAAAGAAATTGCGCTTACGGACAAGGACGGGAACGTAATCCGCAACAAGTATGGCAGAGTGCAACTGTTGGGCGATCCAAGTTTCGAAAAGCGACTCATCGAAGAATTTCCGATGATGCTTACACAAGCCAAGAAGGATTACGAAGAACTCTGTCCTACAGACGGCAACTACATTCTTCCTCCGTCCGTCGAAGAATCGCTTGAAATGCTTAGTGAAGATAATGCGGATATTGTTGATAACTTGATCAAGGACACGTTTGAGTTCCGTCCGGACTACCACTGTGGCCCAGAAGTCTTGAAGGAAGAATATAATTTCTTCCCAGACTACGTTCGCGAAGACTACTCGTACAACCAGCTTATCGAACACCTCACCAAAAAGTATGGAATTCGTAAGAAGACTGTAAGAGTTGGGGATGCATTCCCTAAGCATTACGTAGGCATCAGGAAGAAGGAGGCCAAATAATGTACATCGGAATAGACTTTGAGTACCACAGCCGCTGTAACGGCTACGACTTAATCTGTGCTTGCGTGACGTCGGAGCACGGACAAACCGGACAATTCTGGCTTCTTGATGGACGCGATACCGACAAGCTGAAACGATTTATCGTAAAGCACAAGGATGACATCTTCGTTGCACACGCCCTTGACCTTGCAGAATCCGTGTGCTTCCGAATCCTTGGACTTGAGCCGTGCGACTACAAGTTCATAGACACGTTCTCTATTGCCAAGATCCTTGGTGCAAAGCTCACTGACACACTAAAGAAACGCACCAAGACGTACATCGACGACGACGGCGACGAGTTCACCAAGGACTTGTCGAAAGACAAGGAAAAAGAATACAGTCTTGCAGCGTGTGTTCGTAATCGACTCTATACTGATATCAACTGCGAACGCAAGGAAGCTATGCGTGAGCTGTGTATCAATCTCGATACGGCTGGCCATGAACAAGAAATCATGGACTACTGCCTAGACGATACTAAATATTTGGTTCCTCTTGCGAAGCACATGATTAAAGAATACCAGTGCGCCCTTGACCACAGTAAGCCTGTCGGACCATGCGAAAAAGTGCCAAGCGCACTGGATGTCGCACTCGACATAGGGTACGTAAACAACTGCTGCAGTGAAATAGCGATGCGTGGATTCCCGCTCAATTACGAACGGACCAAGCACATCCGATATAATGCGGCGGCAATCTTGGTTAACAAGAAGCTTGAGTTTGCAGACAAGTACGACGGAACTTATGTATACGAAGGTCCTAAGTGCGATCCACAACGAAAGCTCGTATTCAAGAAAGCACGTCTGCTTGAACACCTTGCACCGATTCTCCGCAAGCACAACATGAAACTTCCGGTAACTGAGAAGGGTACTCCATCGCTTGACGGAAAGTGGGTAAAGGCGGCTCGTGCGGTGGATCCAATTTTCGAGCAGTATTACCAGCTAATGAAGCTCAAGTCAGCACTTCAAGGTTGTTCAAACAACTGGCTTGACAACTACGACGAAAAAGACGGGCGCATATATTACCAGAGCCTCCGTCCGTACACCAGCAACACGTTCCGATGTCAGCCTCAGCCCGGAAAGGGTTTCATCCCCGGATGGGCTAAACCGTTGTTCTGCTTGTTGGAGCCGAAGAAAGGAAAAGTCCTGTATGAGTTCGACTTCAAGTCTGAAGAAACGGACATTCAGGCAGAACTCACTGGCGACGTGAATTATCGCGAAGTGTACACAAGTGGAGACATGTACCTTTGGACGGCTTACACGATTGGGCAGATCCATAAAGCCGAATACGAGGAAGCGGACAAAGCTTACAAGGCTGGCGACGACACTTTGTACAAAGCTCTCAAGGCTAAGTACAAGGCTAACGGTATCCGTGACAGAGCTAAACGCTTCTGGCTTGGGTATTCGTACGGCGCTGGTGCTGAGACGCTTAGCCACCAGTTCGGTTGCTCGGTAGACCAAGCAGACAGGTTCCGTCAGCGAATGGACAGAGCCTTCAACCAAGCATCAATGTACAAGGCGCGTTGGACTGCCGCTACGCTTAATCCGCGAGGCGGACAGACCCACTGGCGTCTGCCAGATAACACTGTCGTCCGTATCGTGCGTAAACCGGGAGAGATTCCGGGCAAGCCAACGGTTATCGGAAATTGGCAGTTCCAAGCTTACGGCGGTGTGATTATCCGTAAAATCATAAAGTGGGCGCACGAATGCAGGGTCCCGGTCATCGCGACTGTGCATGACGCAATCTGGGTCGAAATGGATGACGACAGCAAGCTCCAGGTGCGTGTCCAGTACATCGCAAAGAAGATGAAGCAGATCGCTGACGAAGTGCTTCACGGCGATTCGATGGTTGTCGGTGCTCCAGACGTCGTACACCATGGGGACTGCTGGGCCCCGGAAAAAGAGTTCGTGGATGCGTTCGAACAGATGATGAAGATGTAAAGAAAAATTTTACAAGACTGGGTTGTTTTTATTAAAAAAATAATCTAATTTTGTATCAGAAAGGTTAAGCTCACTGACCTTGCAAAAGAGTTTCGCATCGATGCGGCCCGATTTGTGAACAAGTGAGCGTGTTACACAAGTCGGGCCGATTTCGTTAGGCCCAAAGGACAAGAAACATGTCTAAATTTATTCAAGCGGCGATGAACAATCGCCAGAATGCGTACAGCAGCCAAGGTACTGGTGCCAAGACTGCAAAAGAAGGTAAATTCCTTTGCAAGCTCATCAAGGCAGAGAATACCGAAAACAGAACCAAGACTGCCAAGATGGCCCGTCTCACGTACGAAGTCCTCAACGTCGCTGAAGGCGATGCTGACAACAAGGGTTGCACTTTCTCTGAATACATCAGCGAAAGCCATCAGCAAGAACAGATGCAGCGTCGCTACACCCAGCTTGTAGACCAGCTTCTCAATGCTGGTGTTGCAGAATCAAAGATTTCTGACGAAGACGATGAAACGCTCTTTGAAGCAGTCGTCAGTGCCGTTAACGGTGCTCAGAAGGCTCTTACTAAGGGTGTCGAAATCCTTGCGGCTGTTAAGCGCGTGAAGACCGAAAAGCTCGCCGAAAACGGCAAGCCTTACTACAACAGCTACTTCTTGGCGCTCGACGAACTCGATGATGCTGTAGAAGCACACGAGGAAGGCAAGGCTGAGGCAGAAGCTGAAGAAGCCGAAGAATCGCCCAAGGAAGAAAAGAAGACTTCTAAGAAGCCCACCAAGAAGACCGAGCAGAAAAAGACTGAAGAAGAAGATAACGATCTCCCTTTTAGTTCACCCATCTGAGGATAGAAAAGCTATGGACGAACTTTTGACCAAGGTTTGTTTTAAATGTGGGCGTTTACTGCCCACCCTCAGATGGGAGACGGTCACCTCAACAAGTGCAAGCAATGACGCTTTGTTAACGACACTTGATAGCCATATAAGCGCTTTGCTGGACGTAGTGCCGGGTGGTAAGTACACGGTATATTCGTTTTAGCGTAGTGAGTTAGCCGACCGCTCTGACCGGCTTTAAGTAGACAGAGCGTGTATTGAAATGATTTTTGTGTCGACGGAGCGTGGCGGTATTCGCCGCCATGTCTCTGGTCGGATCAGCTGGGACTTCGTATCTTTGAATTCCCTCACTAGCTGATTCGTCCAGAGCCATGGGGATGGCTCTTTGGCTGACGGATATGGGTTTCCAGCGACCCCCGGAGTCCGTCAGACTGGGTTTTTCTCCGGGGGTCGCATCCTTTTACCTATGAAAAGCCGCCTATACGTAGATGAAAATCCTTTATTGGAAGTAAGACTTCACCCTAAAACAAACATACTTGTTCGTGAAGACGGTGCCTTGTTTTTGCATACACGGGATAAAAAATCAATGCACTGGGTTGTTGTATTGCCTAATAAAAAAGGCAGATGCCGTGGAAGTTTTTGGATTAACGGGAAGAGGGTAAACTATTTTATTCATAGGTTGGTAGCTGAGGCATTCATACCTAACCCTGAAAATAAGCCAACTGTAGACCATATTGATAGAAATCCGTCTAATAACAAAGTATCGAATTTGAGATGGGCTACAAACCATGAACAACGTATGAATTCGTCTCAAGTTATAGGACATAATAGACAAGAACATAGCAAGGTTTACCTTAAAAACTATCGCGAAAATCACATACGTTATACGGATAGCGATGGGATTCGTCGGTCTGCTTTACCAGAGCAAGTTGAAAAAGTCTGGAGTACATCGGTTACTGGGCGTAAGTATTGGCGATATATATTAAAGGAGAATAAAAGTGGAACTTAGTAAGCAACAACAACTTGAGTTTTTGTTTTCCATAGTAACAGAAGCTTCTAAGTGGGAAAAAAGCTCAGGGGATGACCGAGATTCCATTCGTATGGAAGTAGAAGAGCGAATTGCGAGTTTACTTCGCGGTGGGGAAATTATTAAAGATGGACGGATTCAAAGTGTATTATGCCCAGACCCGTCTACTGATTATTCACCGAAGGATGCGTGGACACACGAGCGCGTCCGCGTAAGGTTCTCCGACGGAAAGCAGCACTGGGCAAAACGCTCGCACTGCACCAAGGTCCAGCGCACTGACCGTCCGAACCTCTGGCGTTGGGAAATCCTGCCGGAGTATGAGAAAGAATATAATTTTGACCAAAAAGAGGAAGAATCAGTATGTCAGCAATAACATGGTTTTTTGTTTGTGTCGGATGTGCATTGGTCGGTGTATCTATCGGTTTCATTATGCATAAAAGCTCTGTAGAAAAAGTCGAAGGCGACCCTATGGTTACCAATGACCAGCTTGATGATTATGCTCCGATTGTAATCGAGTGTGAGCTTGGTAAAGCAATGACACTTGAGCAGATGGAACTTGATGTGGTCGCTCCGGAAATAATCAAGATTATGCGCCACTTCAATATTAAGCTGCCGAACTATCCGTCTATCGGGATGTATTCCAAAGAGATATTCCAGTGGTATAATCCTGATTCGGAATATACTAAACTTGTTATCGTCGGATACCTCCGTTATGGTCGTGTCAAGATCGTGTGGACTTGGGTTAAGAAAGACCCAGTGTACATCATTGACCGTGACGCTATCGCTGGCTACGAAGACGCGATAAAGGCTACTTGTGCGGATGCCCCGATTATAATGTGCAATGAAGAGAAAGAGGAATCCAATGACTGAAGAGCAGATACAGAAGAGGCGTGAGCAAGACCGTATACGCAAAGCCAAGAAGCGAGCCGAAAAGAAGGCGGTTGCATCAGCTCTTGACTTGCAGACACCTCCAGAGAAAGTAGAGGTCGCTCCAGAATCCGCAATGCAAGCCAGCTTGGAAGTCCCCTATAGCAACGAAAAGCAGCCAGGTCAACTGATGTCGGATGCCACATTCCACGATTATTTGGCTCGACAGAACCGTAGAAAGTAGTGCCGATGATGCCCGAAATCCGCTTTCGCTACTCTGAGGAATGCCTTGTGAAGTATATGGAGGAACTAAGGCACTCCCAGGGTTGCCAGTGGAGTAACCACTGCGCTGAGTGCAAGCGCTGGGGACAAGGCTTTCACGACGTTTCCGCCGGGAAATTTATCTGTCTAAACTGTATAGCAAAGAAGAGATGGCTTGCAATGGTAGGCGAGCCTAGCGAATATTAACGATACTTTCGTCACATCGACGGGCCACGGACAGACAGTCTGTGGCCTTTTTCGTGCTTGGAATTAATTATTTGCTTGAGGAAGCACGACTATGGCACAACCGAAAGCAAAATTATATCCCGGAGACAAGCACAAGGACACGGTACGCGCCGTGAATCCTACGATGCTGCTGTCCGATTGGCTCCAAGCCAATTACAAGCATGTAACATTCGAGAACCGTATCGCAAAGGGTGGTTCGTCTTTGGTTGTGCCCGACTGCAACGTAAACCTTACTTTCGCCTTGATCTCGACCGACAACATCCAGCAGTTCGCACGACTTGCGTTGCGCGAAGCTCCGGTCGGTACAATTTACGACAAGATTCCCCTCGAATGGTACACAGATAAGTTAGAAGAAGTCAAGCTGCTCCTCACGCGCAAACTGTTGCTCGAACCAGACAACAAGATGGCGTTACGTTACATGAGCGTACTAGAACGCCGCGACTCCGAAAGATGGGGCAAGCCCCAGAAGTCGGTGAGCGTCCACGCCGCTACAGGAGGAGAAGATGGGGAAAGCAAGAAAGTCACCTTCGACTTCGAAATCGTCCAGTAAGGCTCCAGATAAGCCGAAGCTCTCCAAGTGGCAAGAGCAGTTTGTCGGTGTCAAGGACGCCGCACAGTACTTCGATGCTCCATTGAGAATCGCCCAGACTGGTATTTCAGCGGGTAAGAGCCGCGCATTGGCGTGGTGGCTAGTCATGCAGATGGTCAAGCTCAACGGTTGCCGTGTCATCGCGATTGCCCAAACACATAAAGCGCTCAAGCGCGTTTTGATTCGCGAGCTTCAGATTGTGTGCAACATAAAGCATATAAAGTACACGTACAACAAGAGCGACCAAGAGTTTATCCTTGAGAACGGTTCTACTTTGTACGGATATTCTGGGGAGGCTCCGGAAGGTATGTTGGGTCTGTCAGAAATTGACATTCTTGCCATCGACGAAGCCGCATACATTCCGGAAGAATGCTTCAACTATGCATGTGACCGTATGCGTGGTGGTCGTTACAAGCCGATGGTGCGACTCATTTCGTCTCCGCAGTCGATGGGAACTCTGGAGAACTGGTTCAGCAACATTTGTCAGAAACATCCGGAGTTTGTTGTTCGCGCTACGGCTCTAGACAATCCGTTTACGGACGACGCCTTCAAGGACAACCTAAAGGATCGTTACGTTGTCGGTTCCGCCATCTATCGCCAGCAAGTGCTCGGCGAAATCCTTGACTTCGATGCTGCTAACCAGCTTCTCATGCGTTCGGACTTCGTGGCCATGAAGGAGCCTTCACAGATGCGCAAGTTCTGGATGGGCGCTGACTTCTCCGGCCTCGGCGTAGATACCAACACTGTCGTTGTCATCGACGACCGTGGTGTGGTGAGCTGGGAGGCTCAGGCCGAACTCAACACCCAGAGCAAGTGCGCACTTGTCGAGAACCTGTGGAACACCTACAATCCAGCTGCAGCCTGTGCTGACGTTACTGGCGGTTACGGACAAGGCCCGGTCGATTTATTGAAGGTCAAGCAGAAGGAAATGACTGGCGTCAATTTTGCCCAGAAGGCGTACCGCGAAGAGATTGCCGGGTGCGCACGTACCGAAATGTATCTTGAGCTTGCCGACGAAATCAGAAGAGGATTTTGGGTCCCGGAAGAGGCCAAGACCCAGTTGCTCGCTACCCAGGTGGTCATCGACAACCGTGGTAGGCAGAAGCTTATCGAGAAGGACCTAATTAAAAAACAGCTTGGGGGTCGCTCTCCCGACTTGGCCGACGCTATCGCCTTGGCAGTCTACGCCATGCATCACGGCGGTTCAAGCGTGACTGCGGGCTATTCTTCCGACAAGGCAAGGGATGTCGCGGCTAAGTTCCTCGCTATGTGGGGTTAATTATTTGTGTGAATCAAAATTTAGCCGGGAGTTCAGATGGAAGTCCGCGACATTATCAAAGAAGCATTGACAAGAGCTGGACTTTGCTCACGACGCCAAGCGCCCAATGACTCCATGGTTGAGTCTGCATACCAGCTCCTGAAGGCAATCTCAAAAAAGTATAACAACGACTCATTCTTAGCATTTACCCAGACCGACGCCAAGTTGCCGTCGGCCCCGCTTATCCACGTATTCGACAAGTCCGACACCATGCTCGGTGCGGACAACTACCTCTATGAAACTACGACCGCGTTGCTGAACGTGTATCCGACTGCAGAAATGTACGAGGCCGGGTCCTACGCTATGGCCAAGGACGACATGAGCAAGGTCTATACGGCGGAGCACGTCGCCCAGAATGTTTACCGTTGGATTGAGCATCCGGTGGATGAGTACGACACGCGCACCCAGGAAATTATCCGTTATACTAGGGCAAGACATATCCGTCTGCGTGACGTGAGCAAGCTCAACACGCTCATGACAATGACTGGCTCCGGACCTTCGGAAATCAACTACAAGTTAAATTTCCAGCCAGCTGACAACTTCAGCCGCTTCGAAATGAATTCTCCGACGTGGACTTGGACTCCGCTCTCTGAAGGAGAATTTGTCATCGAAGTCAAGCCTTACGTCTGCAACTCGGTTTCCAACCTCAAGCTCAACTACAACAAGCGCTTCGACTTCGACATCGACACGGACTTGCGCATTCCGGACAGCTACATCGAACTCTTGATCGTGTCGCTTACGTACAAGCTCGCCCTGTCCCATCCTCGTCTGGATGCGGAGCAGATGGCTCGTCTAAAGAATGAAGTTGACGATATGCTTTCCAACGTGGCTGTTCCAAGGGCCGATGCACGTATGGTCGTGCGTGACAGTTGTGGACAACGTGCAATCGATGCCAACAACGTATTGACCGGAGCAATCTTCGGAGGTTACTAATGTCTCGTGCTATCCTTGTACAGAACATCGCTGGCGGTCTCAGCCGCTCGAACCTTGTCAAGGTCGGCATGGGCGAGTCCCTCAATATGTACCCGGAAACCCAGGACATTACGGACAAGAGCACGACCCTGCTCATGCGCTCTGCCGAAGGTGCCAAGAAGTTTGTCGAAAATGCATTCGACGGCCAGTGCCGTGGTCTGTTCCGTGTGAGCCGTGGCTTTGACGGAAGACCGGCCCTTTATGCCGTGTTCGGCTCCAAGCTCTACCTTGTCGTTGACACCGGAACTCCGTATGAAATCGGTGACATCGGTTCTACCCTTGGCGCAGTTTCTATGGCGGAGACCAATGGCTATGGGGCAGCGGCCCCGCACTTAGTTCTGGTCGATGGCCTCCGTTGCTATGCGGTGGACGTGACCATGACGGTAGCCAACCAGCGCACCGACTTCCGCGCAATCGAGCTTCCGAACCGTGTAAACGACACGACCAGCAAGATCGAGCCGACCCACGTCTGCTACGCGTTCAACTACCTTGTATGCAACGACAAGGCTGCCGACAAGATTTATTTCTCGAAGCTCTATCCGTTCGAAACCACTACGAGCACGAACGAGACAGATTATGACATCTGGCGCGTGAACGATACCGAAGGAGGCATCGGCCTCTGGGAATTCTGTGACTGGGCACCGGACAACACCTTGGCCATAATCTCTACGCATTCCAAGATCTATTCGTTCGGACAGTTGAGCTGGCAAGCCTTCAGCTTCAACGACGACGCCAACAACCCGTTCTCTTGTCCGGACAACGCAGCCGGGTCTATCGGCATCCGTGCCGTGGGTTCGCTCGCAAAGATTGCTGACAAGGTGTTGTGGTTAGGTACATCCGAAATCGGCGACAATGCGATATTCATGATCGAAGGACTGGAAGTAACCCGCGTGTCTACTCCGGACCTCGAACGCGAACTGGCGATTATCAAGAATCCGGAAAATGCGACGGCCCAGATCTGGCAAGAGCATCAGCACACTTTCTACGCAATCACGTTCCAGGACTCCGACAAGACCTACGTCTACGATGTCGGCGAGAATGCTTGGCACGAACGCGCAAGCTATGACGCCAAGAACCGTCTCCGCTGCTGGCGCTACACCGATGCGACCTATGCATACAACAGAACCATCGTTGCATGCGGTACGGAGCTTTGCCAGCTTGACGAGAACGTCTACGAGGAACACGATGGCCGTCCTATCCTGAAGCTTCGCCGTGGTGGCGTACTGACTTCGAACGACCAGCCGTTCTATCTGGACAGCGCAGAGCTTATCTGTAACCAAGGTCAGCACGGCTATCCGACAAGGCCGGGCGACTACCTCAGCAACACGTTCCTTGAGTCCAACCCAAGAATCTCGATACGTTATTCGTGGGACGGCGCGACTTGGAGCGACTACGAGGACTACTACCTTGGCAAGACTGGTGAGTATGAGTGGACGACGGTGATGTGGTCGCTTGGACTGGGAAGGTTTTTCACGCTTGAGGTGAGCACGACGGAGAAGATTCCGTTTGCCATCGAGAACCTCAAGGTACAGTTTACACAGTGCGGGAACTTTGTATGATAAAGCTTATTCGATATGACGGTGAGTTCAACCCGAACCAAGAAGCTCTCAAGGGTCGCTGGGGACAGCGCGGTGAAGAGTTCGGTTCGTTCATTGCCGTCAAGAACATGCTTTTCGTCATCCTGTACAAGGGAGCGTCGGTAACCGACTATGAGTTGCCAGCGGTCCACGACGGATTCTTGCAGTGCTCCGACGGGAGCATCGTGCTTATAGAGAATAACAAACTAACGTGCAACCTCGGTGAAGGCGTGACGGCGCATGGAATACTCAAGTTGCAAGGGGATAACTAAATGGCTCCAATCGTTGCAGCGGCCTTGATAGGTGCCGCCACCACGATCGGTACGGACATTGC
>Ga0265299_10000985_pt1 | contig 34327 bp, 61 predicted proteins | sample AusTroGonzalo_MG_4_FD_193485 | JGI IMG/M metagenome (GOLD analysis project Ga0265299, IMG submission 193485) | Bovine rumen microbial communities from tropical cattle in Woodstock, Queensland, Australia - Gonzalo_02 | ecosystem: Host-associated > Mammals > Digestive system > Stomach > Rumen ... | reverse complement strand
TAAAATTAAGTTCTATCATATATAATTTGAGATATAAATATGATTTGAATATAGAAACTGAATATATAGAATTTACTGATAGATTTGGAAACAAAGCAAGATACGGAAAATATAATTTGGCAAAGGAGGACAACTAATGAAAAATACAGTAATATTAATTGGAAGAATAGCAAAAGATATAGAATTAAGAAGCACTAAAAGTGGAAATGATGTTGTGCAATTTAATTTAGCAGTTGCTAGAGAGTTTAAAAATACAGAAGGAGTATATGAGACAGATTTTATTAACATAACTACTTATAATCAAACAGCAAAATTTCTAAGCGAATATGCCAACAAAGGAGATTTAGTTGGTATAAAAGGAAGAATACAAACTGGAAGTTATGAAAAAGATGGAGAAATAAAATATACCCAAACAATAATTGCTGATAAAGTGTCATTTTTAGCTTTTTCTAAAAAAGATGAACAAAAAAAAGAACCAGCTAAAGAAGAAACAAATAATTTTGAAGATTATGAAAATAGCATAGCTATGGAAGATATATCTACTGATGATTTACCTTTTTAGGAGTAATTATGAATGAAAAATTATATTTATTTAACCCATATAATATAAAAAAGGTAGATAGTAAAGAAATAGAAAAATTGTATAAAGAAGTTATGAATGGTCTTTTAGAAGAACCTAATACAATGTATGAATATGCACATAATATCGAAGTATATAGTAATCTTAATTATCTTAATGGAGAGGTTATTGCTAGATTAACAGAAGATTTGATTAATTTAAAAACAGAAATAGAAATAGGAAAAGCAACAAAGTCAGTAGATGAAAGAAAGAATTGGAATGTTGAAAGAGATGGTAAACAACCTGCTATGGTATATTTTGAGGCATTAGGAACAAAGTTTTGTGAAAAGGAAATAAAACTATTGGCAAGAAAAGAATGTTCGTTAAAACGCTTTAAAACGGCATATTCTAGTATAGAGGAAAAAATAAATGCTTTAAAGAAAAAAATGGATAGCATTAAGTATGAGGAATTTAATGAGTAAATCAATAATAAGTATAGAAAAGAGATGTGGTGTATGTGGTAAGAAAAATAATCTCCACTTACACCATATATTCTTTGGAAAAAATAGAAAAAAAGCCGATGAAGATGGATTAACTATATATCTGTGTTATGAACACCACGAAGGTACTAAAGGAGTTCACGGAAAAGATGGACACGAATTAGATATAAAATTAAAAAGATTAGCAGAAAAAAATTGGTTAGAACATTATGGAAAGACAGAAGATGACTTTATAGAAAGATATGGAAGGAATTATTTATGAAATTAATATGTTTTTTAAAAAGAATATTTTATAGTATAGTGCATTTGCAAATAATAGATGGACACGATTATGTAGAAATATATAATAATAAAGATGTTTCAATATTAAAATGTTCTAGATGTAATCATATTAGTGTTGGTTTTTATGAAAGTAGATAGAGAGTTATATGAAAAATTAGTTGGTAAATCTAAAACAAACAAATATCATAATATAAAAACAATTTATGATGGAATATTATTCGACAGCAAGAAAGAAAGTCAAATTTTTGCAAGATTAAAATTGATGGAAAAAGTTTGTTTAATAAAGGATTTAGAATTACAAGTTGAGTATGAATTATTGCCAAAGTTTGAACTAAATGGCAAAACATATCGAAAAACAACATATATAGCCGATTTTAGATACTTTTCTAATGAGGACAATAAAATACATATCATAGATGTAAAAGGCGTTAAAACAGACATATATAAGTTAAAAAAGAAACTAATGGCATATATACATAAAATAGAAATAGAGGAGTTGTAAAGTGAACGACGCTAGGAAGAATTATTTAAAATCAAGAAAATATTATAAAAATCTATTAAAAGAAAGAATAAGTAATTATATTTATGGAACAATAGAAATAATAATTGCACTAATATTTATAATGGCACATATCCAATTAGTATATTTGGTAATAGATAGTGAAGATACAGCAGACAGAATAAATAAATGTTTAGAAAGTAATACAATGAATTATTGCCAAAATAATATTAAATAGTGATTTGCAATTTATATTAAATATGTTATAATGATTATGTTAGCAGCAATGTTAACCCCATAGTCTTTAGAAGAATTGGAATTTGTTTACCTCCATTCTTCTTTTTATTTGCTTTTTTATAATTTATATGTTATCTTATATTAAAAGAGGGTATGATTATGAGAATAGTTGATTTATTAATTGGATTAATTATTACAGGCATAGTGGCTTCACTATGTCTTTTTATATGTTTACTTGTAAACATAAAAGAAGAAATATGGGGAATGATAGAAGAAAAGGAGGAAGAAAGTGATAGAAGAAGTTGACTTTAGTATATGCCCGTATATAAAAGATAATATGTGGTTTTTTACTTACTATGATTTTTGTGATAATAGGAAAGTATTAAAAAAAATGTATGAAGAACTAGAAGAAACAGCACAACAATTTTATAAATGGTACGTATATGCTAATATTCATATGGATATATGTTATAAAAACAAGATATGGGACTACCTTAACGGATATGATAATGGAGAAGAATTATTAAAAGCAAAGAGATTTTACAAAGCTAGATAGGGTGTTTGGTGGTTTTTAAATATCGTGCTAAAATACCATTGGAAGGTAGGTTAGCTGTGGAAGAACTTTTAAAGAAAATGGAAGAATATTTGGTAAAAAAGAAAAAGCCATATATTAAAAATGTAATGAAAGACCTAAACCTAAAAGAATATGAAATAATAGGTTTAGTAGAAATGTTAAAGCAAAAAGGATACTTATTTGATATAGTAGGAGAACAAATAGTACAACAAAGAAAAGGAATAGATAATAATGAAGTATATCAAGTGCCTAAAGTTAAAAACCATTACAAATGGTTATTTATAAGCGATAGCCATTTATGTAGCAAACACGATAGGGTTGATATATTAAATTATCTTTATAATGAAGCGACAAAAAGAGGAGTAGACGCAGTATTACATTGTGGAGATATAACAGACGGAATGTATCTTAATAGACCACAACAAGCTTATGAATTGCGTTGCCAAGGGTTTGATAATCATTTAAAGTATGTGGTAGATAAATACCCTAAAACTGACGAATTTAAAACTTATTTTATAGGTGGTAATCATTTAGACACATACATAAGAAATGGTGGAAGCGATATGGGTAGAGCCATTTCAAAAGAAAGAGATGATTTGGTATATCTTAATCCTGATACAGCAAAGATAATGTTTGGCAAGACAGGTATATTAATGCACCACGGAAGCGGAAATCAAGCATATAGTTTAAGCTACAAATTGCAAAAGTATGTTGAAACGATAGATGATGAAGATATATACTTTATTATGCAAGGGCATTTTCATAGAGCTTTAATGATGTACTATATGAATAGATATTGCTATCAAGTAGGTGCATTAGTAGACGAAAACAATTGGAGCAGGTCAATGGGACTAAAAAACGAAAAATCTTGCTATTGGATAGAAACTAATGTAGATAGCAAGGGAAAGCCAATAGAAGTGCAACAAGAGTTAGAAACATTTGGAAACAAACTAATTAGAAAAAAATATTAATATATGATATAATTTAATTAGGAGGTAATTTATGGAAATTATTAACAAGAAACTAGATGAGTTAAAACCTTATGAAAATAACCCAAGATTTAATGATGACGCTGTTGAATATGTAGCAAAGTCTATAAAAGAATTTGGTTTTAAAGTGCCTATTATTATAGACAAAAATGGAGTAATAGTAGCAGGACATACAAGATATAATAGCAGAGATATATGGATATAAAGATGCAAAAAGGATGGTTTTATTAGGATTTGCAATGAATTTTGTAGGAGTATTATTATTTACCTTAGCAATACATCTACCAAGTTCGCAATTTTGGTTTAATCAAAATGCGTTTAGTACAATATTAGGAACAACATTAAGAATAAGTATTGCAAGCTTCACTGCTTATATAATTGGCTCATTAACTAATAGTGGAATAATGGTATGGTTAAAGAAGAAATTTCCAAAATCATTATTTATTAGAGCAATTAGTTCAACAATAGTAGGTCAATTCCTAGATAATGCAGTATTTGCAACAGTTGCTTTTCTAGGGGTATTGCCAAATGCTGCTATATTATCAATGATTATTGGTGGAACAATATTTGAAGTATTATATGAAATTATATTCTATCCAATAACAAAATTATCTATTTGTAAATGCAAAAAATATATAGAAGAATAATATGAATGTGGAAATAATAGGAATAATAGCAAGTGTAATTATATTAATTGGTTTTTTATTCAGAAAAGAAACGACAATAAGAAAGATAAATATAGTAGGTGCTTTATTCTTTGTAATATATGGAATAATAAATAATGCTATTAGTGTATGGTTTTTAAATGGAATGTTAATAGTTATTCATTTATATTATTTATTAAAAAAGTCAGGGCAATAGTCCTGATTTGTTTTTTTGCAAAAATATGATATTATTATATAAAGAGGTGGAAATAGTGGCTGGAGGTAAAGATAATTTAATACCAGAAGCACATAAGCTAACACTCGAAGAACAGTCGGCAGGTGGTAGAGCTAGTGGTAAAGCAAGAAGAGAAAAAGCCACTATGTTATCTACGCTTGAAAAACTATTAGATGAAGAATATATACAAAAAGGAAAACCAACAGGAAAGACTTATAGAGATTTAGCTACTTTAGGTTTAATACAAGGCGCTGCTAAAGGTTATGGTAATAACTACAAAATAATTCAAGAGATAATGGAAAAAAAAGAAAAGAAAGATGAAGAACAAGACATTATAGTCGTATTACCAGCAAAAGATATATCTAGTTCATTTACAGATATAAATAGAGCAATAGATGATAGAGAGTATCGAGAATACTATTTTGAAGGTGGCCGTGGTAGTACAAAGTCGTCATATATAAGCGAAAAGATAATAGAACTACTAGAAAACAACCCTAAAATGTGTGCTGTTGTATTGAGAAAAGTAAAAGATACATTAAAAGATAGTGTATATGCTCAATTAGAGTGGGCGATAGATACATTAAGCGAAAGCTATCCGGGACTAAAAGAAAGATGGAAGCTAACTAAAAGTCCATTAGAAATAGCAAATACAAGAACAGGACAAATAATATATTTTAGAGGTGCAGACGACTATGGAAAGATTAAATCATTAAAGACACCTAAAGATATGTATGTAGGTATAACTTGGTATGAAGAGTTCGACCAGTTTGCTGGTATGATGGAAGTTCGTAAAATAAACCAGTCTTTAATCCGTGGCGGAGAGGACTTTATCCAGTTTTATTCATATAACACACCAGCAAGTAGCCAACACTTTGTTAATATAGAAAAGATAGTACCTAAAGATAGTAGAATAGTACATTTAAGTGATTATAGAAGCGTACCAAAGAAATGGTTAGGACAAGCATTTATAGATGAAGCAGAGTTCTTAAAAGAAGTAAACGAAAAGCTATATAGAAATGAATATCTAGGGGAAATGACAGGCGTAGGTGGAAATGTATTTGAGAATGTAGAATTAAGAGAGATAACAGATGAGGAAATAAACACATTTGATTATACTTATCAAGGATTAGACTTTGGATGGTTTCCTGACCCATTGGCTTGGACACGAGTTTGCTATAATTCAAATAATCGTGTATTATATATATATGATGAATATGTTGTAAACAAAATGAGCAACGCAAATGTTTGGGAACATTTAAAAGAAGAAAAAGGTGTGACGGAAGATGACTTAATTATAGCTGATAGTGCAGAGCCAAAATCAATAGGAGATTTTAAAGCGTATGGAGCATTAATGAAAGGTGCAGAAAAAGGACCAGGAAGCGTAGATTATTCTATGAAGTGGTTATCATCACTAGCTAAAATAGTAATAGACCCTAGAAGATGTCCTGTATCGGCACAAGAGTTTAGTACATACGAATATGAACAAGACAAAGATGGTAATTATATAAGTGGTTATGTAGACGCAGATAACCATACAATAGATAGTGTAAGATATGCGTTAAATAATGTTTGGAAGAAGAAAGGATTATAGAAATGTTTAAAAGTATTATAAATTATATTTTAACCAATGTGTTTAAAATAAATACACAAACAACAAATAAAGAAATAGACGATAATAGTAAATATGCGAAGCTATATGAAAGCATAGATGATATTAACTTTGCTAGTATATTTAGTAATAAGCTATCTAATTATGTAATAAATGATAGCAATATGAATATAGAAGGAGACAACGCAAGAGCAGACTTGTTAAATATGACAGGTCAATCTATGTGGAAGAAAGCTAAAAAGATAACTTCTATGGCATTTGGATATGGTGGAGTTATAGTAGTACCTTATGTAAAAGGTGGAAAGATATACTATAACCTAGTACCACAAAATAGGCTAACAATAGATGAAACAGATGGAGATTTAATAACAGGTGCTACTGTATTAGCAGAAAGAAAAGTAGTAAGAGGAAAGATAAACGAAACCGTATATTTAAGATGGACTAATTATCAAATAGACAATGGAAATCTAACTATTACACAACAATATAGTGATGAAAAAGGTAATCAAATACCAGCACCAGAGTTTTGGAAAGATATTCAAGAAGTTATGGGAATAACAGGAGTAGATAGAGTTCCGTTTGGATATATTAAAAGTCCTATCAATAATAGAAAAGCAAACGATAAGTATGGAGTACCTATTACATATGGTTGTGAAGCTACTATACTTGAAATAAAGACTACTTTAAAACAATTAATAAGAGAATATGAACTTAAAGAAGCGTTTGTAGGTGCCGATGTAACATTATTTAATGGTGAAAATGCATTGCCTAAAAATGGATTATTTAAAAAGGTAAATGCTGGAGATGATGACTTCTTTGAAGTGTTTGACCCTCAATTTAGAGATTTTACTATTAGACTTCAAGAATTGTATAAAAGATTAGAACACGAAGTAGGAACAAGTTATGGAATATTAAGTGAAGTAGATACAACACAAGCAACAGCTACTGAAATAAAGCGTAGTATGTATGATACATTTACAATATGCGATGATATGAGAAGCAATATTGAAAAAGGAATGGACGATTTCTTTGTGGCTTGTAATGTATTAGCAAACGCTTATAATTTATCTCCTCAAGGAGAATATGAAGTGAGCTTTGATTGGTCTTATAGCTTATTAGAAGATACTGCTACTGAATGGAACCAATTAACTTATGCTAATAGCAAAGGTATTATAAGTGATGTAGAATTAAGACAATGGTTAAAACCTGATGAAACGCTAGAAGAAAGCCAAAAGGCAATAGACGAAATAAAAGAGAATGAGCCGAGTGTAGATGATTTATTAGGGACTAAAAACGAATAGGAGGTAATCCTATGATTAGTGAAGAACAAATAGAATTATTAGTAGAAAGATTAGTAGAAAGAATAAATAAAGCCAATACTTACTTTTTAAAGAGTATTGGTTCTTCTATAAAGAAGATAAAAAACCTAACACCTAGCCAAGCACACCAATTAGTACAGATACTTAAGTATGGTGGTAATTATGAAGATATAGTAAGAAAGATATCAAAATATACTAACTTAAATATACAAGATATAGATAATATATTCTCAAGCTATGCTAGAACAGACCAAAGGTTCTATGAAAAGTTTTATAAGTATAGAAATATACCATTCACACCATTTAACGAGAATATAGCATTAGTAAGACAAACAATGGCATTGTCTAATATAGCCAAAAATGAAATGTATAATATGTTTAGAACAAATGTGCTAGGATATACAATAAATGGGAAGTTTTATAATTTAAAAGAAACCTATATAAAGGCATTAGACGAAGCAGTATTAAATGTAGGGCAAGGAAAAGAAACATTTGATAATGCAATGACACGCATTTTAAAGGATATAGGGGGTTCTGGGCTAAAGACCATAGATTATGCTAGTGGTAGGTCAGTTCGCCTTGATAGTGCCTTAAGAATGCATTTAAAAGGGGAATTAAGAGAGCTACATAATGAAAACCAAAAATTAATAGGAGAGGAATTTGGCTATGATGGGGTAGAAATATCAGTACATAGCTTCCCAGCAATAGACCACGCACCAGTACAAGGTAGACAATTTAGTAAAGAAGAATATGCTAAACTAGACGCTGGTTTAGTGGCTAAAGATGTAAAAGGCAGAACATATACATTAGACCACGATGGTAAAGGCGGTTATAGACCTATTAGTGAGTTAAATTGTTATCACTATATATTTAGTATAGTATTAGGTGTAAGTAAACCTGAATATACAGATAAGCAACTTCAACAAATAATAAATGATAATAAAAAGGGTTTTGAGTTAGATGGCAAACATTATTCTTTATATGAAGGTACACAATTACAAAGAAACATAGAAAGAAAGATAAGAGAACAAAAGGATATACAAATATTAGCTAAAGAAAGTGATAATAAAGAGTTAATATTACAAAGCCAAAGCAATATAACCAAACTAACGCATAAGTATAGAGAATTAAACAAAATAAGTGGTTTGCCAAGTCAAATGGAAAGAGCTAAAGTTAGTGGATATAAAAGAGTTGCAATAAAATAAATAATTTGTTATAATTAAATTGTACTTCTATTTGAGTTAGAAGCTATAAATTTGTGCTACCTTTATTGGTAGCATAGAGTAGATATACAAATTGTTATGTCAATTCTTTTGTGTTATTTCGTTAATACAAAGGTGTTACAGTTTCGCCTGTGGCTGTTATCTATTCTGTGGTGCTTATAATAGGCACTAGAAGTCCTAATTTTGTTAGCCATTTAGGTTAAACATTACCTCTTGTAGGTAGTGTACTGATGATAAAGAGAGAACGTTAGAGATAAGCTGTCTAACTGGTCGAACCTTGGTGCAGAACTTTGAACGTACGATATAGGGAAGCTAAATTAAGGAATGGAAGCGAAATTTTATCATTAGTACAGTACTTATAAGAAACGTTTTCACTTCCCTAAAGGAAACCAAGTGCAAACTGGTTTTCTTTTTTAGTTATAAAACTTTTACTTGACATTATCATATAATTATATTATAATAAAATTATAAATAAGGAGGTAAATAAGATGAAATTTAGGTTGTGGGTAAAAGTTAGTCTAGCGTTAATAAGCATAATAGCAATTTTAATGTTGCTAAATAAGTGGACTGATAAAGAAGTAAATCAATGCATCGAAAGTGGAAATACTGAACAATTTTGTAAACAAGCAATATATAAATAAAGAAGGAGTGGAAAAAATGTTAAATCAAATAGTTTTAGTAGGAAGAATAATAAGAATAATAGGAGAAGAAAGAAAAAAATATACATTAAAAATTGCAGTATCAAGAAGTTTTAAAAATCAAAATGGAGAGTATGATACAGATATTGTACCTATAATATTATGGAATGCTTTAGGAGAAAATACAAAAGAATATTGTAAAAAGGGAGACTTAATAGGAGTAAAAGGTAGAATACAAAATAACAACGGAAAGATAGAAATAATAGCAGATAAGGTAACATTCTTAAGTTCAAAGAAAGAGGAAGAATAATGATAGATAAATTAAAAGAAGAGTTAACTTTAGATGATTTAAAAGAAATGGTAAGCGATGTTAATGGTTGGAATGGACAATTAGATGATTTATATTATTATGAAAATGATGAGTATTTCTTTCAAGACTTTTTTGGACATAAAGTTGATGAAGCAGTTAGAGCAGTATGCTATGGTAACTATGAGTATATGGACGATTATGTACATTTTAATGCTTATGGTAATTTAGATAGTTGTAGCGAATTAGAATATGAAAAAGAAATAGAAGATAGTGCAGAAGAAATAATAGAAGCATATTTAGATAATATAGATGATATGTATGATGATGATTTAAAGAAAAAAATTAAAAGATATATAGGAGAAATAAAGGAAGGCGATAAATTATGGCAAAACTAGCAAAAAATATATATATAACAGCAAAAGGAGAAAGAAAACTTAATTGTTATGTTGTATCTATACCAAAAGAAGTGGTTAATAAAACAAATTTAGCAGAAAAAAAATTAATATTTGAAGCAAAGGATAACAAGATAATAATAAAGGAAGAAGGCAGCAAAACAAAATAATAGAGGTAGTTTGTCAATATCCTGATTTAGTGCTATAATATAATTAGGAAGGGACGATTAATTATGGAGTTGACAATAGCATTAGCATTAAGTATACTATCAAGCGTAATTGCTGTAAGTAATTTTGTCCTATCAAGAAAAGATAAGGCTATAAAAGACGCTAAAGAAACCAATATGGAACTAATAAATTATAGACTTAATGAACTAGATAAGAATGTACAAAAGATATTAGATAAGTTGGACACATATGATAAAGAAGTAGACGAAAGAATAGAAAAAGCATTACAAGAACACATTAAAATATATCATGGAGATAAATGATGGGGATTAGGGAAGAAGTTGAAGATATGAAGAAAGAAGTTCGAGCAGTAAAAGAACAAAGTCTTGCATTTGAGATGATAAGTGATTATAAAAAACAAAACAAAAGATTATTTATAATGTGGATAATAACAATAATTGCTTTTATAGGATTATTAAGCTATACGATATATTTATTGAATGATATTGGAACAGAAGAAATAACTACAACCGAAACGACTACACAGGAAATAGAAGATGTAGATAGCATAGATAGTAGTTATATTATAAACGGAGATAACTATGGTAAGAATTAAGCAAACTAAAGTTAAAACTACAAAGATAAGAAGAAAATATCGTAAGTCTAAAAGAAAGTAGCATATGAACTATTTTGAACTTACAAGAACCGATTATGAATATATCGTAAAAGAGTGTATGCTAGATGAAGAATACCAAAAGCTATTAGAGTGTAAGATAAAGGGATATAGTAGAGTTAAGATAGCAATGGAATTAAATGTTAGTGAATACACAGTAGATAAAATGCTACAAAAATTAAAGAAAAAGATTAAGAAAATATTATGAGAACTTTACAAACTAAAGTTCTTTTTTTATGCCATAATAAAGGCGTAATTGAGGGAAACCTGCAATTACTAGAAGGAGATATGTATTCGTTAATTTGTTTAAAACGCATTTTAAGGAAGTAGCATATCTCTTTTTTTATAGGAGGAGATATTATGTATAACAGCCCTTATTATTCTTATAATCCACAAGCAAATATTGATAGGATTAATAATCAAATAGCAGAGTTAGAAAAAATGAAGCAACAAATTCCACAGCAGTTGCAACCTACCAATTTAACTCAAAACTTCCAATTAGCACCCAATAATAACTCTATGAGATATGCTAATTCACTGGAAGAAGTACAAAAGGACATTGTTATAGGTGATACTCCTTTTTTTAGTAAGGATTTAAGCATTGTATGGATAAAAGACATTAAAGGAAATATAAAGACTTATGAATTAAAGGAGATTATACCTAAAGATAACAAAGACTTACAAATAGAGTATTTACAGGCTCAAATTGAAGAATTAAAGAAAGGATTAAAGTATGAACGCAATGAATATATTAGTGAACCAGTTGCAGAACCAGTTAAAGATGAGAAACCCCCAACTGTTTCAACAGTTTCAAAATCTACAAAAAAACCAAAGTAATCCACAGGAAGCAATAAATAACATAATAAAGAATTATAGTCCTGAACAAATGGCAAAGTTTAAAGAGTATGCTAATGGGTTTGGAATAACAAACGAACAACTAGACCAATTCGGTATTAACTCAAAAAAGAGTTGATATAAATTATATAGAAAGGAGTAAGACTAATGAACGGAGGAAACGGAATACAACCTACTGTTGAACTAGCTACAACAAATGGTGCATATCCATACCCAGTAATGTATGGTAATGGATTTGGTGGAAATAGTGGCTTTTTAGGTGGAGATGGTTGGATAGTTCTATTATTACTTCTAGCCTTTGGTGGAGGTTGGGGTAATGGTAATGGTGGCTTCTTTGGAAATGGAGGATTTGGACAAGATTATGCTTGGCTATCTAACGGACAAAAAGAAATTATGCAAAATACCAACAATGGATTTGACACATTACATTTATCTAACCAATTAGAAAGTAATAGAGACGCATTAAATAACATTTCAACTCAATTATGTAATGGATTTAATGGACTTAATACAAGCATATTAACTAGCACTAATGACCTTAATACTTCATTCTTGAATTGTTGCTGTGAGAATAGATTAGGCTTGGCTAATCTAAATTCAACTATTATTAGCGAAAACTGTCAAGACCGTGAAGCATTAAGCAACGGAATTAGAGATATTATTGCTTCTCAAACTGCTTCTACACAACGCATATTAGACCAATTATGCAACGATAAGATAGATGAAAAGAACGAGAAAATTGCTGACTTACAAAGACAATTAAGTATGGCTGATTTAAAGGCTAGTCAAATAGCTCAAAATTCATTTATTGCACAAGGTTTTGCTGATGAAGTAGACGCTTTATACAACAGATTAAGCAACTGTCCAGTACCTAGTACACCAGTATATGGACGCACACCAATATTCACTTGCAACAACAACGGATGTGGTTGCAATGGATATGCTACAAACATTATTTAAGAGTAGATAACTACAAACCTGATAACAGGAACTTGAAATTATGAGATAGACAAGTTCTATCTCTTTTTGTTTAGAAAGGAGAATATAAATGATACAAGCATTACAAATAACACCAGAAATTCTAACAAGTAATACCGATAATATTAATTTTGATACAGTTGATTTAAGAAGTAGGACTGCTAACTGTTGTGGATGGCTACAATATATGCCAGAAGGAAGCGACTTTACAATTATAGGTGGTGGAACATTTAAAGTTAACTTTAATGCTAATGTCACAAGTGATACTGCTGGTTTAGTGGCTTTGGCTTTAAAGACAGCAACCGGAACAGATGTTGAAGGAACTGAAATGGACGCAGAAATAACAACTGCTGGAAACTATATTAATATATCGTTTACTAAATTATTAAGAATATGTCCTAGAGTTAATACAACAATAGCAGTAGGCTCTTTACCAGCTACATTAACAGGAACTACAACACCTACAAGTACAGCAACTGAAATACCAGTTATTAAAGACGCTAACTTAATAATTGAAAAAATAGCATAATGAATAATCCAATAGAAAATTTATCGTTGGTGTTGCAAATAATAAGTTTAGAATTATTGTTTAAAGACTATAACAATAGTGATTTAATGCAAGAACTACAACACCAAAATAGAGATTATTTAGAAAAGATAATAGAACAAAATAAACAAATAATAAGCCTTTTAAATGAAGGGAGGTAGCTATGGAAGAAGATTTAGCTAACAAAACATCAAAAGCAATAGAAAGAATATTAAAAGAAGGTATTGCTACAACTAATATAGATAATTTATATAAGTTAGTTGACATATACAAAGACGCAAAGGAGGTAGAAAGTATGAATTATGGAAACTATAACGGATATGGAAATTATGGAAACTATGGTAGACCAGGATATGATAGCTATGGTAGAGATAACTACGGGGAATACGGACGCAGAGGATATGATATGAAATATCGTGGACACGAAAACATAGATAGAATGGCTGGAGAATATGGAAGATATATGGAAAGCAAAAATAGATATGGTGCTGGAGAAGAAACTGATAAATCGTTTCATTATATGGTAAAAGCATTAGAAGATTTTATTATGGTGCTACACGAAGAAGCCGATACTCCAAAACAAAAGCAAATGCTTAAAGAAAGCTTACAAAAGTCTATGATGTAATATGTTTACTTATAGAAATCAAAACCCTTATAATCGACATATAGATGACTGTGTTGTAAGAGCAATAAGCACACTAACAAATAGAAGTTGGAAAGAAGTTTTTGACGAGTTAAGCGATTTAGCAAGTGAAGATGGGTATATGTTTGACAATGTAATATTTGTAGAAGATTATTTAGATGATAGATACCCAAGAGAATGCCATTACTCAAAGACTGTTGGAGAATTTGCTAGAGAATATCCAGTAGGCAAATATGCAGTGACGATGAACGGACATATAACGGCAATAGTAGATGGCAATATAATAGATACTTTTGACCCTTCTAATCGTATAATGAGGTGTGCTTGGAGAATAGAATAAGAAGCAAAATTGCTTCTTTTTTAGTTGTATGTTATAATGTGAATAGAATTGGAGGCATTTATGCAAAAGTTTAAGAAGATAACCAAATATGTTGTCAATTCCTTAAATATGATTAATATGCTTTTATTAGGACTTGCAGAAGTTTGGGAATGGCAAATAGACAAGATAAGTGCAACGCTAGTAGTTATAACTGGTGTAATATCAGCATATCTTGTTAGTGGAAAATTATTTGAAAAGGAGGAAATTTGTGAAAGCGAGAGTATTGGATAATAATGAATGTAGAATAACCCAAGGATATAATATATTTACTCATAAAGCACTGGATATGGTTAAATATTATAGCGCCACCTGTAATATAACAGCACATACTGAAGGAGTTGTAGTATGGATACAAACTGGGCAAAAACATAATCCAGGTGCAAAAGGAAATTTAAGCTATGGAAATTGTGTTAAATTAAAGCATCCTAATGGATATTATACTTTATACGCTCATATGGCTTATGTTAATGTTAAACTTAATCAAAAGGTTAAAAAAGGTCAAGTTCTTGGTTATATGGGCAATACAGGAAATTCATATGGTGCGCATTTACATTGGGAGGTAAGAAACACTAAAGATAGTTTAATTAATCCTACGCCATACTTAAATGCAGACCTACCAAACACTAAAGAAATATATCAAACTTATGATAATAAGAAAAATCAATGGCTTCCTACTGTTAAAATAGGAAGTAAAGACTATGCTGGCAATTTTGGAAATGCTGTAAGTGGATTTAGAATGACAGAAAACACATATAAATCACACGATAAAGTAAAAAAAGAATGGCTACCTGCTGTAAATGGTATGTCTGATTATGCTGGTAATTTGCCTAATGATATGGATGCTATTGCTATAAAAACAAGCAAATATAAATATAGAGTACATATTAAAGGTGGAGGCTGGTTGCCTTGGGTAACAGGATATAACACAAAAGACGCAACTAATGGATATGCTGGTAATTTAGGGCAAGTTATAGATGCAATTCAAATAGCTAAAAAGTAGGTTTATATGAAGATAGCCGTAGATAAAAATACAATACAGGCTGTAAAAAGGGATAATAATGAGTATATATATTTGTTTGATGACGAGCCATACAAAGAGTTATTAAACACCAAGTTGCAATGTATTAGATATGATAAATGCAAATTTGTAGATATTAATTTAACAGATTATAATGTTGATTGTATAAAGAAAGCTAAACCTACCGATAAAGATTGGGATAAAATGACATTTAAAGATTATAAGATAGCCATTATTATCCCTAACTATAATTATGAACACACAATAGAAAAATGTCTTAATTCAATATTAGAACAAACATATACAAATTATGAAATAATATTTATTGACGATATGTCAACAGATAATAGTGTAGAGATAGCAAAAAGAGTATTTACCAGCAAATTAAAAAAAGAATATGTTGGAGTTGAAACGCCAAGTGAATTAAATAACAAGTATAAAATAATTAAACTAAAGCAAAAAAGATACAATGGAGGGGCTAGAAACGAGGCGTACTTATATGTTAGTGAAGATGTTGATTATATATATTATATTGATAGTGATGATTGGCTTTTTGATAATAAGGCATTAGAAAAAATAAATAAAAAATTGCAAAATAAACCGGACGTGTTATTCGTTGGTATGGCACAATATCAAAATAACGAAATCACTACTTGTTTTATACCACAATATAAAGACAAATATGAAGCAATAGCTGGTTGGAGTGGCAGTTGTGGTAAAGTTATAAAAAAACAATTAGCAACTAGACAAGAATGTTTGTATAATGAGGGAACATTAAAAGAAGATAAAAACCAACATTGCAAAATATGTTTTTATATGAGTAGCTTTGCACTATTGCAAGAGCCTGTATATGTGTGGAATAGACAAAATATGAAATCTGTCACAACAATAAGAGAAAAAGTTGTATGGGGAACAAGTACAATAAGACATTATGCTGATACTATGCAATTATATTTAAGTATTAAAGGACAGGACCCTAAAATAGATAGTTTTATGGAAGAAAGATTAAGAATGACAAAACAAGAATTTGAAATGGGAGGCGACAAGCAATGGTAAGCAAATATATAATAATGTGTGGTGGTAATTATAAACATTGGGAAACACCAAGGCATTTGTCAATAGTTATGGGAGAAGAACTTGTTGCTAGAACAATAAGATTATTGAGAGAAAATGGAATAACAGATATATCTATAAGTACACATAATCCTGTGTTTGAAAAGTTTGGAGTACCAATATTAAAACACGACAATAAGTTTGAAGCAAGATATTTTAAAATAGAAGAAGGTAATTGGTTTAATTGCTTTTATCCAACAGAAGAACCTGTTTGTTATATGTTTGGAGATGTGTTTTATAGTAATGAAGCAATTAAAACAATAGTCAATACAGAAACAGACGATATTGAGTTTTTTGGCTCAAGACCACCATTTGCTGATAGTTATATAAAAGACCACGAAGAACCCTTTGCTTTAAAAGTTGCAAATCAAAAACATTTAAGAGAAGCAATAGAAAAAACAAAAGAATTAGATAAACAAGGTGCTTTTTGGAGGCAACCTATTATGTGGGAATTGTGGACCGTTATTAAAGGAACACCTTTACAAGTAAAAAAAGGTGAATACCCAGCAGAGTACACAGTAATTAATGATTATACTTGCGATATAGATTGGAAGCAAGATATAATAAATTTAGAAATGATATTAGGAGGAATTAAAATGGTAAAAGTAGAAGCAATAGAACCATTCACTTTAGGAAGGTTTAATGAAATAAGAAACATTCAAAGAAAATCAATAGAAACACCAGGGCAATTAAATGTTGGAGACATATTTGAATGTGATGAGGAATTATATGAATATCTTAATGGCAAAAATGCTAAAGGAAAAGTTGTTGTTAAGTTAATTGAAGTAATACCACCAAAAGTAGAATTGCCTAAAGTAGAAGAAAAACCAGTTGTTAAAAAAACAACAAAAGCAACAGCAAAGAAAACCACTAAAAAAACTAGCAAGAAATAATCTTGCTTTTTTTGTGCTTGTTTGACTAAAATCAAATGTGGTGCTAAAATATTATTAAGAGTTCGATAGAACTCCTATAATGAAATCTCACGTGTTCGTGGCACGTAAAAGGAACGATAGGAGGAAATTATGAAAAGAGATGCTTTAGATTTTTTAGAAGGAGAACAAATTGATAAAGTTATGGCTTTATATGGTAAAGCTGTAAGTAAGTATGAAAGGGACATTGAAGCCTTAACAAGTGATAAAAAAGAACTTGAAGAAAAAATAGAAACTTACGAAACTAAAATCAATGAGTTTAATGAAAATGCTAAAGACAATGCAGATTGGAAAGCTAAATACGAGGAGTTGCAAACCTCAATTAGTGAACAAGAAGCAAAGAAAAAAGCCGAAGAAGAAGATAAGATACTAACTAATAGTATTAATGCTTTATTTGAAGGCAAAACATTCACTAGCGACTATGCAAGAAATGGACTTTTAAATGATATTAAAATTGGATTAAATAAGCCAGAAAACAAGGGTAAGGGAATACAAGATTTATTTGAAGAATTAACTAAAGATAAAACCGATATATTTGCTAACCCTAATCAAGTAAAAGATATGGAAGCTATGGGAGATAGTGAGCAAGATAATAATATAAAAGACATACCATTAGTTTGGTAAAAGAAAGAAAGGATTGATTAAATAATGGCAAGATTAGACGCATTAAGTATTAAATTACAAAATGGTTCAACTGCTGAAAAACTAGCTGAAGAATATGGTAAGGTAATTGAAAACCTACAACACGTTACTTTAGCTGCAAGATTAAAAAATACTGACCTAAGTGGAGACCCTACTTCTGGAACAGTAGAAGCAAAAAGATTTGTTAATGTATCAGGTGCTTCATATGGAACTGCAAGAGGTGCTGGTAAAGGACAATATGTAAAAGCAAAACCAGTTGTTATCTCTATTGATGATGATACTGAATACATTGAAGAAGTTGAGGAAAAAGACCTTAAAACTTACGGAGTTGATGGTTTAATTGAAAGAAGAACAAGAAATCATCAAGACGCTCTAGCAGTAGAGTTAGATACTAAATTCTTTGGTACTGCTGTAACTGCTGGTACTTCATTCACTGCTACTGGAACTCCTACAATTGAAGACGAAATTGAAGAAGCTATCCAAAAGATAGAAACTACTAAAAACGATTTTGTTAATGGTGTTCCAAGAAATATGATTGAAGTAGTTATGAGTCCAAAATATTATGGAAAATTAAGAAATAAAATTAATTCTATTTCTAATTCAAATGATTTAGGACAAGTTGCAAACTGGGAAGGTGGAATATTCAACAATACTGAAATTTATAGTTCTGTATTCCTACCAAGTGGAGTAAATTATGTAGTTATGGTTAAAGGAGCTGTTGCTCAACCAGTTATGACTTCAATTTACAACCCAACTAAAGTTCAATTATCTGACGCTACAGCATTTGGTCTATTTGCTTACAAAGGAACTAAAGCTGTAATGGAAGATTTAATTATCTATAACGGTTCTGTGACAAGTTTATAATAAAGGAGGGCGTGTATGGAATTTAGTGGACAATACTTAACATATTCTGAATTTATAAATTTAGGTGGTTCGCTAGAACCAACGCCTTTTAATTTATTAGAATTTGAAGCAAGAAGAATAATAGATATTAAAACCTTTAATAGGTTAAAAGAATTAGAAAATATACCTCAAGAAGTAAAATTATGCGAATATAAGATGATAAATAGTATAAATAATTATATAACAACAATAAATGGTGCTTCTGGCAATAATGGTGTTGCCAGTGAAAACACAGATGGATATTCAGTTAGTTATACAAACGCTACACAAATAAGTGAAATTGTTAAATCAAAAAGTAAGGAACTTGATGATATAGTAAGAAGCTATTTGTTAGAAGTTATAATTAATGATGAACACATACTTTATTGTGGTGTAGATTAATGATTTGCAATAGTCAAATAACTATTTATCATAAGGAATTAGATGCTACTACAAGATTAGAAAAATGGATTAGACATAATTATGATAAAGTGTGGTTTTTTGGTGGCAAAGGTGCTGGAATAAACAAAGGATATGACAATGCAAATAACGTACAGGTGCGAATACCTTATGACACAAATAATGTCAATATAAATGATTTAGCGATTGGAGATATCATTGTAGAAGGCAAACTTACCACCAATATAACTACACAACAAGATTTAAACAATTATTTGGTTTATAACATAACTAGCATAAATGATAATAAATTCGGCAATAACCCTCATATACATTTAGGAGGCAGATAATGTCTGTTATAATGAAACCAACAAGTGTAATTAAAGCCAATTTAGGAATAGAACCTAATGGTAAAGTACAAAGATTTTTTGCAAATACTTGTTATAAGCATATGGATAAATATGTTCCTAAAAGAGATGGCAATTTAAGAACTAATGTCACAATATTGCCAAACAGAATAGTGTATGATAGCCCTTATGCACATGCACAATATGTTGGTTATACAAAAGGACCGGTATTGCATTATACAACACCAGGAACAGGACCATATTGGGATAAAAGAATGGTAAGTGCTGAAATGCAAGATGTTGTAAAAGAAGTACAAGATTATATGAGGAGGTAGTTATGGATAACACAAGAATTGCCAAGTTAAGAGAATATTTATTTAGAGTAATAGATAATATTACTCAAGATAATAAATATCAAATAAATGCAGATATGTTAGGAAAAGTTGGGGATTATTCGTTAGATAAGATACCAACTGATTATGAAATAGAAACTTGGATAACTGGTTTAGAAATTCATAGAGATGTTTATTCATTTAGAAGTAGAAAAGCATATAGTCAAGATACTATAAATAACCTATCAAATATAGGGTTTTTTGAACAATTTGAAAGCATAATTAAATATAATAACGATAATAACATATTACCTGAAATTGAAGGTATAGAAAGTATTGAATGTTTAAATTGTGGTACATTAAATATAACTGATGGCACAGAAGCAATATTCGACATTCAAATACAAATAACTTATAGAGCAATAGAAAGAGGAGGAATAAGCCTATGAAAAAGATAATAGCTAAAATAGATTTTATAGCAAATAATAAGGGTTATATTAAGGGCGATGAAATAACAGGTCTTAATTATAACCAAATAGTTAAATTGAATGAAAAAGGATTTATTGAACCTCTTGAATTTAAAGACCTAGTTCTTATTAAGAGAGAATTAGATAATAAAAAAAATAAGAAAGAGGAGGAATAATAATGGCATTAATACCAAGCGATATTGAAAAAAATAAAAGAAGTCAGTATCAAAAATTTCTAGATACTACACCAGCTTCAAGTGCTACTTGGAAAGTTATCGGTATTGGTATCAGTGAAGCATCTGTTGAGTATTCACCACAAGTAGATACTGAACAATGGATAATTGAAGATACTGCAAGAAATGACCATACAGGCAATCAAAAACAATTAAGTGTCACTCAAAAATGTTATAAAGGCGACCCAGAATTTGCATTTGTTAATACTGGTCGTGATAAATTAAATTATACTTCACATATACTTGAAATTGATACTTGGAATGGAACTAATGGAAGTTATCCTGCTAAAAAGAGTGATTGTTTAATAACTGTCACTTCATATAGCGGAAGTGAAATTGAATATACAATTTATTTTGATGGAGACCCTAAAGAAGGAACTGCAACAATAACAGACGGAGTACCATCATTTACTGAAAGTACAAGCTTATAATATAAACCTTAAAGGGCGAGGCGAAATAATCGCCAAGCTCTTTTTTATTTAGAAAGAGAGGAGATTATTGTATGACAGACAATACAATAAAGTTAAATGATAGTGATGTTTTAACACTTAAAATAGAAACAAAAGAAGGAAAAGAAATTGGAGAACTAACTTTTGATTTAGAAGATATTGAGCTTCCTTTAAAATATCAAGAGTTATTAGAAAAAGATAAAAAAAATAAAGAAAATTTAAGAAATCAATTATTAGTTATTGATAAAAGACAAGATATAAAAGGAAAGAAACTTTTAAGTAGAAATGAAGAAGATAAAATTCGTGCTGTAAATGATTTTTTCAAAAAAGAAGTTGAAGTTTATAATATGTTTTTAGGAGATAGTGGTGTAGAGAAGCTATTAAACGGACGTAAAGTTGGATGGACTGCGTTGCAAGAAATAGATGATATTATAGAACAGCAAATATTACCACATATTGATATAGATATGAAAAGAATAACTGACAAAGTTAAAGAAAAATATGGCCAAGCAGTTAAAAGAAATAATGTGTTAAAAGATGAATGATTATCCTGAATATGTAGAGGTTGAAGGCAAAAGATACAAAATCAATACTGACTTTAGAGTTGCTATTGAATGTAATAGAATTGCACAAGACGAAACAATAGGAGATTTTGAACGTGTTTTAGGCGTCATTTGTACGTTATTTGGTACGGAGGCGATAGATAACCCTAACCACTATGAAAAGCTGCTTAAATTGGCTTTAAAGTATCTTTCTTGTGATAAAGATATAGATAATCAATCTAATGAAGAACCTTATATGGATTATATTGAGGACAGATGGTATATTAGTTCGAGCTTTGAATATGACTATAAATATGACCCTTACGAAATGGAACATTGCCATTGGTATAAATTTTTTAATGATTTAAATAATTTAAGCAATAGCGAAATAGGAAACTGTTGTGTGTTAAATAAAGTTATAAATTTACGAAAATTTAATCCTAATGAAATAAAAGACTTTAAAGAACGAGATAAGATAATTAAAGCTAAAGAATTAGTTAAACTAAAAAAACATAAAAAAGAAACTAAAGTCGAACTTACAGAAGCTCAACAAAAAAGTGTTGATGAATTTTATAAAAGTCTTGGCTTTTAGAAAGGAGAAAATATGAAATTAAATATACAATATTTTGCTGATGGAAAAGTTATACTTGATTTAGATTTAAATACAAAAGGGTTTGATTTAGAAATTGAAGCGACTAAAGATAAATTGGATAAATTAATTGAGGAATACCTAGCTTTAGAAAAAGCAGACCCTTTTGAAGGACAAGAGAAAGAGTTGTTTGATTATCAGACACAAATTGAAAAAACAAGAAATAAATATGTAGAATTAAAGAGTAAACAAGATGAATTAAACAAAAAAGGGTTTGGCAATATAGAAGAAAGCATTGCTAATGTTGGAACTAAATTAAATGGCGTAATAAAGAAAGTAGCCAAATGGAGTTTAGCTGTAATAGGAGTAAGAAGTGCTTATTTAGGAATACGAAGTGCTATTAATACTTTATCCGAAACAGATGATACTTTAAAAGCAAACATTGAATATATAAGATGGGCTTTGGCAAATGCTATTAAGCCAATAATAGAATGGATAATAAAAGCTATTAATTTTATATTAGGAATAGTCGGGGGGATAATAAAAGTATTAACAGGCAAAAATATATTTGATAAAAGTGGTGTTAAGGACTTTCAAAAAGCAATGTCAAAGTCAAGTAAATCAGCTAAAGAAATAAAAAAAGAGTTGGCTGGGTTTGATGAAATGAATGTGTTAAGCGATAATACACCAAATAATATTGATAATGGAATAGGAACTCCTGATTTAGGAAGCATAGGAGATAATGTTGATGATTGGGCAAAAAAAATAGAAAAGTTTTTTGATAAGCTTGTAGATAATTGGTTTAAAGCAGGAAAAAAATTAAAAGACGTATTAAATGATGATAAAGCATTTAAAGATGCTTATGGTGTATGGGATAAATTTGTACAAGGCATTGTAAGAGTAGTTTATGGTGCTTGGGAAATAATAACAGGAATAGTTGAAATGCTTGGTGGACTTTGGGATATGATTGTAGGATTATTTACTGGTAATCTTGGACTACTATGGGAAGGCTTTAAAATATTTATAAGTGGAATATGGGATTTAATAAAAGGACTTTTCCAATTTATAGCAGGAATTGGAGAAATTGTATTTGGACTTATAAAAGGACTTTTGGCAGAATTATGGAGTGGAATACAAGGATTATTTTTTGCCTTAATAAATGCTTTAAAAAGTTTATTGAATTTTATTGAAGAATTAATAAGCCCGATAGTATCGTGGGTTAATGATAAAGTTATAAAACCTATTGAAAATGCAATAAAAAAGTTATGGGATGGATTAAAAAACGGCGCCAAATCTGCTTGGGAAGGAACTAAAGAAGTATTTTCTAAAGTAGCAACATTCTTTAAAGATACCTTTAAAAATGCTTGGGAAGGTGTTAAAAAAGTATTTTCTGTTGGAGGAAAAATATTTGATGGTATTAAAGAAGGAATAGTAGAGGCATTTAAAACAATAGTAAATGCCATTATAACAGGAATAAATAAAGTTGTATCAGTTCCTTTTGAAGGAATTAACTGGGCATTAAGAAAAATACACGATATTGAAATATTAGGAAAACACCCATTTTCTTGGATTGGAGAAATTAGCGTACCAGAAATACCTAGACTTGCTAAAGGTGGTATTATTAATTATCCAGGAAGAGGAGTAGCAATAGGTGGAGAACACGGACCAGAAGCTGTTGTACCATTAACAGATAGTCAACAAATGGCTATATTAGGAGAAGCAATAGGTAAATACATTACAATAAATGCTTCAATAACAAATACAATGAATGGTAGAGTTATCTCAAAAGAATTACAAAAAATAAATTCGGAGAATGACTTTGCTTATAATAGGTAGGTGTTAAAATGTATATAGATATAAATAGTATTCAAATAAAGAAACCAAACGGAACTTATGTATCATTAGGAAATTATAATGGCAAATGTTTAATTGTTGAAGCAAAATATGGATATAATAAATTATGGGCATCGGACAGTGGCCGTAATTTAGCAGGCGTAATGACGGGGACATTAATTGGCGTTTTTCCTAAAATAATAGTACAATTTAAAAAGTTATCAAAAGCAGAATTAGAAAAAATAGTACCAATATTAGATGCTCAAAATCAAGTAGTAAGATATTATGACCCTTATAAAAAAGATTATGTAGAAATGACTACTTATACAGGAGATTATGAAGTCACTAATAAAGGAATGGTAGGAACAAGAGGTCGCAAAAATGATGGCTTTTCTATATCATTCATAAGTATAAGGAAAAGGTCGTGATAAAATGAAAGCACATACAAGCGACTATAAAGATAAAATAAAAGAATTTGGTAAGCAAATAACAAGCAAAATTACTTATGAGTTGGAAGGAGAAACAATAGAGTTAGGCGCAGAAGAACTTAACTCTATTACTCCACATTATGAAGGCTCTATATTAAAATCAGTAATGAAACAATTAGATATTGACAGCAATGTAGATATACCTTTAGGAACAATATTAAATTATCAATTTGGATTATTTGTTGATAGATATACAGAAACTACTGATGAAACATATCAAGCTGATATTGAATATTATGTATTAGAAGATGATGAGTTTGTGTTGTTAGTAGTTGGAACAGATTATGAAGTTGGAGATGAAATAGAAGATACAGTTTATAATTACCAAGATTATGAATACTTAAACTTTGGTAATTATGTTGTATATTCTAGCGAAAAAAAAGAAGACACAAATAGTTATAATATAATTTGTTATGATAAAATGTTATATTCTATGGTTGATTATGAAGATATTCAAATTACATACCCAATTACTATAAGAAATTATATAAGTGCAATATGTAATCATTTAGGATTAACATTTAAAAATGAAAATAGTGAATTTGCAAATTGGAACAGACAAATACAATCAGAATTATATTTAGATAATGGCGGTAATTCATTAAATTATAAATTTAGAGATGTATTAGATGAATTGGCACAAGTCACAGCCAGCACAATATGTATTAATGAAGAAGATGATGAATTAGAAATAAGATATATAACTGACACATACGATACAATTGACGAAGAATATCTTAAAAACATTAATGTAAAATTTGGCGAACAATATGGTCCTATAAATTCAATAGTATTAAGTAGAAGTGGCGAAAGTGATAATGTATATTTACAAGATGCACAAAGTATAACTGATAATGGATTGTGTGAAATTAAAATAATAGATAATCAAATAATGAATTGGAATGATAGAAGCGATTATTTACCAGATATATTAGCAAAATTGGACGGACTTCAATATTATATAAACGATTATAATAGTCCAGGCATAACATATTATAATTTATGTGATAGATATAATGTAAGTATAGGAGAAAATACATATTCTTGTGTAATGTTTAATAATGAATTAGATATAACACAAGGTTTAGAAGAATTAGTACATACTGATTTACCAGAAGAAACTGAAACAGATTATTCTAAAGCAGATAAAACAGATAGAAAAATAAATCAAACATACCTAGTTGTAGATAAGCAAAATCAAGTAATTTCTAGTGTAATAAATAATGTTTCAGAGCAAAATAACAAAATTTCACAAATAACACAGACAGTAGATGAATTAAATAGTAAAATACAAGATATAGCCGATATAACTATAAGTGGCGAAAGCGAATATGGTACATTTGAGTTAGATAATATTAACGAAAGTGAACCAATAATGATTAAGGTTAGACCTTTAAATGGATTAAATAATATAAGTTATTTATATCCTAGAAGCAATTTATATCCTTCAAGTTCATTGTATATGCCAAACAGGAAAATAAGATTTGCAAATATAACAAAATATGAATTAACAACAGACAAAACATATAATAGTTTTAATAAATATTATTCTTATGATAGTGTAAATGATGAATATACATTATTAATTGCTGGTACTGATTATATAATAGGAAATAAAATAACCGGAAGTATATATCAAAATCAAATTATAGATTATGAAATACCAGATGATTTGTTATATTATGACGGAACCCATTATGATGAATTTTATTTAGATTATGACAGTCAAACTTGTCAAATAATAAAAAAATGTGAATATAATTCAGATGGCACAATAAGTCCGTTAGCAAATGAAATTACTAATACTTATACATATCCAACAATACCTTTAAGTGATGGAGATTACGAAATAACATTATTGGGATATTCTAATGCTTATTTATTTGTAAGATTAATGGCTTCAAATATATATACCAGTCAATTTGCTACAAGAGTAGAAATGAGTAGTGCAATACAACAATCAGCAAATGAAATAAATTTAAGAGTTGATGAAAAAGTAGATGAAGAAGACTTTACACATGCAAATATAGTATTAAAAATAAATGATGATACTAGCCAAGCGCAGATACATGCTGATAAAGTAGATATAGATGCTACTGATGTATTTAATATATTGGCAGGAAATACGATAAACTTAACAAGTAATAACATAGCAATAGACAGTACACATTTTAAGGTCACTAAACAAGGTAATTTAACTTGTTCTAATGCCAATGTATCTGGTTCTATTACTGCTAGTTCTATATCCGGAAGTACAATAAGTGGTAGCACTATATCTGGAGGAACAATAAAAAGTAATAATAATTATTTAACTATAAATTTAGCAAATGGAGAAATCGATAGTTATTCTACTATTAATTTTTATAACCAATTAGGTTCTTCAACAGAAATAAATGGTCCAACAATAGATACATTTAATGTTAATGCGCACAATATAACAACGACTTCCATAACTGCACAGCATTATAATCAAGGTTCTTTAGAAAGCATAAAAAAGAATATTAATTTGTGTAATAAAAATGGGCTGAATATTATTAATAATAGTGATATATATGAATTTAATTATAAAACTGAAAGTAATAACGAAAAAAAACATATCGGATTAATAATAAATGATGCAGAAAAAAAATATAATACTCCTAAAGAAATTTTAACAGAAACAGGAACAGGTATTGATTTATATTCAATGATATCTATAAGTTGGAAAGCAATACAAGAACAGCAAAAAACCATTGACAATTTATTAGAAAGAATAGAAAAGTTAGAAAGGAATGATAAATAATGGCATTAATACAATTTGAGGATTTACCTAGCACAAATACTCCATTAAATGCAGCAAACTTAAATAATAATTTTCAAGGATTATATCCAGTAGGAGGAACATTTATTAGTGAAACAAATACTAATCCTTCAACAACTTTAGGATTTGGTACTTGGACTTTAATAGATAAAGTATTCACTCCTGAATATAAAAGTAGTGCAACAGGGTTTTGGACGGATAGTGCAAATGCCGAGTGTACTTCATATTATCATGTTCGTAATGGACATACAATACAAATTGGTATAACACTAACTACTAAAACAGCAATAGCAGATAGTCCAATTAGTTTAGGAACTTTTGATTTTGGTGCGCTAGGAATATTGGGAACTATATTTACAAGACGACCTATTGGTTATAGTGATGATGGAGATGTGATAGTTGGCGCTACATTAAATTATTCAAGTGGTGCTTTATCTACAATAGATATATTTCCACACGGAACATTAGCAAGTGGAAATTCTATAACATTTAATATTGATATTATTACTGCTAGAGCAAATATGACAGATGCAAAATGTAATCAATTTATTTGGAGAAGAACAGCATAAAGCACTATATTTGGTGCTTTTTTAATTGTATGATATACTTAACATAGAAAGGATTTGATATGATGAAAGACATTGAAGTAAAGGTGTCTAAAAAGACAAGATTTGTAGATTTAAGCACATCAACAATTGGTAATGATAGCGAAAATTTACAAGAACGATTTGTTTTTAGTTTTACTGATGAATTTGTAAATGGACAGGCAAGACTAGAAACAACAATAGGGGGAGAAAGTAGCTATATAGAGCTAACAAGAGAAGGAGAGATATATTATTGTCCTATTAGGTCTGCTATAACTAAACAAGGTAAAATAGATATGCAACTTGTTATAACAGAAGGAACAAGCGAAGAAGAAATACCTATTTTTAAAAGTAATATATTTTATGTATATTGTAATGCTTCTATAAATGCAGAACACGAACAACCAGAAGAATATCCAGAGTGGATAGATATAGCAGATACAAAGTTAAATCAAATGGATAACTTTGATATAGACGCTACTAAAACAGGAGATACTGCCACAATAACTATTACACAAAGAGATGGAACAGAAAAAAGTGTAGAAATAACAGATGGAGAAACAGGACCAGCAGGACAAGACGCCAAAATAAATGGAGTAAATACTCTTAATATACAAGCAGGAGATAATATTAATATTAGTCAAAGTGGAAGCACAATGACAATAAGTGCAACTGGTGGAGGTGGAGGTTCTACTTATACAGCTGGAACAGGAATAGAAATAACCCAACAGAATGTTATTAATAATACATTACCAAGCAAAATTATAACCGTTAATGCAGACCCACAAACAATGCAATTAGATAAAAACGCTGATGAAATAGAAGAATACTTAAATAACGGATATATAGTAATGGCATTAGGTTATCAAGTATTTAGAAAAGATTATAATGCTTCTACACATACAATACAATTAGCAGTATATTTTGGCTCATTTGGGCAAGTAATAACAGTTGTAGGAAACCAAGTGACTAATGTTAATGAATATTATTATGCAAGTGATTATAATTATGTACATACTGATAATAACTTTAGTTATTCTTATAAAGATAAATTGGATAATGCCCCTGAGGTTGTAGATTTATCAAATTTAAGTATAGGTAGTAATATAACTGATAGTGAAACAATTACTAAACTTAAAAATCCCAGAGTGGTAGTAAAATACAATGATACTTATTTTAGATTTGCTAAAATCTATGGTTCTGGTTATGTATTTACAGTAATGAATAGTATGGAGGGTGGAGAATATATAACATTAAATTGGACAGGCTCTTTGTTTAATTTTTATGAACATGGAAACGCTAATTGGGAAATACCAAGTAATAGAGTACAAAACTTAAATAACCCAACAACTCAAACTTACCCAAGTACATTAGCTGTATATAATGCTTTACAAGATGTTGGTGGAGATAGTCATTTTGTGGATATGTATTATAATTTTAATTCTTTAACAACTTCGCAAGCACAAAAGATTATAGACGCAATACATAAAAACGGAAATATTACAGAAGTGTATTTGGCTAAAACTAATGACGCTATAAATTATGGAAGCGATGTATTTACAAAAGCATACTTAAGCCACGCCTTAAGTTCTTCAAGAACCAGCTATACTTTATATTTCTATCAAATAGCTTCGACATTTGATGCTGGTGCAAAATATTCGATAATATATAAATCGCACCATTCTATAACAATATCGTGGAATAATGATGTTCCAACTGTATCATCTGTAAGTGGAACAGCAACAAATGATGGAATGATATGGTTGTGGGGAGATGGAAATAATCAATCTTGGACACCATCTACAAATTATTCTCCGGCTAATAAAAAATATGTAGATGATAGTATAGCAAGTGCTATTACAACAACGCTTGGAGGGTCTTATTAATGGCAAGAACTGATACTTTAGGAAACTTTTTAACTGATGTGGCAGGTGCAATAAGAACAAAAGCAGGAACTAGCGACCCAATACAAGCAAGTGCCTTTGATACAGCAATAGCTAATATACCAAGTGGTGGTAATGGTTGGCAAAGACCGAGCGATTGGTGGGATACCGAAACAATTTTAGCTAATGCAGAAAATAAAACAGATAATAATGGAGATACTGTCTATCCAGCATATATATTATTATTAGCAGATTGGGACAAAACAACAACATTTAGTGCAAGAGCAACTAATGCTTCGTTATATGGGGACGGATATTTAACAAGTGATGGTGCTTGGTATGGAACAACAGACGCAACACATACTTGGGACGAAACAAAAGATAAACCTTGTAGTGAAGGCTATAAAACAAGATATGTAATAGTATATGTAAAAAATAGAAGCACAGCATTATATTTAACTTTAGGAATATTTGATTGTCTTGAAATAATAACAGGAAACGCTACTTTATCTAGTTTACCGCAGTTTGGTTCGAATTCTTCTTCTGGAGCAAATAATTTAAAAATTAAAAATATTGTAATTAGTTCTGATACTATTATAAATAATACTATCATTGCTAATGTTTCTTTTTCAAATTGTATTGCACTAAAAAAAATAACAATTAATAGTTCTAATCCAACTACTATAAATTCAAATGCTATAATGAGTACATATAATTTGGAAACAGTTGATATTCCTAACATTACCACATTAAATTCAAGTTGTTTTTATAAATGTTATGGATTAAATAAATTAATTTTAAATAAATTGACCTCTTTTCAAAGTGCTTTTATGAGTGATTGCTATTGTATAGATACTATTGAATTGCCTTCTACAATAACTACTATACCAAGTGTTTCAGGTTCTACTGCGACATTTTCAAAGTATATTAAATATATTAAATTACCAGACAATTTTAATATATCAGGAATGAATTTAACCAATGATACTAATATAACTCATTCTTGTATAGTAGATATGATAAGTAAATTAAAAGATGTGTCAGAAGAAAGTGGAACATATACACTAACATTGGGCGCAACTAATCTAGCAAAAATATCTGCTGATGAGCTAGCTATAGGAACAAATAAAGGTTGGACAATAAATTAAAACACCGATTATGGTGTTTTTTATTTGTTTTAAAGCCATATAAAAGAGTTTTGCATAAAATAATATAAGTATATTAAAAACAATAAACACCAAAGAGAAGGCGTAAAAACCATAAAAAATAATATATATATAAAAAAATATATAAATATAAAAAAATATATTGACATTTTAAAAAGAATATTATATAATTTAATTATAAAGGAGGTAAACAAAATGAGAACAAAGGAAGATTTTAAGAAAACATATGAAGAAGACATTAAAAACAAAACTAAAGAAGAAGCTTTAAGATATGTCGAAACTATAATATGGAATATTGAAATGTCTGATAGACTTACTCAAGAAGATTGGAATGCTTTAGATGTTTTATATGAATTAAAAAGAAAGTTGGTGTAATAATGAAATTCTGGAAAGAAATCTTAAGTAATTTAGATAAACAAATAGAATTAGAAAAACAAATTATAGAAGAATTACAAAATATAAGGAAAGAGATAGAAGATGAGTTGGCAATTAACTAAAGAACTACAAAGAAAAGAAAACGCAATAGCTGATTTAAAAGTTAAATGTAAATGTGGTTGCGTTACTATAATGACACCTAAAACTGATTGGTGTATATGTAGATGGTGTCAAAAGAAATTATATAGAACACCACAAATTAAGTTTAAATATGAAATGGAGGAAAAGTTGAAAAAATGAATGTAAATGTAAAATTAAATGAATTAATGCCAAATGAATTTTATGCTAATGATGATGGAAAATTGTATGCAGAAATAACATTAGAACAAATAAATAAAATTACAGATATATTATTATATCAGCAACAAAGAATAGATAAAGCAATAGAATATATTAATGAAATGTGTTTATGTAGTGATGGATATTGTGATTATGGAGATGATTTAAGACCAGAACATATTGTTAATTTATTACAAGGAGAAGATAAAGAATGAAAGTAATTAGTAATGAAGATTATTATAAACTTAAATGTATAGAATATTTTTTTAAAAAAGGTGTGATTGTCTGTGGAAATCAATGTACAGAAATTCAATATCATCATTTATATTTTTTTCCTTTCAAAGATATTAATAAAATAGAAACTGATATGAATTGGAAAGATTTGTATGAAAACAAAGAATATCATCTTGAAGAATTTGATAATATGTGGAAATGGTTTAATGAATTAAAGGAGAATAAATAATGTATAGTATAGAATATGAAGATATATTAAAAAAATGGGTGGTTTTTGAAAAAAGAGGTAATTTGTGGTGGCAAGTATTTGCTGATAAATATAAAAAGAAATGCAAAGAATGGATTAAAGAAAATGCAAAAAAATAGTTTATTTATATAAAAAAATATATTATAATTATATTGTAAAGGAGGTAAGCAAATGAAGAAGGTATTTATAGGATTATCAATTCCTATTAATTTAAGAGATGAACTTTTAAAAGAAGCTGAAAGCAACGGATTAAGTTTAAGCTCATATATTAGAATGATATTAATAAAAAGAAAATAAGTAGGAGTTAAAAATGAAAGAAATGCCAAACTATTATTCAGTAATACCTGCGGAAGTTAGATATGATAATAATTTAAGAGATAAATCAAAATTACTTTATGGAGAAATATCTAGTCTATGTAATAAGAATGGTTGTTGTTTTGCTACTAATCAATATTTTGCAGAATTATATAAAGTAAGTAAGACAACTATATCAATTTTAATAAAAGAATTGGTTGACAACGGGTACATAATATCAGAGATAGAATACAAAGAGGGTACTAAAGAAATCTTAAATAGGTATTTAAGAATAGTTAAAGGGGGGTATTTAAGAAAACTTAATGGGGGTATTAAAGAAAAGTTAAAGGATAATAATACAAGAGATAATAATACAAGTATTAATAAAAAAGAAAATATAAAAAGAAAAATATTTGAAAAGCCAACAATAGAAGAAATAGATTTGTATTGTAAAGACAGAAACAACAATATAAGTGCAGAAATGTTTTATGACTTTTATGAAAGTAAAGATTGGTATGTTGGTAAAAACAAAATGAAAGATTGGAAGGCTTGTATTAGAACTTGGGAAAAAAGAAATCCTAAAAGTAACGAACCAAAATGGTTAAACAAAAAAATAGATAAACAACAAATATCTATTGAAGAACAAAAAGAATTAGAAGATATGTTTAAAGAATTTAATTAGGAGGTAAAAATATGAAATTTGAAGAACTATCAAAAATAAATGTAAACGAATATACGGAAGATAAAAACGGATTAACTTATTTAAGTTGGACGTGGGCTTGGAGCGAAATTAAAAAAAGATGTCAAGACGCAAAATATGAGATAAAGAAATTTGAAAACAATTTGCCTTATGTTTATGATGAAAATACAGGGTATATGGTTTTTACTGAAATGACAATAGACAATTTGACTTATGAAATGTGGCTACCAGTTATGGATGGAAACAATAAGTCAATGTTAAATCACGAATATACATACAAAGTAAAAGAATATCAAGATGGAAGATTTACTGGTAATTATGTAGAAAAGACTGTAGCACCAGCAACAATGTTTGACATAAATAAAACAATAATGAGATGTTTAGTAAAAAACATAGCAATGTTTGGTTTAGGAATTTACATATATGCTGGAGAAGATTATCCAGAAGGATATGAAATGACTAAAGAAGAAGCAGAACAAAAAGTTGTAACATTTGGAAAATATAAAGGAAAAACACTAAAAGAAATTATTAAAGATGATATGAGATATTTATATTGGATAATTGATTATGATGGTGCTAGTGAAAGTTTAAAAAGCGCTTGCAGTAAATTAGTAGTACCAATAACAAATGAAAGTATTGATTTAATAACTGAATTTAATGATTTAATTTTAAAAACAGACACAGATGCAGATAAATTATATGAATATTTTAAAGTAAAAAATAATTTAGAAATGAGTGAAGAACAACTTAAAGAAGCAATTGAGATAATGAGAAAGAAGATAAAAGAATGAGCAAAGAATTATTAAGTGAAACAATAGATAGTTTAAATGATATGATAGAATATGCTGACGATGGTATAATAAGCAGATATGATATCAACTTTAAAACGTTTTTTGAAAAGATAGATAAAGCAAAAGAAGTATTGAAAAAACTAAATGAATTATATATAAAGGAGAATGGAAAATAATGAATAAAACAAAAGCTATATTAAGGCACTTGCAAGAATATGGAAGTATAACAAGTTGGGAAGCCATAAAAGAATATGGCGCAACAAGATTAAGTGCTATCATATATAATTTGAGATATAAATATGATTTGAATATAGAAACTGAATATATAGAATTTACTGATAGATTTGGAAACAAAGCAAGATACGGAAAATATAATTTGGCAAAGGAGGACAACTAAT
>Ga0265299_10000982_pt1 | contig 34364 bp, 61 predicted proteins | sample AusTroGonzalo_MG_4_FD_193485 | JGI IMG/M metagenome (GOLD analysis project Ga0265299, IMG submission 193485) | Bovine rumen microbial communities from tropical cattle in Woodstock, Queensland, Australia - Gonzalo_02 | ecosystem: Host-associated > Mammals > Digestive system > Stomach > Rumen ... | reverse complement strand
CCCTATTATGAAACTAAAAACAAACTTAATATAAACAAAGTAAATAGGAGAAAAATTATGACTATGACTATTGACTCAACTTTTCAAACCTATTATGATGCTGAAGTTAAAAGGGCTTATGGCGATAAAGGTTTGTTAAGAAACACTGTTAAACTTAAAACAAATGTAACTGGAGATAAAGTTGATTTCCGTAAAAAAGGAAAAGGCTTAGCTACATTACATGTTCCAAATTCTGATAGAACAATTATGAATGCTGAATTTAGCAAAGTAACTGCTACAATGTCAGATTGGGATGCATACGATTTTGTTGATAAGTTTGATGTAAAGAAAATCAACTATGATGCTGTTAGCGAACTTGCAGAAGTTGCTGGTGATGCACTTGGCCTTAGAATTGACCAAATTGTTATCGATGCAATCAATGCTGGTTATGACTCAACAAACATGAAGTTTGGAACAACAAATGTTGCTTTGACAGTTGCAACACTTATTTCTGCTGTAACTGCTTTGAAGAAAAACGGTGTTCCATCTGAAAACCTTACATTCATTCACGATGCAGGACAACTTTCAGATCTTTTACAGACAACTCAAGTAACATCTGCTGACTACAACTCAGTAAGAGCTTTGGTTAACGGAACAGTTAATAAATTCTTGGGTATGGATTTCATCTGTATAGCTTCAAGAGATGAAGGTGGCCTTCCAGTTGATGGTGCAGGCACAGGTGTAACTGGCTTTATCTATCATAAGGATGCAGTAGGTCTTGGACTTGGAATGGATATTGAAACAGAAATGTCATACATTCCTGAAAAGGGTGGTTGGCTTGTTGGTGGTTCATTCTCAGCTGGTGCAGTTGTTATCGACAACAAAGGTATCGCTGGTGTGCTTTCAAAGAAATACTAATCTAAATTGAAAGGAGCAAAAAAATGGCTTACAAACAAAAAAACTTAACTGCTTTCGGTAATACAGCAAAAAGAAACGCTGCACCTGCATTATGGATTTTCTATAACGAAGGTGGCGACACAGTAACAACAGCAGGATTCTTGCCATCAAACTGTGGTGTAGTAGCAAAAGATAAAGTTCTTGTTATTACAACAACAGCTTCAGCATTGCCTGCTTGGTATTATGCATCAGTTTCTTCTGGTGTTATTACTCTTACAGCATGTTCTTAATAAGCAAGGGGGCTTAGTCCCCCTTTTAATTCATTGGGGGTTATAAATGGATATTAACGAAATAAAATTTTTAGCATTACAAGAGTTAGGTAGGACAGAGAGGCCTGACTTTGTTGGTTCTGATGATAACGATGTCCGTATTATTAACAATCAGTATGAGTATATTCTAGCACTTGCACTTGAAAATTACTCATGGAGTTTTGCAAACTATAAACAGGAAATAGAAGATCCGGAAGAGCAAACAGAAGGAAAATATAAATATAAATATACCTTACCTGAAGATTGTCTATTCGTAAGACAAAGATTTACTTCAGATAATTATACATCAGTTTTATACGATTATGAGCAAGTAGATGATGAGCTATATTGCAACAGTCCACAATTATACATATCTTATACTAAAAAGGTTGCAGAGAAGAATTTGCCTTCATATTTTGTGGACTATTTAAAGTATTTACTTGCATCAAGATTATGCCAGCTTATTACTGGTGATGGAAACTTATTGCAGATTTTGGAACAAAGAAAGGAACAAGCCTTCTCAAATGCGAGAAATGTGGATATCAGACAAAAGCCAGTAAAGAGTTTGAATGTTACAGCATTAACAGATATAAGATAAGGAGAGAGCATGTCAAACACCATACAAAAAAAGATTAAGTTTTCAAAAGGACAAATCAATCCTGAGTTATTGGAAAGAACCGATCTTGATGCCTATGACAATTCTGCATCCAAATTAAAGAATGTTGTTGTTAGTTGTTATGGTGGAATAAAGACAAGACAGGGAACAAAGTTTATTGATGAAATATCCTTCTATTCTGAAAGTGATAAGATAACACCTACAATCACAAATAATATCGGTGGAACAACCTCATATATACTTGATCCAGATAATATATACGAATCAGATGCAATAGCAGACACAAAAGATTTATTTATATTTGATTTAGGTGAAGTTGTAACAAATGCAGTTGTAAAGATAACTGGCTTAAAATTTAATTATACAGCACCTAGCATGACAGCATTATATAGAGCTGATGGAACAATGTCCGGTGAACATACACTTGATAGTGCAGATGTTACTATTGTTGAAGCTGGTAAAGGTGTAAATGGAAATATCGGTGTAGAATACAACGGAAATGAAACAGATGTTACTGAAGATTTATCATACACCACTGATAGTAAAGGAAGTATAACAGCAGTTACAGCAGATTGTTCTTTTAAGATTGCGGGAAGCACAACAGATGTAACTTTAAATATGTATGAAAAAGATCACACAAGTTTGATTATCCCTTGTGATATTTATATCTCAGCCGATGGAATAACATATACAAAGACAGATACAATAGTTATCACAGAAAAATCACAGAAGTTTAACCTTAATATACAAGGTGCTCAGTATATAAAATTCGTGTTAGATACAGCTGAAACTGTAAGCACAACACTTAGTATTGATTTAATCAAGATGTATAAAACAAGCCAGATACTTGAGAAAGTTAAGTTTGTGGATTTCATCTATAACAACAATCAAAAGTATTTACTTGTCTTGATAAATGAGAGAATTGATATATATAGGGAAGATAACCTTGTATCCACAGTAACGGCCACCGGATTGAAGGATGATTATTTTGATGACTTGAATTGGGCTTATCAGGAAGATACGATTGTATTCGTTCATCCGGAAATTAAACCTTATAAACTTGTAAGGGTAGCAGATAACAACTGGACTTGGAGTAATATAACTTTTAAGAATATCCCTTATGAATTGTTTGGAAATGAAGTAGAAACAACAAAAACAGTATCCATAACACCTTCTGGAACTGATGGAACATTGAAGATAACAGCTGCATCAAGTGTGTTTGATAATACAATGGTCGGCCAGTATATAGATGGAAATGGTGGAAGATTTAAAATCACCGAATATACAAGTGCAACAGAAGTTAAAGGATATACAATTATACCTTTCTACACAGCAGATGCAATAGCAAGCTGGACTTTGATAACAGGTTATGAAGCAGTATGGAGTGTGACAAGGGGATATCCAAAGACAGTTTGTTTTGGAAATCAAAGAATGTTCTTAGGTGGTAGTAAAGATAAACCTACTACAATCTGGGCAAGCCGAATTGGTGATTATTATAATTTCAAGAATAGTGGAAACTATGACAATGATAGTATAAGTTTTGAAATGAATACAAATGCACCTATTATCAACATGGTATTTAATAGGGGCTTACATATTTTCACTTCGGACTTTGAAGCATCTGCACCGGAAAATGATTTCACACCTAACAAATTCTCAGTTATACCAGCAACAAACAATGGTATTTTACCGGGAGTTAATCCAGTTATCTTGAATGGAACAATCTGTTTCATAGAAAAGAATGGTAAGAGCTTGTTAAGTTATATGTATGATTATCAACAAGCTGGATATAGCACATTGAATATCAGTAAATTTACAGACACAATCAATCAGCCAGTTGATCTTGATGTGGAAATCAATTCTGCAAAAGAACTTGGAGATAGAATGTTTGTAGTGTTATCAGATGGTAAAATGCTTATCATAAACATATCTTTGAATGATAATATATTCGCACCTACCGTATTCGAAACAGAAGGTAAGATTATACAAGTATGTTCGTTAAAAGAAGATATTTATATCTGTGTAGAAAGAAATGGAATAAAGTTTATTGAAAAATTATCAGATGTTAAGACAGATGATACAAAGACAATCAGTATTGCAGGTGATACTTTCACAGATAAAGACTTTGCTGGAAATGAAGTTTATTTATATTCGGATAAGTTCAAGTATTTAATACCTGTAAATGAAGAAGGTGTAGGAAACATACCGGAAGAATTGACAGGGGATTATAATATCGGCCTTCCTTTTGAGTATGAAGTTGTAGGAAATCCTATTGCTATCAATCATAAAACAATGTCAATAAGAAAGAGAATAGCAAAAGCAACAGTTGTATGTAAAGACACAAAGGAATTAACCTTCTGTGAACAGACACAAAAAAATCAGCAAGTTTATACTTTTTATGCTTGCACAATTTATAACAATGATATAACTTATAAGATAAGAGGAAAGTTTTATCCGATAGAAGTTTTATCAATCGAACTAAATATAAACTATGAGGGATAAAAAAATGGATGATTACACAAAACAATTATATCAAGGTGCAGCATGGCAATACGGATCAAGTGCTTTCGCAGAGGCTATGGGAAGTGCAATAAATTATAGTTCCTTAAAAGCAGATGCAAGTTCAGCAAGAATACAAGCTGAAAACATAGAATTACAAGCACAACAAAGAGCAAATATGCTCAGGGAAAAATACAATAATGCAGTAGGAAATGTTTATTTCAGTGCAGCATCAAGAGGTGGAAAAGTTTCAAGTGGTTCAGTAAGAGCAAACCTTGAACAGTCTGCAAAGAACTTAGGTGAAGATATTGCATCTCAAGAGAAGAATGCAAAATCAAGAGCAGATGCAGAAAGAATGAGAGCAAAAGCTTTAAGCAAACAAGCAAATATGCAACTTATGTCTGGATTGGTTGGCTCAATAGGTTCAGGAGTTCAATCATATAATGCTTATCAAATAGGCTATAAAGGGGGTAAAGGAAATGGCTAACATATATGAAAAGCAATCTGTTACAGATGTTTCAAGTGCTCAGTTAGGACAAATAGGAAATCCTCTTATCCAGCAAGGAAGAGAGCAAAAATCTCAAGCAGAAGCTACAGAAAATAAAGCAAGAAAAAAATATAAGACACAATTAGAAAATGAAGCTTTCTTATCAATGAATGAAGCTATGCAGGTTTACGGAAGTGATCCAGAAAAATTTTCTTCAGAGCTAACAAAGTTAAGAGGGACAATGGTTAAGGAAATTGCTGATGATGATGTTAAAGCAGATTTCTTAGCAGACTTTGATTTAAAAAGTCAGACACTGCTTGGTAAGTCCAGAATACAGTTTGCAGAAGCTCAAAAGAAGGAAGCAAAGCTTGTTAGTCAAGTAAACTTCGACCATAATATTGACCTCGCAGTTGATACTCTTACAAATGGTTTAGGACAAAACATGACACCTGATGACTTTGTAAACTTCAGTAGAAGCATGGAAGTTTTAAACACTACAAATGATATGACAGATGATAATGGTATGCCTTTATATACTCAAAGCGAAAAGTTAAAAAATACTTACAAGAAACAAGGGATATATAGAACAGCTATCAATAATTACACAAAAGGTTTATCCGAAGAAGAAAAATATCGCTTTCAAAAAGATTTAGCTGAAGGTAAAGTAACTATAGGCAATAGACCTTTAAGAGATATCATGGACAAAGAATCCTATACAACAATTACTTCCGATGCAGCTAACTATATTCAGAACTTTGAAAAGGCTGTAGAGAATGGAGAAAAAGAAAGTAGAGCAGCTGATATAGCTTCAACTTTTAATATAACAAGGAAGGTTTATGCAGATTTTGTGAATGATAATACTAAAACTTCTAGCAAGGATGGCAAGAAACAAGAATTTAATCCTTCAGATGATGATTGCTTCAATGTTATCTATAATCTTGATAGAGACTACATGAATGGCATGGTAGATGAAAAGACTTATTATGAATACAAAGAAAAGTTTGCCGACCATATAATGGATAAAATGGAAAAGGAAAGATCCAACAGAGACAATATGTTTGAAAGAATGTTCACAAACAATAGAGAGGATGCTTTCAATTTACTTGATGCAAAACTTAAAAAAGCTGGTGTAACAGATAGGAGAATTTTAGCAAGCCTTTATTCAAGTGTTTATACTGGATTGATAGCAAATGATATAGATCCTAACAGCACAAACTGGGGCTGGGTAGGCAAAGACACAAGCAAAAAACTTAATGAAGTTGTCGATAAGGTTATGTCACAATATGGCAATAGACTTGAGCCAGCAGCACAAATAACAACTGCAAGTAAGATATTGACAGGTAAGAATTTAATTGATATAAAACAAGACTTAAAGCCTGTAAGCAGTAATAGTTATAAAGTCTATAAGGATAATGTGACTGGTAAAAGATATAGACAATATGCAACCGGAGAAAAAGTAGAAATAAAATAAGGGGGAAACATGCCTGATATTAAAAATATGGAAGTCGTTCAAGAAAATTCTTGTGATATTTATAGCGATGGAACAGTTTTTAATGGATACGATACAGACTCTGCAGATGCTTTGTATGTAAAAAAGCTTAGAGCTGAAGGACAAAATCTTGACTCAGGAATGTTTGCTTTACAACCTATAAGCAATAGTGTAATAGGAAACTTCTTTAGAGGTGGAGCAGAATCGGTAACAAATATAGTTGCTCAGGCTGGAAACAATGCAGCGATAGCTTACAGAACTATTATGGATGCTTACGGAGAACACTTCAAAACTTTAACTGATGAAGAATTAAAATTCAATAAACAGATTGTAGAAAACTTAAGAATACAAAATCAAGAGATTGCAGATAGTATCCATGAGTTCTTTGGGGCTGAAGATGAAAGCCTTGCTGCAAAAATCGGTAGTGGAGTTGTTCAATCTGCAGCTTCTATAGGATTTAATGCAATAGGTGCAAGCCCTTTAATGATTGCTATGTTTGGAGTAAACACTGCCGGAGAAGTTATGGCGAAGTCAAGAGAGACTGGAAGAAGTGCAGTAGAATCTTTAGCAAGGGGAACTGGTGCTGGTTTGGCAGAAGCAAAGCTTGAAAGCTGGGGTTTACAAAACTTAGTAGAAAACATTACGGCAAACACAGTTAGAAAAGCTGCGACAAAAAGTTTTGTGACAGAATTTATAGAAGAAGCAAGCCAGAGCTTATCCACAGCCTTTTTCTCTTACGGTTTAGATAATAGAGATATAAAAACTTATATCACCAATTCGCTTAAGGATGCTTTTGAAGAAGGTGTTTATGGTGGTATCTCTGGTGGAATAACTGGTGGTGCTGGTGCAGGAATAAGAAGATTAGCAAATGGTGGCTTCAAGAATAGTATGATTGATAGCATGCAGAAGAAGCTTGGCAGAACTCTTAACAAAAAAGAAGTGGAAGCTATTGATAAAGTTGTCAACAGAGGCGAAGTATCAATGGAAAAAGCTGTAGAAGATTCTGTAAAAACTCTTAACAATGCAGATGAAATGAGACAAGCTATACAAGACACTATCAATGAGCAGATAGATAGAACAAAATATGGCAACGATTTTAATTATTCAAATATCTCTGGAAGAGCAAAAGAGATTATGGATGAAATTTTAGCTGGTAAAAGACAGATGGAAGAAAATAATCATGTTGCAGTAGTTGATCTTGTAAGTTCAAATTCAAATCTCAATCAAGAGAATAAAGACAGAACTATAGCTATGATGGAAGCTTTCCTTGCTGCAAACGAAGAAACTTTTGGTGTATCTGTGACTGATCAATTAAAAGATTTTACAAACATGAAAATCCGTAGCGAATCGGAAGCAGTCTCACAACCTCAGGAAGAAACTTATCTTAACGAAGCTGGGGAACTTGTAGATAAAACTAGTGGAAATGTATTGTTCCAAAGTGCTTATGCTGGAAGTCGTGTTGATTATGATAGACCTAGTTTAGAAGCAATAGGAAGTGGAGAAGGTAATCAAGCACACGGATATGGATTATATTATGCACTTAATAAAGATGTTGCAGAATCATATAGAGAAACATTTACAAACGAGAACAAACAAATTCCTTATACAGTGCTTGGAGATAAAACACTTGTTGAATACATAAAAGAAAATGGAAAACAAAAAGCAAAAGAAGTAATACAAAATAAAATAAACGAATCAGAAATGAAAATAAAAGCCTATGAGGATATAGGTGATAATTTTACTGCACAAATTTGGCAAGGTCATCGTGATGAATTACAAACTTTATTAAAAGCAACAGATACTGAGGGTAAAGGTCAAGTTCACGAAGTAGATATTCCTGAAATGCCTTACTTAATGGATGAACAAAAATTATATTCTCAGCAGTCAGATTTTGTAAAAAATGCTATTGATAATGCATATAATTCTTTAACTGATTTACAAAAGAAAATGTTTAAAGATAAAACAGATGTAAAGGATTATAAAAAAACAACAGGTAAAAAAATATATCAAGGTATTGCTTATGCTTTATATAACACAAGTGAAAACGGAGAAAATGGTTCAAAATTAACATCAGAACTTCTTAATAAACAAGGTATTAAAGGTATAACCTATGAAGGTCAAGAAGATGGAAGATGTTTTGTAATCTTTAATCCTGAAGATGTAAAAGTTCTTAGAAAGAAGTTTGATGAGCTTGGAAATGTTTTCTTCCAGAAAGAACAAGAAATAAGAGGTCAAGTAGATGTCGCAAAGAAACTTGTAGATGTCTTTAAGACAGGAAATAGAGACACAGTGGTTCATGAATTAAATCACTTGTTCTCAATATATAAAATAAATCTTGCTATAAACAACAATAAACTTGATACACTAGCTCCTTTATTCAAACACTTTGGACTAGAGCAAACTATTGAGAATGCAGAAAAGTTGAAGAATGAAACATATTATCAAGAAGAACTTGCTAAAATGTCCATCAATTATATAGCACAGCACGAAGCTCCAAATGTAGCTTTGAGAAAATACTTTCAAGAATTTAAACAATGGGCTCAGTCTGTATGGGAAAACTTAGTAAATAAAGGCTTAGTTCAAAAAGAAGAACTTAGTCAAGATATAGTTGACTTCTTTGATAGCATGTATTCCACAAAAGAAGTTGATGTTGAAAAAGCAAAGAATGAATTAAAAGATTTAATTAAACAAATTAAATCAGGTAAAGCAATAAACATTGATAATATAAACATTGATGAAGTTTATAAATTATTGGATGCAAAGTATAGAAGAATTCCAAAAGCACCAAAAAATTTAAAACAAAGACTTATTGCTGAAGGTGGAATAGATAATCAACTTGCAGAAAATTTTGATTTAAAAGAGCTTATGGGGGAAAAAGATAATAAATATTCTCGCTTGTTTAAAAAAGAAGGTAAGATTAAAGATGAAAATCAACTTATTGAATTCTTAAAGAATGAAAAATTTATGACAATGGAAGATGCTGAAACAGATGTAGATGCAGGAAATGAACTTGATAGAGCATTGAATTTATTGGAAGATGCTGAAAATGTTTATTCTGAAAATGATATTGAGGCTTTAATACAAAGAGAAAATACTATTGCAGCAGTAACTGAAGCTGAACAAATTCTTGACACATTAGATATTGATGGAGAAGAAGTTAAACAATATATTTCTGAATTGAAAAAAAATGATATTGTAGCAGTTTCAAAGTCTGAAGTTAAAGAGCTTAACAATAAGATAAAGAACCTTGAAAAAGAATACAAGAAGCTTTCAAAAGAAAAAGTTAAAGAAGCTGTTGACAACATAAAAGAATATAGAAATAAAATCATTGACTTCATCAAATCTCAAAGTATCGATTCGGATGATAAAGCAAAACTCATTACTGAGATTAAAAAAGCAAACACTGAGCTTTCACTTAAAAAGACAATGGAAAGAGTGAAGGAAAGAGCTCAAAATTATTATACTCAAGAGCAAGTAAGGTTATTGTCTGGGCTTATCGATAAGGAAGTAAAGAAATCAAAGCCTACTGAAGTGAAAAAGCAAAGATACGATTATGAAAACAATAAGCTTTTCAAGGCACTTCGTGAAGATAGCAAGTTAACACAAGTTCAGGCAGAAGAAAAGTGGAGAACTATGACAACCGAAGAAAATGGGGAAACTTCTCATATTAAAGAGATAGAAAAGTTATATCTTGCTTACAAGATGAACGGTGCAAAATCTTCTCCACAACTTTTAAACTTCTTGTTAAGTGAAATCCAGAATGCAAAAGAGCTTGGCCGTAGGGCAAAGGATGATATGGAACTTGAAAGAAAGTTAGAATTGAAAGATAACAAGAATGAAATACTTGGTAAAGTTAACGATCGTAAAGTTGCAAACAAGTTTGAAAACAAGCTTGCAGTTATCTTAAACAACCTTCACTCTATGCTTAACTTAGTTGCTGGTAAGGATGTCGCAGATAAATTCCAAATGGAAACTGTTGAAAATAATATGGTTATCCATAAAACAAAGATATTGGAAGATAACTTACACACAGCACAAGATATTTACAAGTATAAGTCAAAGGGTGATTTTTTAAACCGAATTGCAGAAATGAGGAAGGTTATCACACAATTAAAAACAGATCCAAAAACAGGCTTGAACTTATCTTATGATATCACAAAAATGCAGATAATAGATTTATTCAACGATGCTCAAAATTCAAAAGTTTGGGAAGATTTGAAATACTATTATGGCGAAGATCAAATGAAAAACTTGTTCTCATTATTGACAACTCAAGATATAGAGTTCGCAAATTCCATGAGGGAAACAGCTGATAGTATGTATCCGGAAATCAATCAAGTCTATGTTGAACAATACGGAATAGATTTAAACAAGACAGAGAATTACTGGATGTTATCAACCGAACATCAGAAGGATTCAGATTTACTTGCAGATTTCTCAAGAGTAGGAAATACACCTAGCTTCTTCGAAGAAAGAACAAAATCAAGAGTATTGGTTGTTCCAAAGGATGCATATAGTAAATTCAGACAACATATTGCTGGTGCTTGCTATATGACAGATATGGCTAGAGAATGGAAGAACTTAAGAGATACTTTCAATAGTGTCAGAATAAAAAATGCTATTCAAAATAAATTCGGTAATGAAGTTTGGAATAATGTCAATGCTCAGATAAACAGATTATCCTATGGTGAATATATGAAGGGAACACAACAAGATGAAGTTTCCACAATACTCAGCAGAATGGTAAATAACTTTATCACTGCAAAGATTGCAATAGCACCTTCAGTATTTGTAAAGCAGTTAACATCTGCGACAAACTATGCAGAAAATATGGGATACGGTGCATGGGGTAAAGGATTTGTGGAAGGTATATCACATCCGAAAGAAACAATCAATTATATGTATAAATATGCAGGCGACTTCTTAAGAACAAGATCACAACTTGGTTATGATGAAGCTATGAGCAGAATAACACAACAAGTTCAGCAAGCAAAGAAAACTGTATTCACCCCTAAAATGCAGAATAATTATACTGAAGTTATGTCATTCATGACAAAGCAAGGTGATATAACAGCGATTATCTTTGGTGGTTATCCACGATTAAAACAAATGATAGATAGTGGAATGCCAACAGAAGAAGCAGTAAAGCAATTCCAGTTTGAAACATTAAGAGGTCAGCAATCAGGTATGACTTCCAGTCTTTCAAACTTCCAGAATAACAGGAATGCTTTTGTAAGATTGATGTTTGCCTTCAAGAATACACCACAACAATACTTAAGAAAAATAAATGATACTGTTGTTAGTGCTATAAATGGCGATATAGATTTACAGACAGCAAGCAGAAAATTGTTCAATTATGCAATAGTTCAGCCTACATTATATGTCCTTGCTGGAACACTTGTATATAACACATTCTCACCGGATGATAAAGATAAAGAATGGACAGATGGTATCTTATCACAGCTTGCATTCCAGTTCTTAGATCCTATACCTTTCATTGATAAGGTTGCAAGGGAAGGTTATAAGAAACTTACTGGACAATATTCAGGTGAAGGAATGCCGGTTGTTGGGTATGATGACCTTATGAAATCATTCAAGAAAATGGCAAAATCGGATAAAACAGATTTTGATTATGCAGAAATCTTTGTTCCATTCATTGAGATGTTCACTGGTGCACCAGCAGGAAGGGTAGTAAAAAATTTAAAAACACTTGCAGAATAAACAAGAGGTAATTATAATTAAGGAAGGAGAAAATAAAAAATGCAGACTATAATAAAAAATTGTGGATTTAAGTTAGCTTTCGAGCTTACAAATGCAGACAATACCCCTTTGGATTGTAGTGCATTATCGGTGAAATTAGTTATCAAACAAGATAGGACTTTACCGGATGATTCTGGATTGACTTATACTTTTGTAAATTCGGACACAAACATATTAAACTTCCAGTTCACAAATACTCAAACAGCAGTTTTGGAAACTGGTAAATATATCGCTGGTTTAAAGATTATAAGAGCCAACGGTATGAATGAAGAAATATGGAATGATGAAGTAATTGTAACACAGGGGGTAGTAAATGAGTAACGATAATCCAATTAAAGTAAAGTTAATACCTGCACAAAGTATTAAAACAAAAACAAATAATACTTATTTATGGGATCCTTCCTTCTTAGGCCTTGTAGGTGAAACTTTGGAAAAGGCAGATGAGCTTGTAGAAAAAACAGCTGGACTTGATGAACAAGTGCAAGGGATACAAGAAGTTGTTGATGCTCAAGTTATTATTATAAACGATCCAACATATCAAGCTGTAAGCCAAAACTTACCGGCAATAAATACAGTTGGTTCAAGTATAGGAAATGTTAACACAGTTGCACAGAACATAACAGATATAACAGGACTTGTTGCAGATTTAACAAATGTAAATGCAGTGGCTGGAGATTTAACAAATATAAACACAGTTGCTGGAAGTATCTCTGGTGTAAATACGGTAGCTGGAAGTATATCAAATGTTAATACGGTTGCGAGTGATATAAGTAGAGTTGGCTTAGTTGCAGATGATATTTCAAGTGTTCATACGGTTGCAATAGATATATCAACAGTTATCGATGTGGATAATAATATGTCAGATATAAATGCTTTAGCAACAAATATGAGTGATATAAATAGTTGTGCATCAAATATGACAGCTATACAAAATGCACCAGCACAAGCAACGGCAGCAGCAAATTCAGCACAAGAAGCACAGATTGCAGCAAGTATGGCAAAAACAAACTTACCTTTATTGTATCACTTCTGGCATGACAAGATAATAAATGATGTTTGTTACTTAAGAGCAGATACTTTCTCATGGCAAAGTGGCCATGTGTATCAGGCAGCATTCAAACATCTTTGTGAAGATATGAGAATGAGCAGATATTATATCACAATGGATAATGGTTGGGGTGTAGTATTCTATCGAGATCCAGAACACGATGCTGATGGTAAATATGCTTGGAATGCAAACTTAGGTTCAATATTATATACAGATAAAGAGATACCAAACATCGGTGATAATGTTTATTATCAAGGTGTGATAGCAGATATGGTTGAAAGTTTTGGTGCTTCGCCTTCATCTTATATAGTATCGGAATTAAACAATAAGAAGTTTTATAGAGATCCTTCATCAGATGACACAGGATATTATGCTTGGAGATATAATTCTTCAGAGGTATATTATACAACTTCAGAAACACCAGATGTTGGAGATGATGTATATACAGAAAGCAGTGGAGTTTATACAAGTGCTTCAACAGTAGCAGAAGTGTTAGCACCATTGACATCGACAATAGAAACAATAAGTGGACATACAATAACAGTATATGATGTATCGGATACAGATAGAATTGTGTTAGCAGATCAAGAAGATACTGTGTTGGATATTTATAACTCAACTGGTGGTGCTTGGTATTATATACTCGATCCTGAAAATGTTAGATTTAAACTTCCTAGAATAAATCCTGCTCGTGAAGAATTATTACAAACAATCGGTGTTCGTGGTAATGGTAAGACATTAGGATTAGATAATGGAACAAACAAAGGTGGTTTCAATGCAAAAGGTAATAGTCTTTATGTTAATACCGGTTCATACGGTCAACCAATAGGAACAGCTGGAAGTGGAACACATTTATCATCAAACTTAAGTTTTGGAATAACAGAAGAAATAACTAAATCAGGTGCAATAGCAGATTTAAAATCTACAACTAGTGTATTCTCTGGTAAAAAATATCTCTACTTCTATGTTGGAAACTTTACACAAACAGCATTAGAGAATACAGCTGGAATAGCAACAGAAGAATTTAATGGTAAAGCAGATACTAATTTGAATAATGTAAATAATAATATTGATTTTATTATAGATTCTCAAGAGCCTACTGCAGAAAATAATTATACTTGGTATGATTTATATAGGAGTGGCAAGGTAGTTCAAGGTGGAAAAGTTGCAAACATCACCACAGGGTCGGTTCAAACACATTCTTTACCTATTACGATGTCAGATAATAATTATACAATAAATATAACACTTATTGGAACAGGAACTTCCGATACTGGATTTAAGATTGTTTCTGGAAACACTACAGAATCAGTATTTGCATATATTGTAAATTCTGGGGATGGTAATACGGGAATTTATTGGGAAGTAAAAGGTAAAGCAGATTTAACATAGGAGGTAATATGGAAATAAAAGCAACACTTAAAAAACCTTATAATTATAAAGAAAGAGCAAAATTTGTTTCTAAATGGATAAATTATGAAATAAAAGAAACAGAAATAGAATTGCAGGCTTGGGGTAGAACTCAAGAAGAGCAAGAAGAACTTGCTGTTGTAAGTGCAAAAATTGCCGTTAGAAGTGTTAGAAATGAATATCTTGAAGATACAGATAAATTTGTTTCTGTTCCTGATTTTCCTGTTACAGAAGAAGAAAAAAGTAAATGTATAGAATACCGTAAATATCTTAGAGATTATCCGGAATCTAGTGAAGATTGGTATAAACAAAATCCTAAAACTTTTGAAGAATTTAAAGGAGAATAAATATGAGTGAAGATATAAATGTAGGTGCAATTACAGAAGCATTAAACGATAAAGCTGATAGAAACTTAAATAATACAGACTCTACTGGAAAGACAAATTCTAGGAAGTATGGAATGTTAGATTATGATAATGTTGATATAATAAAAGAAGGATCAACAGGTGCAACTTCTTTAAGTTATACAGCAAATTCTGATGGAAAATATTTTTTTGAATGTCCTTCAAATAAACAGGTTATATGTAAATTAAATAATACAAAAATCTTTGGTGCAGTTCCTGCATCAACAAATTTCTATTGTAGGCAATATGTGGTAGAAGTATTAACTGGCGATATTGTAGAATTTTCTGGATTTAATAATAATGATTATGTAGCAATAACATTTATACCATATAAAAATTAGGAAATAAAAAATGGATAATAATGCACTAGAGATATTTAAGGAAGCACAGAAACAAGCATTCAAATTTTTTGGGTATTTATTCTCCTTGATGTGTATATTGTTTGGAATTATAATATATATAATGTTGGATAAATCTCAAATAAGTGAAATAACTGTCGATGCAGATGCAAGAGATAGTATAGTAAAACAAGAGGTTAATAACAATGGCAAGAGTAAAAATTAAAGTAAGGATTAAAAAAGGTGGCAAAGGAAGTAATTAAAATATGGATACTTTCTTTCCTTAAGAGGTTAGGTATGAAAACACCTAACTTTTTATCTTCTCTTTTTGATGAACTTCCAGTATCTAACAAAGCAAAACAAATAATGAAACTTAGATACATAGAAAAATTATCTTGGGATAACATACCGGATAAAGTCTTTTATTCAAAATCAAGGGTAATGCAGATACATAAACATTGTATCGATATTCTTATACACCTCACATTCTAGCGATTTTACATTATACTTATACTAGATTTTAAAATATCCATAATCTGTTATAGTTAAGTTATAACAAGTGAAAGGAATTTAAAATGGCAGGAAATAATAATTATGGATATCCTTTTTACAACAATAACAATATTCCTATAATGCAAGCACAAAATATGATGCAAGCATCGGTTCAATGTTTTGCAGTCAATAGTCGGGAAGAGGCAAACCGTATTCCTATACAAATCGGAATTATGTATGTGATAATAAACAAGGCTCAAAAAGAAATCTATATCAAGCAATATAACAATGATGGACTTATTGATATGGATATATACAAAGATGAAAAACTTATTCAACCTGCAAAGGAAGAGAAAGATTATGAAGGAATGATAAAAGGTTTATCAGAACAGATAGAAACATTAACACAATCCTTGAAACCAAAAGAGGCAAACAATGTTTAGTATAGGGGACTTAGTAAGAAACTTTATGGCCGGTAAATTCAATAATCATCCTTTAATGCAACAATATAATAAGATGATGGCAGGAAAGACACCGGAACAACAGGCTCAAACTTTACTAAATCTTGCAAGATCTAAAGGTATAGATCCAAATGCAAAGATATTCTCTGAACAGGATTTAAAAATGTTCGGATTGAAATAATCCAGAAATGTGAAAACTTTTAACTATAAGGAAACTAAAATGACAGAAGGAACAGGTTATAGTTTATCTGATATCGTTTCTGCAACTCGTGGGGGCGATGGCTTTTTCGGGGGCAATGGTGGAATGTTCGCTTTGCTTTTCTTGATACTTATTATGGGTAATGGTGCTTGGGGTGGAAACAATCGTTTCGGCACAGAAGCAATCCAAAACCAAATGCAACAAGGTTTTGATAATCAAAACAATATGGCAAACCAAAGGGAAATCTTGGCTGCAACAAATCAAGTATTCCATGATATAGTTGGCTATGTTGGTGATAAATATTCTGAACTTGATAGAGATGTTCTTGGTATTTCATCTTCAATTCAGAATGTTATAGCAAATCAAAATCAATGTTGCTGCAATACATTGAGGGCAATCGATGGTGTAAATTATGCAAATGCTCAAAACACTGCTGCAATCAATGCAAACACAACAGCACAAACACAAAAGATTTTGGATGCAATCACTCAAAACAAAGTTGATGCAATGCAAAACCGTATCAATCAGTTAGAGTTAGCACAGGCAATGTCCGGTGTAGTAAAGTATCCAACTGAGTTTGCTTACAATGCAGGTGCTTCACCATTCTGTGGTGGATGTGGCTGTGGCTTTTAATCAATCGGGGTGGGCTTCCACCCCTGAACGAAAGGAAAGAAAATGACTTGTAATTGTAATCCGAACTTTCATAAGACTTTGTCTTTAACTGAAACTGGTGGTAATCTTGTTGCTACATTATCGAACAGCACAAATATATCAAGCCTTGATTATTTTGAGCTTGTAGTTTGTCAATGTCCAAACAATGTAATAACAGGCGATCCAGTTCCTTATAAACTTACTGTGAACGGTGCAGAAGTAGATCTATTGAATAAATATTCACTTCCAGTTTATTCTGATAGATTGAAAGTAAGAAAAAGATATTATGGATCTTATGTAGTTCCAGCAACAGGAACACCTTATGTTATACTTTGGAACACACCTGATTGTCCTTTGTATGCAACACAGAATGTTGTGCAGACTACATCTGAAACTTCAACACCTTCAACAGAAACAACAGGGGAATAATAAATGCCAGAAGGATTAAAGACAACTATTATGGAAATGGAAACTATCATACAGAAGAACTTTAATCGAATTAAAACTCCTCTTATGTCTGATGGTGAAATGTCTTTGTGTGATATGGGAAAGATGATTGATATATTGAAAGACTTATCTGAAGCCATGAAGAATATATCAAAAGTCCGTAAGTATTATTCAGAGCATACAGAAAAAATGATATAGAGCATGCTGGCTTTTAAAAAAATAAAGGCCAGCTTTTACAAAAAGGTATTGACAAGAGAATCAATATAAAATAAAATGAGGTCAAAATAGAAATGGTAGGAAAAATGGAAAAAATAAATACTTTTCAAAACACAACACTAGGGGTCATCTTAAGTTTTATAATAGCAAACTTACCACTTATACAATCCTTTATAACTTTTATCTTAACAGCAAGTTATCTATATTACAAAGTCCGTAAAACAAAAGAAGAATACAAATCAATAAAGGAAAAAAATGAAAAAAGAAGAAACACAAAAAGAAAATGATATACTTACACTTGCAAAGACTATATGGGGTGAAGCAAGGGGTGAAGGTGAAATAGGACAGAAGGCAATCGCTTGTGTAGTTATAAATCGTTTCTGTTCAAAAAAATGGTTCGCAGGAAAAACAATCGCAGACACATGCACAAAGAAATGGCAATTCTCTTGTTGGAATGAAAATGATCCGAACAGAGAGAAGATGGAAAAGTTAACAAAAGAAGATTTAGGAAACATATATGATATAGCTTTTGCAGCAGTATGTGGCCACCAGCCAGATATAGTTTTCAAAAGCACTCATTATCATACAGAGAATGTTCATCCTAAATGGGCTGAAAATAAAATACCAGTGGTCAAGATAGGGCACCATCTATTTTATAATGATGTCTTGTAAGGCGAAGTTTTTTACTTCTTTTCTCTTCGCCTTAATAGGAGGAAAAATGAAGTATAAGAATATCCGAAACGAGATCGATCAGTTAGAAAAAACAATCCAGAAAACTTTATATCGTTATTCAAAAACAAAAGAAAGAGATAGAAAAAAGTTTTATTTATGTATCAACACGAAACTTTATCTTGTCGCACTCTGGGAACAGGCCTTCAATAATTTATATGATTATAGGAATAATAAAATAGATTGGAACAGAGATCCATTATATAGAAAGATGGAACAGTTAAGGGATAGATTTATAAACCTTAGGTGTTAATAACCTGTTAATAAATTGTGGAAAACTAAAATCTCATTGACAATTTTATTCACAGGTGTAGAATTAAAATAGTTAGTGAAAACAAAGATTTAAAAAAGTTATTCACAGTTTTCACAACACCAACAACAATAATAAAGATATATATATTTTATTGTAGGTGCAAGATGGATTGGAGAGAAAGAGAATTATTTAATGTAGTGGAACACGAAGATCAGAAAAAAATAGTTCGTTGCCTTCGTGAAGAATTTAATTGTATAGTCTTTGATTTGGATATAATGTCAACACTTTCATTTATAAACAACGAACAAGATAAGATGAGATTTATAAGCGAACACAAAGCAAGGGGATACACAAACGGCCAACCGGATATAGTTATAATCACACCGAAGGGCAAAGTTATATTTGTGGAATTGAAAACAAAGAATGGCCAGCAAAGTGAAAATCAAAAGAAGATGGAAGATAAGCTCAGCCAGTATGGTCAAGTATATAGATTATGGAGAAGTGTGGATGATTGTTTGAGCTTTCTAAATATGCTTGACAAGTAAATAATTTATATATAAGATAGGTGTTGGTAAATGGGGGAACTCCTGTAACTCTTCGTCTTAAGTTAAAACTCTCAATGTCTAGCCTTCTGTTCCCCCTGCTAGACACGAAAAAAAGGAGGAAACATGAAAGAAATATGGGCTAAATTTATCGAACAAGTGAAAGAACTTTTCAATGACAACTGGAACAAAGTTAAAGTTGCATTCAAAGATTTCTGCACTAACTTCGTAGGTATTCTATATAATTTTCTTAAGATTGTATGGAATATAATCGGTGCTTTTCTTTCAGGTGTATGGGTTTTGCTTGGTGCAACACTTAAAGCTTGTTGGAAATATGTCTTTAATTTTTGGGTAGATTAAAGATGAAAAAAACTCTTTTGTTATTTATAGGTTGTGTTATAGCTCTTTGGGGATTATATAATTATAGTTTCTCAAAGGGCTATAATCAATGTAAGGGTGATAATGCAATCTCGGTAAATGAAAAAATAAGAGAGAGTGAAAAACTTATTTATAAATTGAAAACAGAAAATAAGGAATTGAAAGATGAGCTTAAGACAAAAGACAATCAAGACTTTTTTAATATTCCTATTCCTTCTTCTTTGCAGTTGTGCATCAAAGAAAGAAATTGTAAGTAGTTGTCCAGTATATCCTTTTGAAGGACAGAATGTTGGGGATATGTTCTGGTATATCTATGACAGACAAACAATAGATGATAAGGTGGTAAATGGATAAGATAAAAAAGAAATTAGCGAAGGTTGTTCTAGTGGTTGTTTATGTATGCCTTATAATAAGTTTATACTTAATGATCAAAGAACCGGACTTATCGGTAAAGCTCATGATAGCATTGTTGGAAATATTCGAATAAAAAACCCCTTATTAAAAGGGGCTTTTCTTTGAATCTTTTATGAGTGTATCAATCAGATTTGAAACATTACGATTTTCCTGCAAGGCTCTTTGTTTTAAAATCTCGTATGCTTCCTTTGTAATTGAAACACATAAGTTTATTTTTTTATCTTTTTTGTTTTCCATTTCTATTCCTTTCAGTAGGTATAGCATAATTATCTATGCTTTTAATGAACCTAACATATTTATAGTTTATTACAGTATCAACAATTTTACATACTGCGATTAAATTTATAGCGATTAAAGTTATAGTTTCTATCATAATATCCCCCTTTTATTTTATAGATACAGATGACTTTTGAAAAATTTTAATACCCGGAATTTCACGAACACCAGATTTAATTGCAGAATTAACAGCAACAGAATTGATACTCAAGAACTCAACAGGAACTTTTGATAGATCTTCAACTTCGAAAGTCCATATCTGGCGAACAACAGCATTATCATTTGAAAGATTTATTTTTTCTTCCTTAGCAGTTGCATTAACAATAGCATTTTGTTTTTCTTCAAGGCTTTGTTGTAAAGCTTGTTTGGTAACTGGATCAAAACCTTCAGCATTTTGTTTTTGCTTTTCAAGTTCTTCCATTTCCTTCAAGGCTTTTTCTTCAGCAATTCTTTTTTGCTCAGCAAGTCTTTTTTCTTCTTCCTTACGAACATAATCAAGGTAAGAATTTATTTTATTACGAATGATAACTTCCGATTCGCCGATGAAATCTTCTGGGGTTGAGAACTTATCATTGATTTCCTTGACTTGTGATTTTAAAGGTTTAAGGAGTTCATCCTTTTGTTCTTTAAGTGATTTCTTAAAAGTAACAATTTCCTTCAATAGTTCACAGGCCTTAGTATTATCAGAAGCATTACCGATAACCAAATCTTTGATGTGATTAAGGTAAGCTCTTGCTTTAAGTTCCATAGGTGAAACTACATCATATATTGTATTAGTCATTTTTTTATCCTTTCTTTTGTTTGTTAGCGATATTTATTCAATATCTGTAATCAATAATAATATAATAAAATAATATTGTCAAATAAAAAATATAAAAAAATATTAAAAAAATTTCTTGACATTATAAAAAATTAGGTTTATTCTGGTATCAGGTTTAACGAAAACGAAGGAAAAACAAATGAAAGATGGAATATATTTTAACTTAAGCGAAAAGGAATATCATAATATTGAGGCCTTAACCTTAAGTAATTCATCAATGAAGATGATATTAAGTTCGCCTCTGGAGTTCTGGTGGCAATCAAATCTTAATCCGTTATATGAGAAGGAAGATAAAAAGTGTTTATCAGATGGAAGAAGTTTTCACTGCTTATTATTGGAAGGTGAAAAAGCTTTTAATGAAAGATACTCAGTTGTTCCAGAAGTGATTGATCAGTATTCAAAAAATAGCAACTCATATAAAAACTGGGTGGCCTTACAGAAGGATAAGGAAATAATCTCGAGAAAAGATTATCAACTTATGAAAAGGATATATGATTATTTACACTATGATGAGCAGTTGTTTGATAATAATATTATTGCGAACGGTTATCCAGAAGTGTCTATAATCTGGACTGAGGAAGATGGTATCCAGAGAAAAGCGAGGTTAGATTATTTAAAACAGAATTGTATTATAGACTTGAAAACATACATCAAAACAAAAGATATTGATGTAAATACTTTTATATCGCAATACTTTTTTAAGCATAAAGTATTTATGCAACTCATATATTATCGCAGGGCTTTGTTGTATGCAGTAAAGAATTTTAAAGATACTCAGGTTTATGGAAATGAAAAACAAAAAGCATTCTTTAATAACATGAGAAGTCAAGAAGATTTTATGTTGTTAGTTGCTTTTGTAAATAGAGAACTTCCACAATTCAGATTAAGGGTGTTTGGAAAAGTAGAGTGTCCTGATCTTTGGAACTTAGGAGAAAAAAATATTGAACTTGCAACAAAAATATATAAAGATAATCTTGAGAAGTTTGGAAAAAATCATATCTGGATGGAAGATGTAGATACAAACTTACAGTTCACAGATATAGATTTTCCACAATCTTTTTATGAAATATTAGGAGAAAGCAGCAATGGATAAGAAAGAAAAAGAAATTAAAACAGAAGATAAAAACATTGATAAAGAACTTAAAGACTTCTGTGAATATTTAAACAATATAAAAGAAATTGATAGAACAAGTTTGATAAGAACAAGACTATTCGAGGAGAAACAAAATGTTAAGTAGGATGAGTGATAAAAGGAAAGCAAAGGGCGAAAAACTTTGTTGGAACTCAACAATCAAGGCCAAAGCTTATACATTTAAAAAATCACCATTAAGGAAGGTGTCAAGAAAATCTGCAAACCTTTGGGAAAAAGCAAGAAAAGAATGTTTAGAAAGAGATAATTTTCAATGTATATTATGTGGTGAAAAAAAGAATTTACATTGTCATCATTTTCAATTTAAAAGAACACAAAAACCAGAATATAAATATTTACTTGACAATTTATGTATAGTGTGTAATTATTGTCATAACAAAATTCATCAATCGGAGGATAACTATGAAAATGGAAAAAAAAAGATATTATCACAACTTTACATCAATGGAATTAAAGTTAGAAATTTGGAAGAAATATCCTAAATGCAACTTTATCTATGTATCAAGTTTAGGCAGAATTAAAACAATAGACCATATCATAACTAAATCTAATAAATGGGGTGGTATAACTAGTTGTAAAATAAAAGGGCATATACTACCACAATTTTATACAAGAGGGAAATATTTATTTTTTTCATATTGGGAAAATGGTAAAAATTTTCAAGTAAGAACTAACAGAGCTGTTGCATTGACTTTTATTAAGAACCCACAGAATAAGCCTCAAGTCAATCATATAAACGGGATAAAGACAGATAATAGAGTTGAAAATTTAGAATGGAATACTTGTAAAGAAAATATAAAACATGCAGTAGAACATAATCTTATAGATTATCATAAACCTACTAAAAGATGGAGAAAAGTCAAATGTATAGAAAGTAATAAAGTTTATATTAGCACAATTCAAGCAGCAAAAAGTGAAAATTGCAATCTTAGTGCTGTTAGAAATGTCTTAATAGGATTAGCTAAAACAACTAATAAAAAACATTTTATATATTGCGATTGAAAGGAGAATAACTATGAAAATAATAAATATAATAAAAACATTGAAAGCAAGAACAATAAATTTATATCTTTATAATTTGGATTTAAAGGCAGAGTATAAACTAAAAATTTATCCAGAGTATAAGGAAGGTTGTTTCAAAACAGTTGATAGAAAAGAACTTAATGAAATTATAAATTATAACATAAAACAATTAGAATGGGGCAATAATAGTTTTTATGTAAATTACACATATAAACTTGATATAAAAGAAAACATGTTTAACTTAAGATATATATGGGGGAAATAAAATGAAATATGAAATTTATGCAACATCACGAGAATATGCTTTTAAGAAATGGAAAGAATTTGTAAATGAAATGTTATCTCAAAATATTGAAATAAATCTTTCAAAAGTTAAGAGAGAGGCACTTTATGATTGTTTTATTTTTATTTACAAACAAAAGAAAATAAAGCCAGTGCAAGTTGTTTATAACACAAATGGAAAAATAACGAGTATAACAACCTTAAAAAGTTATACTATTGGATTTTTTAATGGTTTCCTTATAGGGCTTATAGTAGGTTTTATGTTTTTAATAGTTGTAAAATAGGAGGCTAACAATGACTAAACAAATAAAAGAGAGTAAAATAAATCATATAATAAGAAACTCTATAAAACATAGTTCAAAACTTTATAATAAGATTATAGAACTTGAAAAGAATAATCATTTTATAGCAAGTTGCGAAGTTCGTAATGCTAGGCAGGGCGAATTAAATAAGGTTCAAAAATGGTTTCGGATAAGGAAAGAGAATTATGGCTACTAGAAAATCCTGTAAATACGAAGAAAGCATAATAGGAAAGATAATGAGCAAAGAAGAATTTTTAAAAATATATCTTTCTACGCTCAACCTAAAATTTGCTAACAATATAAGATTAACACCACAAGAAACAAAAGATTATATTGCTATAACAAATAAAGAGTTTAATTAAGATTGAAAGGAAATAATATGAGATGTAAGAATTGTCCTTTTTGTTATTTTGACAATGCAGAAAATGGTTATTATTGCAAATTTGAGATTTATGAAGAAAATGCAAAAGGGGAAACAGGTTGTAAATATAATTTAAAAACATTAAAGAAAATGGAAAAAGAACTAGAAAAAGAGATTGTGGGGAAATAATAATGACTTGGGAAGAATTTGTAAAAGAAGTTGAAAAATACGGTTATTGTGAAAGACCACATATATCAGGGCAACAAGGTGTTTGGAAATGTGTGATAAAAGGCAAATATGCTTGTGGTATTAATATTATTGCTTTTAGCCCTGCATTTACAAAAGATGGTAAGATATTTTTTACAGATATATCTTATAAAGAAAATGTATCTTATGAAAAAATGTTAAAAATTATAGAAGTAATAGAAAGTGAGGAATAAAATGGAAATAACACAACAAGAAAGACTTGATTTAACTGATATTAGAGAAGAAACAGAAGCATATCATAGAAAATTTTTAGATTATTGTGAAGTATTTGAACTTGACCCAGAGAAAGTTATGCAAGAATATTTTCACGATATTGCTATAAATTCTGATGAGTATAAAGAACTTGAAGAAGAAAATCAAAGATTAAAGGAACAACTTGACCGAGAAATCAAAATCAATAGGAAGATGAAAAAGGCTTTGAAAACATATTCTTATGAGGAAAATTGGGATTGTCTTTATGATAACCATGTTTATGGGAAAGACCCTGATACAAATTGGAACAAAGAAGGCAATGGTTATGATTTAGCACAAGAAGTTTTAAAAGAAATTGAAAATAAGGAGTAAAAAATGAAGTTAAGATTTAAGGTAAATTTGAAAAAAAGTGATATAACTGTTAGCAATATTGTTTTAAGCACAATTACTTATAAAGTCAGAGCATATCCAGAAGGGGATATAATAGATTTAGCAATCGTAGAAAAGGAGTATCGTAAAGAGTTTGCATATGAAATCTATGCTATATGCTATGAAAATAATGATGAGTATTGGGCAGAACTATATTCATTTGAAAAAAAGAGAAGAATTAAAGAATTATCAAAAGCACTTAAGAAATATGAAGATGATAAAGAATTAGAAAGAAAAATAATAAAAGTTTTAGAAAAAGAAAAAGGAGTAAGAATTGAAAAAAGACAGCATAGTAACATTCTTTAAAATTGAAAGCAGTTTGCATGGGAGTGATTTCTTTAATGTATTATCAACTTTCCACAAAAAAAAGTTTCCAAATGTGGATGCAGATATACAATATAAAAAGTTATTGGGTGAAGTCCACGAGTTTGAATGTGCAGTATCAGAAGAAGAAAAGATAGATGAGGCTTGTGATATAATTATATCTGCTATTGGATATCTTGACAGGGTATCGGATGCAAAGTTAGAAGTCTATCAGAAGTTTTTAAAAGTTTTGGAAAGAGATTATCCGGATCAGTTTCAACATAAGGAAGGGGGAGAAAATGGAAAACAAAAATAAATATGGAATGTTTGCAGGCTGGAGTATCATGGGGCAGTTAGATGTTCAAGGTCAAGAGCTTGCAGAATATACAACCGGTGTTGGTATGCTAACAAGCGAGGCAAAGTTCAAGTTCAAAAAACAGTGCTGCAGTGAAAAAGAATTTATGAAAGATAAACTTCAAACTATATGCAAAGCCAAAGTAAATGAAAAAGGAAAATGGGAAGTTTTTATCACTTATGAGAATGAATTTATAGTTGCAAACCTTATATATATAGAATTTAAACATAATTTTTGTAAGTGTTAAGTGATTGAATTAACTTAGTTTTATAACCTCAGGAAAAAATATTTTAAAAAAAATTAAAAAAAATTCTAAAAAAGGCTTGACAATAGTTTAAAATGGGTTTATATTAAGTATTGATGGCGAACGAGAAGTAGTCAGAAACTTAAACGAAGAGGTATAAAAATGATAAAAAATAAAATAAAAGAAATAATTTACTCAGAAGAACTAACCGATGTTGAAAGAGAAGATTGGTTTCTTGGAGTTGATGAAGATGGTGATTGGTTGTATAACTGGGAAGAAATTTACGAATCTCGTATTATCACAATGGCAGAAGATATTAAAAGAAAAGGTGCATCTTCTGTATTGGATGTAAATGAACTTTTCGAAAAGTTAGATATTAAGATTATAAAATTTATAAGAACATTGACTAACGACTGGTATTCACTAAAAGAAATTGATAAACTTTTAAAAGCATAAAGGGGGTGCAATATGACACAAAAACAAAAATTCTTAAAGATTATTGATGAAAGACTTGCTGTTGAAAAAGCAAAGCAAGATGAAATGGATAAAACATATAACACAAACAATCATGGCCAGTGGATGCATCAAAGTGGTAAGGTGCAAGCATTACTTGATTTATGGCTATATGTAAATGAAACAATGTAAGGGGGTTGCTATGATAGATAACTTAATTGATTTATATATATTTATAACAGTTATATTGTGCATCTTTGGAATTTGTGGTGTGATAGAATATATAATGGATAAGGTATCAGAGATGAACGATGAACGATTGAGAAGGAAGTATCACTTCACTTATTCAATCAAATGTATTAACGATGGGAATTATTCTTGCTTAAAGAATGATCAAAAGTAAAGGAGAGAGAACATGACAAACTATAATGAAGAAATGAAAAAATTTGAAAGAAAAAAGAAAATGGAAGAGCTAGTTGCAACATTCTTAGTTATTCTATTTTATGGAATATTGGTCTTGATAATAGTTAAGACTATGCCAAACCCTTATAAATGGTAGGAGGTGCAATATGTTATCAGGATCAAGCTTGATTTATTTTACAGATAGAATCCGTAAGATAAAAGAACCGGAAACTTTGGAACAGGAAAGACAAAGGTATATCAAAAAAAGAAGTGAAGGCGATCATACCTATGAAACCCTTGCAAAGATCCAAATATTAACAACAAAACTTTTAGAAAAGGAGTTAAAATGTTAGATTTAAAAGAAGCAATAAGAAAAAGAAGGCAAGAACTTTACTTATCTCAGGCTGATGTTGCAGCTAGAATGAAGGTAAAGCCACAAAGCTTTATTTCAAAAATCGAAAGAGGTGAACGAAAAATCACACTGGATGATATCGCCTTGATCGAAAAAGCATATAGAATTAAAATCGACTTTGTAATAAAAGAGGTGTAATATGGATAAAAAATATATAAAATATATTCTGATTAGCATAGTATTGTTTGCCGCTGGTATAGTTATCGGTAGCAAATGCAAGGAAGATAGTTTAGCACAAGAGCTTTGTAAATATGCAGAGTATGACTTCTGCAAGGTATCTTCGTATCAAATTAACATAAGGAAGGGTAAATAAAATGGGTAAAGTTATAAACTTGTTTCCACCAGTTTTAGACACACCTTTGGCCAAAGCGACAAAGGTATGGATAAAAGAGAGTAGATTGCTTGCAGGTCTTTCTATTCTCGAAAAAAATAACATCAAATTAACACCTGCAAACAACAATGAAAGGAAAATAAAATGACAAAACAAAAAGTAAAAAACGAAGTATCAGTTCAAAAATTCACAAAAAAACAATTAAGAATTTTTATTGATAGACAAGAAACAATATATAATTTTGTTGCAAGCGAATTAGCTATGTTGAAAAGAGGTTTGATAATCTTGAGAAAAGAACTTGCACTTAAAGAAGAAAAAACAACAAAAACACAAAAAGGAGTGAAAGCAAATGGTAGAAAAAAATAAACTTGAAATCGAAATTGAAAAAACAACATCGGAAAACATATCCGAATATAAAGAAATCCTTGAGGAACTTGCACAAAAATATATCATAACTTATGATAGTATCCAACTCTATAAGCAAACACTTAAGGATATCGAAAAAGAGGCTATTGATAGGGGTGTAGGTGCAGACACATTGAAACTCTATGTTGAAAGCCGTAGAATTAAAAAGAATAATACTTTCCAGTATGAACTATTAGTAGATAAATTGCAGGAGGAATAGATTATGAAGTTAGGAGATATAGTTTATTACTACAAGACTGAGGATAAAACAATCCATGAAGGCCTTGTTACTGGAATGCTATTGAGGGAAAACGGATATGAGCTTGTCTTGATCAGGACTGAGAAAGGGGAAACATATAACTGTGAAAGGGAACTATGTGGAACTAACAAACAAAGTGTAGAGTGTAGAAAAAATATGCTCGATGGTCTTGTTGACACTATAAATGCTCGCAATAATTCACGAAATGAGATTATAAAAAAGCTCAATAAGGAATATAAGAGCAAAGTGGAAAAAGAAACTTTTAGTTTGACAGCCGAGATAGATAACCTTAGAATAGATGTTATTGGGCAACCAACATTGTTGAAAAAGCTCAATGACTTTAACAAGGAGAAAGGATTGGAAAATGGTAAAAAGTGATAAAACTTATGTCAATGAAAAGAGCCTTGTAAATGATATGATAAATGATATGGACTATTATTATATCAATCAATTACTTGAGCACTACAATATTGATGAAGCAAAGTTATCGAAACTCTGTTCTGAAAATCCAGAATTAAGGATTGCAATAGAGAAAAGATATCCGGGCTATGAAATTAAGGAAGTTAAGGTTGTAGAACAACCAAAGCCTTCGAAACCAGAGCCAAAGAAACTCAATATTGAAATCAAAGAAGAAAAATAAAAATATAGGGGGAATATAAAAACCCCCTATAAAAATATATATACCCCTAAAAAAACACTTGAAAAAATATAAAAACAGTCTATATTTAATCTTAGAAAGGGAGTATAGGATTGAAAACAGTAGGATTAACACCATCACAGATTGAGTTTTGCAAACTTATGGCTAGGGGGATTTCACAAAGGAAATCTTACCAGAAGGCCTATGGGTATGAAGGCAAAAAGGATGAAGCCACTATAAAGAAATGCAGCAATGGTGGTAGTCAGCTCATGAAGAAACAAGCCATCAAGGATAAGATAGCAGAATTAAGAAGGTTATCTGAAGAAAGGACAGCTCAATCTATTATATACACAAAACTCGAACACTTTGACAAGTTAAGAGAGATACAGGATAAGTGTTTGGAAGTTCATAACTATGCTACTGCACTCAAGGTGGAAGAATTAAAGGGTAAGCTCATGGGCTTTTATGACAATAAGCAAGAAGAGAACGGGGATAACAAGCAACCTATACAAGTTCTCATTGGTAAGTTAGAGAAGGAGTCAAGTAAATGTTAATAAACCTTCCAGCAATAAAACTTCGTGATTATCAAGTCGATATATGGAATAAATGTGTTATCGATGATTGTAAGAAGGCTTTTATAGTATGGCATCGAAGAGCTGGGAAGGACTTAACATCAATACAAATTATGCTAGGATGGGCATTAAAGGATAAGGGAAACTATTGGTATCTATTACCACAGCAAAATCAGGTTCGCCGATCTATATGGGAAGGTATCACAAAGGAAGGAACAAAGTATCTGGATACAATACCAAAAGAATTGGTGTATGCAAAAAAAGAAAGTGAAATGAAAATTATCTTAAAGGATCCACAAAATCCATCACAGCCGGGAAGTATTATATCTTTTCTAGGTGGTGATAATTATGATAGTTTGGCAGGTGCTGGTATTAAAGGTTGTGTAATATCAGAGCTTGCACTACAAAAACCATCACTCTATGATTTGATAATAGAGCCGATGTTAAAGGAAACGAAAGGAAGGGTGCTATTCAACTCAACCCCTCGAGGTGAAGGCTATGCGAAAGATATGTTCGACTTCCTTTCGAAGAAACCGGAATACTACACTTCTCTGTTGACCATCGAAGATACCGGTGTTGTCAATCCGGATGACTTGCAAGAAGAGAGAGAAAGAGGAAAGCCGGAGGAAATAATACAGCAAGAGTATTATTGCTCATGGGAAGGTAGTATTTACGGTGCATATTATGCAGATATGTTAAAGAAAGCGAGAGTGGGAGATTATCCATACGATGCAAGATTTCCAGTTCTTACAATGTGGGATATCGGTGTCGATGATGCAATGGCTATATGGTGGGTGCAATTCGTGGAAGGTTCAATCAGAGTTATAGACTACTATGAAAATCACACCTTCGGGCTTGGCCACTATGCAAGTATAGTTCTTAACAAGCCTTATGAAAGATATAGTTATCACTTCTTGCCACACGATGGAAGCCACAGACAATTAACAACCGATGAAAAAGCACAGTCAATTCAAAGCCAGTTGCAGAAGTTAGGCCTTGATAACATCCACTTAGTGCCTCGAACAAGTAATGTGATACAGGATATACATGCAGTTCGTGGAATATTGCCTTTGTGTAGTTTTAATCAGGAAACAACGAAGGATGGTATCGCCTGCTTAAAACAGTATCATAGGGAGTTTGATGAAAAAAGACATAAGTTTAAAGACACACCGGATCACGACTGGACATCTCATGGTGCAGATGCTTTCAGAATGTTGCCTTATATAGATAACTTTATCAAGCCAAACACTGTAAAGAAATACAAAGCACAAGAGTTCGGAGGTATCGAATGGTAATGGAAGTGGAGAGAAGGGCTTACTGGTATAAACAAGTATCAAAAGACTTGAACATTGAAATCGATAAAGAAGTCTTTGATAAGATGTTTGAAATCTGTGAAAGTATTGATTATGGGTGGGGATATTTAATCTATGTTGCGACACCGACACTCTTTGAAGGAAGGGTATTATATGCAATAAGCTGGTATATCTTACCGGAAGAAAGAAACTTCGCTCATATAAAACAAATTCAAAACGATATAAAAAGACTTGCAAAAGAAAATAAATGCAAGTATATTAAACAATATAGCCACTTCAATGAGCAATTAAATCAGTTGCTTGTTAAAGAAGGCTATAAGATAAGTGAATATACGAAGGAGGTATAATATGGCAACGGGAATGGCTATTGCAGGTATCATAGGTGCAGTTGTCGGAGGATATTCTGCATATGAAACACATCAACAACAGAAAAAAGTCGAGAGAGAAAATAAAAAAAGAATTGCTGATGAAAAAGCACAAGCATTGGCAGAAAGAAAAGAGCTTATCGATCAGCAACGAGCACAATTATTGCCGGGTGGTGCAAGTTCTTTATCAAGTGCATCTATTTCAGGTTCATCAGGTCAAGGCTTGGTAGGAAAACTTAAAAGTGATACTTTAGGATAGGGGGTAAAAATGACAATAGAAGATATTATCAAAAAGTTTGAAGGTTCAAAAAACGAGCATTCGAAATTCGTTGAGCTTTACAGAGATGTTTATAAGTTTGGTATGCCAGAAAGATATGGTAATATTGAACGAACAGAAAAGGGAGTGAAGGCCACAGATAATGTTTTCACTTCTGTTTTTGAAGAAGCTTGTGATGGTTTTGTTCAAAAGATACAATCATTATTAACACCAGTTCACACTTCTTGGGTAATGCTTGAGCCGGGTGAAATATGGAATAATGAAGATTTACAAGCTCGGAAAGATGAAGCAAAGGATGCATTATCAAAGATATCCGATGTTATAAACACCTTCAAAGATAATTCAAACTTCGATAGAACAATGTCGCAATTCTATTATGAACTTATCGCTGGAACAGGAACTTTACTTGTTATGCCGGGAACACCAGAAAAACCTTTGAGATTTACTTCAATACCTTTCAAAGATATTTACATGGTAGAAGGTGCATTCGGTGAAATAGATATGTTTTTCAGAACACAAAAGATTAAGAATAGACTTATTGAAAAACAGTGGGAAGGTGCAAAGCATACCTATGATGAACAGGAAGCAGATAGAGAAATTGAAATCCTTGAGGCTACTTACTACGATTATGATAATAAAGAATGGAATTATGAAATTATAAACTTGAAAGATAAGACAAGTATTTATAAAAAGATAAGTCAGACTTGTCCATTCATTGAGTTTAGATGGGGTAAGATTACGGGTGAAACTTATGGAAGAGGACAAGGCTTAAAAGTTATAGCTGACTGTAAGACTTTAAACTTGCTTAAGTATTATTCTTTGGTTTCATTATCCTTTACATTGCCAGTATATACTGTAAAATCTGAAGATATTGATCCAGAACAATTTAAACTTTCACCTGGTGCTTTGAATCCGGTTCGAGATAATGCTACGAATAACCCTCCAGTTTCAGCACTTCCAGTCAATCAACAACCGGATTTACAGCAATATAATATGGTTCAGCTTGAAATGAACATTAAAAGAGGAATGTATGCCTCAACAATTCCAAACGATCCAGATAGAAAAACAACAGCAACAGAAATATCGGCCAGAGTAAATGAGCTTGAAAATGTTGCATCAAATTCTTATGGTTCAGCAGTTGAGTTCATATATAAACTTGTTCAAAGAATGGTTGATGTATTGGGAAGTTTTGGTTTCTTACAATTAAGTGAAGATCAATTAACACCAAATAAAATTGATGGAATGAACTTCAAAGTAAAACTTAACTCTAATCTTACAAATCAGCAAGCTGCAAAGGAAGTATCAAACACATTGCAAGCACTTCAATTTATGCAGAGCTTAGATCCTACAATGCAATATACATCAAAAGTATTGGATATAAACAAACTTGCACCTTATATTCTTGAAAGACTTGGTATTAAGCCAGAGTTTATAAGGTCAGCTGATGAGATTGCACAGATTGAACAACAGGAAGCTCAAGCAATGCAAATGCAACAACAACAAGCTATGATGGATGATGTAGCTGTATCAAATGCAAAAGAAGAAGGAAAAGCAAATGCAAAATCTCAAGTGGAAGGATAAAGATTATAGGGAGAACTTAATTATTTCTGTTTTGGGCACAGAAAAAGGGAAGGAACTTTTGGAAATGCTTTTATGGAGATATGAAGTTTATCCGGATACACAAGATCCAAACAAGGTTTATCTTGGGTTGGGGAAACGAGCCGTTATAAACGACTTAAAATTCATAATAGAAAAGGAGAACTAATATGACAGATAACACAAACACAAACGAAACAGAAGGACAAACAGTATCAACACAGGGAACAGAAGGTCAGACAACTGCACCTGCTACACCAACTGCACCACAACAACCTTCAAACACAAGTATGACAGATGGTATTGTGGATAATCCAGAAGGAAAAACAAAAAGCATTATCCCTGAAGGCTTTGATGAAGATATCTTTGATACTGAAACAATGACTTTGAAACAAGACAAAGTTGCTGAAAGATTAAAAAATCAAGTAGGTGAAATTGAAAAGTATAAAAAACAAGCAATGGATATGCGAAGAAAACTTTCAAAGGGAGTAGATACACCAGCAACAAAAGAAGAGTATGCTGATGGATATTCCTTTGATAGTAAATATGATATTGCTATGTCAGAAGATACACCAGTTTCACAATATGTTAATGGTTCAATGAAATATATTGATGAAGTTGCTATGGATAACGGTTTCACTTTACAACAAGCAAATCTTGTAAAAGATATGTTTATGAAAGTTATGGAAGATGTTCAACTCATAGACACTCGATCTGAAGAACAAAAGCAGGAAGCAAAAGCAAAGTTCATAGCAGAACAAAAAGAAAAGCTTGGCGAACATGCTGAAACAATTATCAGACAGAATGCTGAATGGGTTGCAAATTATAACTTCTTTGATAAAGGTGAAAAGCAAGTCCTTAATGATCTTGTTAAAAACTCTGCTACTGGAAATATGATTGTTGCAAAGATAAGAAAACTCTTTGGCCAGAACAATATTGAAATTCCAGCAACAGTTAGTGTAGATGGTTTGGCAGATGATGTAACACTTGCAAAAGAATACAATGATCCAAAGACAACTGCACAAAGAAGAATAGAAATAATCAAACAAAGAACTGCAGCAGGAAGAACAAATAAACTTCCAACAGTTTAATGCTTGACAATTAAAAAAAGGAGAGATAATATTGTTTATAGTTAAGTAACCTTTTCTCATGGCTCAACAGGTTCGCTCGAAACTGTCCCATATAAAAGAAAAGCCCTATTATGAAACTAAAAACAAACTTAATATAAACAAAGTAAATAGGAGAAAAATTATGACTATGACTATTGACTCAACTTTTCAAACCTATTATGATGCTGAAGTTAAAAGGGCTTATGGCGATA
>Ga0265299_10000979_pt1 | contig 34405 bp, 51 predicted proteins | sample AusTroGonzalo_MG_4_FD_193485 | JGI IMG/M metagenome (GOLD analysis project Ga0265299, IMG submission 193485) | Bovine rumen microbial communities from tropical cattle in Woodstock, Queensland, Australia - Gonzalo_02 | ecosystem: Host-associated > Mammals > Digestive system > Stomach > Rumen ... | reverse complement strand
CTTTCTTGCAGTTCGGAAACCTGTTGGATTTCGCCGAGGTCATTTTGCACCCAATCCCCGACCATCAAATCTTTGATATTCATAGTCCTTCTTTTTCTTACAAGTTACGAATTTTCAGCGACTTATCAAAGCGAAAACTCAATCAATTAGGGCCGAAAGTGTGTGGATTACTGCAAATCGTACCGCATCATCGCCTTTATCTTTTCGCAGATAAGACGGGAGACATAGGCATCTCCCCACCTATGCGGATGCAGTCCGTCAAGGGAATAGTCGAAAATGTTGTAGCGATTGATGTTCGCATCCGCATTGAGGTCAAGGACGGGGACAGAGAAACGCCTGCACACCTTGACAAGTTCATCGCACACATCCCGGAGTGTCATACCATTAGAATTTACCGGGACACCATTTTCATCCGTATTGAATCCTTGGTCTGTAGTGTTGTATCTCTGCAAGGGAGTGCAGAAAAGCACCTTCGCCTTCGAGTGTTCAAAGATGTATTGCAGGGATGTTGCGAGATTGCCAGTAACGCTTGACATAGTTTGCCCAGCCGCATAGTCGTTTGTACCGCAAAGTATGACAACAATGTCCGATGTGGAATCCAAAGGCGGTGCGACTGTTCCTCCCGTCCTTGTGTATCCATTCATCACTTGGTGCGGAAGATTGTATTCACCGTTACCGCCAATTCCAGCACCGCCAACCGCAGAATTTACGATTGTCAGTTCCGTGTTCTTGATGTTGTCCGGGATGTAGGACACCCACGATGACATATCACCCCAATAGTTGTCCGTAATGCTGTCTCCAAAGGTCTGGATTTTCAAGGTCTCCGGCAGGTATCGGTCAAAGAGTTCCTTCTGCCGTTCCTTGATTTGGAACATCTCCACATAAAAGGAACTACCATATTCAGAGTGAGTTGACCAAGCGAGAAGATACCCGTTTTTGGGTGCGACAAATTCGTTTTCATACGAATAATCTATCGGGCCGCTTGGGACGGAAAGCAAGACAGTTGCATCGTCTCCTTCCGTCAATCCTTCCGAAAATCCCACCACGGCATAACTCCCAAATGCCACTACTTTTGCACGGATAAAAATTCGTTCCCCCTCTACAACCGGGACAACAAAACAACCATTAGTTGCCGTGTCCACGATTTTATTCGTCGATGTGCTTATGTATTTCCCTTGATATGCAACATCAACTAATTTAATTTCTTTAACGAGGCAATCTCCGAAAACACTTTCCTTCAAGAGCATTTTTTGCTCCGGTATTGTCTTCGTGACCGCTACGGTTGCCACATCCAAAAATACATACCCGTCCAAGTCCGGGGTGTACTGAACATCAAACGATGCCCCGGAGACGGATGCCTTTATGATGATGCCGAAATCTCCTGTAACGGGGACTGATTCGGAGAACACGATACTCCCGTAATCGTTTATGTTTCGGTGCGTACCGACAAAACGATACGGAGTCCCGGCTGATACCGGGAAATACTTCATTGTAATAGTGTACGAAGGCACACCTATTTGGTCGAATGTACCAGCCGCAGTAACATACCCCTTTAATGAAGTGAAACTAATGACCGGGACTGATTCCGCTGTGTAGTTGATGGCTTCCTTGATTTCCTTATCAGTCTTTTCAAGAGCATCTATGACGGAATCATCTTCTTCAAGGAAGAAAGCATCGTAAAGGTTAGTCTTGTTTGAAGACCATAGGAAGACATAGCCATTTGACGGGGCGATAAAATGGACATCAAACGAAGTGCCATTCGCTTTATCCGCATCAAGGACAACACCCACATCATTGTTCTGCGGAATCCCCGTGTAGAATATGAGGTCGGCATACCCGGCCACAACTTTGTATGTCCCAGTGAAACGATATGCCTTCCCAGATTCAACCGGGACATAAAGGAAAGACTGCCCGGCAGTACCGATTCCGGTAAATGTTCCCGTTTTGGTTGCATAACCGACCAACCTCTGTTGCCTTGTAGAAATGTCTATGTATTTCTTTGACATTTCCAATTCGGTGTCTATCACATCTATCTTCCCGTCAAGTTCGGCCTTCATAGCCGCCATACGGTAATCTACCGAGGTACAGGAATAATAGAACAAGGATGCCGAAATGCTGGAGTTCATAACGAACTTTGCGGCATTTTCCGGGGCAATAAGTTTAAGGTCGGTCGCTTGCAGATTGGCAGAAGAAACGGCAAGAAGGACATTGTTTGCGTCCACGAATCCCCATAGTCTTGTACTTGCACCGCCCTTCCCGGTAAGTGTGAACACATCGCCTTTCTTGCAGTTCACGATGGCATAGCGATATGCGTTTTCCACCTGTGGTGTTAGGGTAAGTGTCGCACCGATAGTTCCACCGAGAGCGACCGACATTCCGTTCACGAACGGGATAGAAATCTCACCTACTTTGGCCTCTAATTGACTGACTTCGCTTTCCAGTTGGACACCCATCGCGGCACTCAACGCCTGGGTCGCATCGTTGGTGGTGAGGTTGTTTACAATGGTGAAAGGATAGTCAACACTCGATCCGGTGTCACCCTGCGCTCCCTTCAGTCCGGTGAAGGCGAGGGTGAGCTGTTGGCCGTTGAGGGAGACCGCGCATTGCGGGTTGCCGGAGGTGTTGTCCACGGTTGCCACCACGGAGGTCACGCCCGTCTCGCCCTTCAGGTTGGTGAACTGGAAGGTGAAGTTCTTGGCGGTATTGGGGCCGGAGGACTGGACGGTCACTCCCGGAGTGCCGACATTGGAGTCAACGGTGGCGTTCACAGTACCGAATCCGGCCGCATCGCCATCCTCTCCGTCAACACCGGGGTTGCCCTTCATATTGTGGAAGTCGAAGGTAAGGAGGCCGTCCACGAAGGAGACATCCACGGAGGGAGTCCCCACATTCGCGTCAACGGAAGCTGCTGCCGCGAGGGAGAAGAGGACTTCCTTGTGCCACAAGTCCTCGTTGTAGATGAGCATCGCGACCTCGCCCTGCTCCACCTCCAGTCCACCGAAGTTGGTGTAAGTCCCTGCGGTGTAGGCGATGTACGCCAACGGCCCCGTCATAGTCCCCGGATCGGTGGTAGGGTCTGCCGACCCCGCGATGGTGTATCCCTTGCCCAGGGCGGTGACCATCCCGTTGAGGATGCCGTTCAGTATCTGCCCCGTGATCGCCTGGACACCGTTCTTCTTGATGTAGGCGTTGATGAGGGCCTGAAGTGCATTGAAATCTGCCATATCTCTACTTGTCTTTTGCTACTTAAATATCAATTCCCACAATTTCGTAAACCATTTGCCAAGCGGTTTCCGGAATGTCCAGACCGCCAGTCCCATCGCAACGAGCAGAACCCACGGAAATGCGCCCAATCTCGCCCTCTGCGACCACGATAGGGGTTTCTCCACCTTGACCTCCTTGAGTGTCTCCACGGCTACGGAATCGCGCTTTATGAGGGTGTCGCGGATTGTCTTGTAGCGGTACACATACTTGTCGCGGTACTCCACTATCCGGACGGTGTCACCCTTCACCCATTCGCGGATGTAGACCGAATCGTGTTGGATCGTGGTGTCCACCTGGTAGACATTGCGGTACTCCGTGACCACCTTCACGCGCTCCACAATCTTGGGGGAGCAAGAAGGGAGGGCCACAAGAAAACATAAACCCACGGTTGCTGCCAGTTGTTTAACAAAGGACATTGCGCGACCCTCCCTATTCTATCGTTATCAGGATGTCTTCGCCCTCCTTGACGGCCTTCTCCATCTCCTTGTAGAGGGCCTTGAAGGTGGCCTTGCTTTCGGTCAGTTGCCCCACCTTCGTGTTCTTCCCCACAAGGATGCAGCCGAGGGTGTCAAGGGCGTTGTTTCCGGGGTGGATGAGGATGCCTTCGAAGCCGGGTACATCCAGGAGGCGGGGCATCTTGCCACGGCAGAGCTGCCAGTACCACGCGACCGCGGCATACTTTGGCGAGGTCACATTCATCGCGACCTTGTATGTCCCCGTGGGGATTGCCGTCTCGCCATACACCTTCCTCTGCTTGATGAAGAAGGTGGAGTCGGTCTGCTTGAGTCCGCGTGACTTGTCTTCAAGTGTGTTGCAGAAGTAGACACCGTCCACATAGAGGCGGCCTATCGTGTAGGTCTCCTTCTTCCATCTGCGTTCGACTTCAATCCTCATTGTCGGCCTCCCTCTCTTCGCGGATTTCCCGGTCTATGTACCGCTTCGTGTCGGTGCGGAACTTGACCATCTGGTTGTTGAAGTACATCCCGATGCCAAGCACCGATGCCGTGTAGATGAGGGACTGGCCCAGTATCCACAAGACGGAATCCGCGACCTCGCCCTCCGGAGGGATGACGAACCCCGCGATGGTCAGTCCCCATCCCGCGATGAAGGCAACCACCGCAGTCACGATGGCGAACTTCTGCTTGATGTCCATTGTCTTCCAGGTGTCCATAGCCTAATATATTTTCACGCCATCCTTGCCGATGGCGAAGTCCACATTGAAATCGTCATTGAAGTCCGCGTAGGTCTCTTCGCAGAGGTCGGACACCGGGACGGTGAGGTACACATTCGTGAACACCCCCGCGCACTCGTCAAGGAACCTCTGCCGGAAGGTGGTGAAGGTGTACTGGGAGTCGCAGAACACCCCGTTCTCGTTGAGGGTTCGGATGATGTTGTCAAGCACCTGGATGCCCACCGACTGGATTTCCAACTCGTTCCGCTTGTCGGAACGGAGCCGGTCTATGTAGAAGAGGGTGAACTGGAAGGTGACGAGGGACGATTCCACACTCGCGGTGTGGATTCCCTGCGTCCATCCGAAGACCGCGTACTCCGCGTCCGGAAGGGAGTTGAGACGGAAGATGTCATTCCGCACGATGGAGGACACGGAGGGTGTCCCCGATGCCACGGTCTCAATCTGCCGTATGGTTTCCGTGAGGGTCATCGCTTGAGGGTGTTAATGGGGTTCATTGGCGAGACACGCCCGCGTGGGCCACCGAGCCACAGTCCGCAAGAGGCCGCGGAGTAGAGGTTGGACTGGATTTTCTTGCAGACGCAGTCGGTCAGCTCCGGGAAGGCGGTGCGGTTCTCAAGAAGCCATTGCTGAATCTCAAGGGCGCAGAAGTCGGCCTTCGACTGGTAGTAGTACTGCATCTTCGCAATCTCGTCCTGGGTGGCAACGGTGAGGTTCTCATCGTTGGACTTCGCCACACCGAAGTTGCCGATCTTGTAGGAGACCTTGTTGGTCAGTTCCACGATGGCGGTGTAGGCGAGGTAGTACTGGCACTTGTCCACCAAGTCCTTGTATGCGACATTCTCCGGCTCGTCCAACTCCTTCGCCAGTCCCAGTTCCTTCAACTTGCCCAGTAGGCAGGTTCCGAGGATGGACTTGAGGGAGATTTCCTGGGCCTCGCGGATGGAGGACTGGATGTACTTTCCGGCCACATTGTCGGAAATGGAAGAGACCGATTTCACGAAGGTCTCCGAAACGAGAAGGAATTCCTTGTCTGCCATAGTCTATTCGTTTTCAGGGGCCGGAGTATAGGGGAGGTTGAGTATCTTGTGGGCGGCCTCGTCATCCAGTCCGAAGAGGACTTGGAGGGTTCCCAGTTTCTGCTCCGCAGTCATAACGGTGGATTCCACCACACCCATCAAGGCTTGCGTTCCACCGACACCGAGCTGCGAGGCGAGGGATGTCGCGGTCTCTCCGTTGTCTCCCATTGAGAACGGTTCAATCTCAAGCACATCTGCCCTGCGGTAAATCTTCTCGAACGCGGACTTGATAAGTTCCTGCATCGGCATCACCTGGGTGCGATTGTAGAGTGTAAAGGATTCCTCATATTGTTCGTTGGCGAATCCATTTCCTTCCGTTGGAATGCCGAAGAGGTTGGGGTTCGCCCTGAAGGATGTGAAGATGCGCTGACGGCAAGACTCCGCGAGGGCCTTGTACTTCTCACCGAAGTCCGTGATGTTGGGGACTTCGAAGGTGGTCGCGGACTCCTTGTTCTGGTTCCACGATAGGATGTATCTTCCGGCATTTTGCGGGCCTCCGAATTTCTCATCAATCGCCCGCTCGATCTCTTCCTTCATCTCATCGGTGGGAATGCCGTTGTTGAAGTTGATAATCATTGAAGGATTGAATCCGTTCGCCACCGAGTTGAGGTGGTAATCGTCAATCATCCGCTCCGTCTCGCAAGCCTTGACCGCGGCCGCGTATACTGGCATCGGGTAGGTGTGCAGGGAGTCGGTCTTGACATAGAGAATTGACGATGCGTGGGAGTTGCGCTGTTCTTCGGAGAGGGTTGCCCACTTGTCCTCAATGTCCGCGATGAACTCCGGATAGACCGTCACCTTCTTGCTCGTCCTCTTCGTCCATTCCTCGCAGTAGTAGAACACGGTGTTCTCCTTGTTGCTACGGAGGTAGTGGAAGGGGATGTGATAGATTTCGGACGGCTTGCCGTCACGCCCACGGATGATTTGGAGGGCCATCCCACCGAAGGTCATAAGGTCGAACGCGAGGCGGTTGACGATTTCGGTGATGTCAATGTCCTGGAGGTTCATCACCCCGTTCTCCATACCAAGACGGAGAGGTTCAATCTTTACCTCGTTTCCAACGATGAAGTCAACCGTTCCCTTGATGATGGATCGGAGTGTGGGGACTTGCTCCCCAAGCGAGAGAAGATAGTCGGGGTAGGTGTCCCTATCACCCCATTCTACACGGTCTTTCCCGCGAACCATCGTCTCCTTCGGTAACACGATGTTTGATTCGATGTAGGGGTCAATGGCCGCGAAGGACACATTCGCCCGCACCTTGTCAGCTTTGGTACTGTTCATATTCTATCTCTTTGTTGTATTCTTCGGTCTGCAACCCGTTGTCCCGCACCACCAGTAGTCCGGTGGAGAGGGCATCCCCGTCTGCCGTCAGTTCGTACTGGTACTCGCCCGGTGTCACACCCTCCGGAAGGGTCAACGCCACATTGAAGTAGAGTTTGAGGATTCCAATATCAATGACGAGGGCGTTCACCACGGTGTCAAGGTCTACCGTGGACTTCATCGCGAAGCGGATGGTCGCACCCTCCGGCACTTCCGTGTCGCGGGGTACATACGCGACTTGCGCGTCCGTTGTGTTGCTCAAGTAAATCATCTTGCCGTCAAATATACTTTCGCGGATTTTCGTAAAAACAAAGACTCCCCACCGCTTCCGGCAGGGAGTACTGGGTTGGAGGATGGGGATGGTTTAGGTGGTCGGGGTGGCCGTGCAGGTCATCGGGAGTTCTCCCGCGATGTCCTGGAGGACAACGGTGTAGCCGTTGCGGTCTCCCCTCTGCGTTCCGGTCTGGCCGTCCGATCCGGCGGTGAGACGGACACCTTCCTCATAGCCGAGATACCACATCGTGCCGTTGTTGTCTTCCACAACAACCACCATTTCGGTCTGCGCGAGTGCGACAATCTCAAGCCGCTTGGTTGCGTCCATCTTGTTGAACACCATCGTCAGGAGGGTCTCCACATACTTCGTCCCGTTCTCCGGACTGACATTCCAGTTGGAGGTGAAGGAGGAAGTGTTGGGGGAGAAGGCGTACTTGTAGAACTTCTTGGATGCCTCCATCGTGATGGCGGTCACAACCCCGGAGGTCACGGTGACGGAAGCCACATCAGCGAAGTTCGCGATGTAGACCGTCTTGATGCCTCCCATATTGGAGGAACAGTCGCGGGCGATACCCGCAAGGGTCTGTGAGCAAGCCATATTGCGTTCGTTTTTAGGCGTTAAATGATGGAGGGCGGGTGTTGCCCCACCCTCCGGGATTCAGTCGCTTGTGGCGAAGATGTTGGGTTTACTCACCCTCACTCGCAGGGGCGGCACACGGGCAAGCACCCATCGGAACGGGGGCATCGTCCATCGCACCGACCGCGATGAGTTCGGAGAAGTGGTAGGCCACACCGGAGTTCCACTTCACTTCGTAGCGGAACATACGGTTATCGGAACTCCACCAGATGTCAACGGCCTCGTTGTCATTCTCCATATCGCAGCCGTAGACGAGGTTGTCCGCGAAGGTTCCCACGATGGCGTTGGTGGAGGCGAGACCCGCAGTCTTGATGACGCGGACATCCGTGCCGGGGAGAAGGATTTCCTCCGGGTTGCCGTTGCCCATATCGTAGTGGTAGTAGTTGAGAACCACCAGGTCATTGAGCAGGGCGCGGAAGATGGCGGGATCGACGAAGATGACACCGCCCTTCTCCAGGGCCTCTTCCGGCATAGCGAAGTACACGGCCTTGACGGCATCGTAGGCGGCGGTCACACCCGTGAGGGTCACGGCCACCACATTGGCATCGGCCGTGAACTGGGTCAGGAAGCCGTCAATGAGGTCGGAACTTCCCGTGTCACCCTGCCAGATGAGTTTCTCGATGCCCTTGTTAATCTGGCCGATGAGGGTGTCCACGATGTACTGTTCGAACGGCAGCTCGTTCTCCGTGGCGCGGATGCGGACGAGATACTCCGCATACTTGCCGAGCAGGGTTTCGGGGCAAATCTGGCCGTCCACCTTGATGGCCGCGGTGTTGATGACCTTGTTGGCGAGGGCGATTTCGTCAAGCGGGTTGAAACCGCAAGAGGAACCATCCTGGAAGGCGGCCTCCAGGTGGAGGTAGTTGAGGTATGCATCCTTCTTGATGCCAGTCTGGATGCCGATGCGCCCACGGGTTCCGGTGTTCGGAAGGCCGAAGGAGGCGATGATGAGGTCACGGTTGGTGGCCACATAGTCGGCCAGTCCGGTGACGAGGAAGTTGGTAACAGCCATAGTTGTATGAATTTTTAATGGTTTTCTGCGCTTGAAATATCGTATTGCGATAAGCCGTAAGAAAATGCTACTTGCGGAGCATTTCAGCGAGTCGGTCAAGGCCCTTGATTCCGGTCTTCTGCGCGGTCGCGGATGCCTTCACCTCTTCGTGTGCGGGTTCCGCGAGGGGCATCTTGGAGAGTTCTTCGACCTTCTTGGAAAGGGTCTCCACCTGGGAGCGGAGTTCCGCGTTCTCCTTGCGGAGGTCTTCCACTTCGGGGGCCTCTTCGGGTGCGACTTCGGCTTCCGGATCGCGAATCTCCGCGACCTTGCCTTCGACCACCACGATGGTCTTGCCGTCCTCCGTCTTGTACTCACCGTCCGGGGCGGGAACGAGACCCTCTTCGCCTTCCACGAAGACGGCATCACCGGCCTTCAGGTCTTCCTCGCCTTCCCACACCAGTTCACCGCCATCGGTGGCGATGCGTCCGAAGGCCTCTTCCGGTTCTTCGTTGGCGGGTGCTTCCTCCGGGGCAACCTCTGCCTCCGGGTCGCGGATTTCGGACACCTTGCCGTCCACCACTACGATGGTCTTGTTGTCCGAAGTGATGTAGTCACCATCCGGGGCCGCCTCGCGGTTGCCCTCCTGGTCTTCAATGTACACGGCATCGCCCTCCTTGAGGTCTTCCTCACCATCCCAGGCGAGAACGCCCTTGTCGGTGGTGACATTGCCGAAAACGGCCAGCAGCTTCGCAAGCGCGGCACGGAAACGATTGATTTTACTCATATTGCTTTTGATAAAGGATTTGAAAATTCTTGAGAACTGGCCGTCAAGGTCATCAACAATCTCTTCCACGGTCTGCTTGTCCCGCTCCGGGGTGAGGTCGAACATACCCTCAAGGGAGAACCCTTTGTATGTGCCGTCCTTCACCGCCTTCCAGACATCGTCATTGAGGATGTGGAACTCCGCGAAGAGGGAGCCGTCCGCGATGTCATCAAAGCCGTCAACGGAGACCCCGTCACCCTTGATGAAGTACTGCACCATATAGATGTCCGGCAAGTCTTCGCCCTGGTGCATCGCATTGAGAATGTTCTGCCGGGATTCGGCAAGGTATTTCTCTGCCATCACGCGGATGGTCTCCGGCTTGTAGATGATGTAGTACTCACCGAGCCGGTCATCCCTGCGGTAGATGGGGAAGTCGGCCCGCATCACAACGCCACGGACAAGCCTCTTCTCGTCATCGGTGACGGAGTACATCTGCATCTTGCGGATGTTGTCGAAGGCGAGGAAGTCCGACATCACGGCCGGATCGTCCACCAACGAAATCTTCATCATCCCGGTCTCTTCGTCCGTGATGAGCGCATCAAATACGGGTATCCCCCCAATAGTGACCATAGACAGTTCGCTTTTTGGGGGGATATATCGTTTTGCGAAAAATCGTAAGATTTAGAAGGAAGACTCTTCCACCTGAACCTTCGATGCGAGTGCGGAAGCCTCCAGTTCGCTTTGCAGAATGTACACCGGATTCGGCTCCATAGCGCGGTTCAAGGCCGCTTCCGTGCTTGCTCCGCTCACCACGGTTGTGGTCGGTACTGCGGTGTCAAGGGATGGCGCGGACACCGTGGGAGTCTCCGGAGCCTGGGTGGACGGGGTGGAATCCTTCGACACATTGGTGGCGCGAATCTTCGCGATGTTCGCCAGTCCGGCCGCGATGACGGCCGCCGCGTTGATGGCTCCCACGATAGGCCCCGCGATAGGCCCCAGTTGTTGTGCCGTGGAGAAGGCCGTGACCGCACCGGAAATCATATCAATGGTCGCGGACGCGATGCGTAGGTTCTTGGCCGACTTGCCCTCGTTCTCCATCAGGTCTGCGAGGCTTGAGGTGAGGGAGGACACACCGGACGCGTAGGCTTGCATCGTGTCCATCTTCTGCTTGGCCGCCTCCTTCGCCATCTTCACCTCCATCTCCCTCGCCCGTTCCTCCGCTTGCATCTCTTCCTCAAGGGCGGCTATGTACTGTTCCACCTCCGCTTCGATGAGTGCGTTCTGCTCGTCAATCACTCCCTGCATCTCCTTGTCGAAGGAATACTTCTCCCGCATCTTGGAGAGCATCTTGGACATAGCCTTCTCCCAAATCTTCTCAAGATCGTCTGCGGTCATCAGTTCCTCTTCAAGGTCTTTCTTGATGTCCTTCGCGACCTCCTTTCCCGGCTTGCGGGACTTCGCACCCGCCACGATGGTGTCCGCGAATGTCACACCGGACTGGTAGTTCTCCTTGAAGGCCACGCCCGCCTTCATCTCTTGGCCGAAGGCTTTGGCCGCGTTTCCGATGCCCTTCACGCCTTCCTCCTTGAACACCTTGATTGCTTCCACGATGCCCTTGAACGGGGCGATGACGAACTTGAGGATGGCGTTGCCCACGCCCATCACGCCCTGGATGATTTGGTTGAGGATGCCGGAGGACGAGAGGAACGAGGCGGCCTGGGTGATGAGGTCACCCACATACTCCACCACATCCTGAAGGATGCCGGAGAAGAAGTCCATCACGGGTTTGAGCGCATCCAACAGCTTCTTCACCCCCGCGAGTGCCTTGTCATTCTCCTTCACGCCCTGCGCGATTTCGGAGATGAGCGGAGCCAACAGTCCCAGTATTCCGAGGATCGGTTGCTTGCCCATCAAACCGAGGGACTTCGTCACATCGTCCATCGGCCCCTTGATGGCGTTCAGTCCGGAAGGGAGGTCTTTGATGATTTCCTTCATCGGTGCGGTGACCTGGTTGAAGTAGTCTCCCACATTCCGTTGGAAGTCCCCCTTCATCGCGTCCATCCGCTTCAACTCATCGTTTATCGCCTTGATGCGACCTCCCACATCGGCCCGTTCCGCTTCGGTGGTGGCCGCACGGAACTCCCTCTTGAGGTTGGCCATCTGGTTGACGAGGGAGTTGTAGGATGTACCCTCCTGGTCGATGGCATCCTTGAGGTGTTCCGCAGTCGCGGTAGTCCCGTTCATCGCGGCACGGAGAAGGTTCTGCCCCTCGATCACTTGCTTGAGCTGCGCCTGGTACTCCTTGCTTCCGAGGTTCAATGTGGCGAGGTTGTCCTTCGCCTTCTTTATCTGCTCCTTGAGGTCATTGAGATTCGCGACCGCATCAACGGTCACAATCTTGACATCTACTTGTCCGTCTGCCATATCAGTTCGTAGTATAGTTGGTTGTTGACTGCACCTTCACGAACTCGCACTTCGTGCATCCGGAGGTGGTCAATGAGTGGTCAATAATCTTGTTCAACGCCCAGATTGCACCATCGAAGGCGTAGAATTGCCGGAAGAGGTTCTCGTCCACCTTCATCCCACGGAAGTCCACATAGCAAGTAACCACGGCACTATCGTCATCGTAGCGGTCACCGATGTACTTCTCCCAGTACTGGGAGAACACGGCACTACCGGCTCCGAAGGTGATGCTTGGAATCTGCGCCTCAAGGGGGTCACCGAAGTCAAGGGACTTGGACACGGACGAACCGCTCATCAGGTAGCGCGAGAACTTGGGCATCCCCGCAAGGAGCCAGTCCGAATCGTAGTCGCAGTAGCCGGGCATCCAACAAGGGTTGTTGCCGTTCATTGACATCATCTCACGCGTATCGTCCGAAAGGGTGATGTGTCCTGACGCGGGCGTGTACATCCCATCGTAGAAGACGAGGGTGTCCCGCTCGTCAATGTGGCCGTTGTCCTTCCCGTGGAACTGGAGTTTCGGCTTGTCATCGTGCATCGGCAGGGAGGTGTTGAGCCAGGTCTTCCCGAAGCCGATTGCGCTTGGGAGGTCATAGGACTTGGACTCGCCACCCTTGTACAGTTCGTACTTGCCACCACCGAGGAAGACTGCGGGGATCGGAGTGGAGCCGTCAACGAGGTCGCAGAAGAACTTGGAGGTCTCAAGCACTTCCACGCCACCGGAGAAGAGGATGCCGTCAGTCATAGACCTTTCGGCCGCATCGAATCCGTATCCGGTGTTCACTCGGAACTCCCCGTAGGGCCGTCCGTACTTGTTCGCGTAGTACTCCGCGAAGTCCCCCTGGAACCCGTTGCGCCACGCGTACCACCTCGCATCGAACGAGAACGGCTTCTTGGAGATTTCCTTCCCCCGGTCTATCCGTCCGTTGATGTCCACCGTCCCCCCGTTGTAGAGGTTCTTTCGGAGAAGGATGTCCACCACCTTCGCGTCCTTGTGGCACACCAACTGGAGGCCAAACATCTTGCAGTAGGAAAGGAGGTAGTCCGCAGGGGTGTTGCCACCGGAAAGGAGGGCGGCCTTCGTGATGGTCGCGCCAGTCCTTGCCGTGGACGAGGTGGAGAGGTCATAGTCAATCGTGCTTCCGGAGAGTTCGATGTCGCAACGGAAGAACTCGCCATCGTTCATATCGTAGGAGTACTCCGGCCACATCTTGTATTCATCGGCAGACCCGTTGAGGTGTCCCCACGCGATGCCCTTCTGCGAGTAGTTCACCGTCACCTTCGCAAGGCCGTACTCCTGGATGGTGAAGTGCGGTGCGTAGGCCGTGCCGTTCTTGATGAGGGTGAAGCCTTCGTAGACACCGTCAATGATGACATCCATCTGCGGATAGTACTCCGGGGGTTGCTTCGTGGACACCCTCCAGGTGAACTGACGGAGTACCACATCGTTCGCGTCCTTCGCGATGACCTCAAACTCAAGCCAGTTCAGGTAGTAGCCGGGCGAATCGTCCGGGGACATACCCGCGGCCCAGTCATCCTCAAGGTCAAGTTTGTACATCGTGTTCGCGAGGGTTCCACCGGAGCCGACCATAGCGAAGTTCACATCCACCGTGTACAGCTTGGAAAGGTTGCCACCTCCGGGGATGGTGAATGTGCCTCCGGAGAAGTTGTCCCATCCCTTCGTGTGGACGATGTCAAGGTTCAGTTCGTTGAGCAGGGGGAGGGTGAGCCACGCCTTCTCCCAGTACGGGTTGGTGTTGACGAAGAACTCCGCGTCAAGGTTCACCGTCCATCCACCGTTGTTGGAGGAATCGCAGATGGCGTTGATGAGTTCCTTCATCCGGAGGACTGGCCGTTGGAGGTAGGAGCGGTAGTCCTTCGCCTCTTGCTCCGTCACTTCGGAGTCAAGGGTGACGAGGGAGAAACCGCCCTGCGCGGCATAGTCCCCGTCCTTGACCGGGAGGCCGACCGATGCGTTGTGGACGAGGCACTTCTTCGCATCGAACGGGGAGGCGGGTTTGCCGTTGTACGCGGGGGCGAAGTTCAGGATGTCCCACTTCGCGTTCACCGAGTTCCCCGCAAGCACATCCCACGCCTCAAGGATCGTGTCGCGGTCAATGTCGAAGTCAAGGGTCTCACCGAAGTCAAGGTCGGCAAGGGTCAGCTTGTTGCCGGACGAATCGTAGGAGAGGCCGTAGAGGAACGAACCCAGTCCCCCGTATAAGGTAACCTTATATTCGTGCCTCTTGCCTTTTGTGGTGATGCCGTCCAGTTTGAGGTAACCGGATTCAAGAATCTCCATCATCTCGTTGTAGATGACGAAGGAGGTCTTACGGCAGGGGTCGAAATAGGGGCCGGTGTAGGGGGAGCCGTAGAGGGTGTTGCGGTCATTCCGGTGGATGTGGCCGAAAATCTCATCGTTCCGTGGCGTACCCTTGAGTGTTATCTGCCGTGAGAACGAATTCCTCACGATGGTGGGGTTGGACAAGTCCTCCATCGTGTAGTTGAGCAGAAGGAACGATCCGTTGTCCAAGTCGGCACGGAGACCCTCAATGTACAGTTCAACCTTGTTCCTCATCGCTTGTAGGTGTTCTGCGCCACCTTCACTTCGAAGGTGTGGTTCTTCATCTTCATCCCGTGGGTGTTCACCGACTGGTACGCGTAGGAGTCCGTGGCGATGACCACGGGGATGTACTTGGACGGGGCGGTGAGGTCAACGAGGTACACATCCGGGGAGTCAAGGAGGTACGGCATCCTGGACGATTCGTCTTCCGTGAGGTATCCGGTGTTCAGCTCAAGGGACGCGGTGGTCTCGTTCATAAAGTTCCATTCCTCCCTGCCAAGCACCGTGTTGTTGTAGTCGGCCTTGAAGGTGTCCCTCGCGTTCGCCCTCTTCAGGTGGGCGGCCCCTTCTATGAGAAGGTGGTCATACCCTCCGAAGGGGTTCTTGTAGTAGAGACAGTACCGGGGGCAAGCCTTCGTCACCTGGTAGGTCACCGCACCGATGGTCACCGAGGTGAGGGTCTTGCCGGAGTAGGTGGCGTTGTTGGCGCAGTCGAACTCCACGCGACCCTTGCCCGCTGCGGAGAGGGCGTTCCAGAATGCGGAGAAGTCCGTGCTTGTGAGGACATTGCAAGTGATGCTCCGCGTGGTGCTTCCATACCTTGCCGTGGCGGTGATGGAGCTGTTGGTGTAGCGGGTCTGCACAATCCTCTGCCGGAGGTCGATCCGTCCCGTGATGGGGACTGACATCCCGTTGGAGGACGGGTCGAAGTTGGGGTCATAACTCCAGTCATCGTTGAAGTCCACCGTCTCCACGGTAGTCCAGGAAGAGCCGTTGGATGACTTCTGCACGGTGAACGAGATGGGGAAACGCCCTGCGGGTGCGGAGGACTGGACGAGGACGGGAACGGGTTGCGCCATATAGTCCGCGCAGATGTCATTGATGCGGACATAGAGGTTGCCGGACGAGGTTGCCCGGTATGCCCTGCCCTGGTAGATCGTGGTTGAACTCACGCGGATGCGGAAGTACTGCGATGCCACCGAGCCGAGGGACACGAACTTGTCTTTCCAAATTGGTACGGCCATAGCGAATCTTTTGACATTGAAATATAGAAAACCGCCCCGTTGTAATCAGGGCGGTCTCTCACCACTTAATCATCTTCCAGAGGTAGTCCCCAATGTCTGCCGTGAGGGCCTCCTGGATGCGTTCGTAGTACTGCGGTATGACTTCCTCCTTCGCCTTCTGCAAATCGTGCGTCCCCTCTATGCCGTCATCGTGAATCTTGCGCGAGATGAGGAAGGTGAGCTGCTTGGGGGTTGGTATGCGCCCGGTGTTCTCGTCCGGACGGGGGATGACTGGCTTGATTTCAATCCACTTGGCGATGGCAGACGAATTGGGCCAGTACTTCGCCCTTCCACGGGCGGGGCCGGTTCCTTCCTCAAGGTACTCCCAGTACTTGTTCATCCGCAGGGACGCAGACCACGAATGTCCGTCCACCGTCACGAAGCAAGTGATGGTGTCGGTCAGTCGGTTCGTTCCGAAGTATGTGGGATGGCCGGATCGGACGAGGTTCTTCACATACCCCATCCGCACCTCTTCGGCAAGCTGTTGAAGGACGGCCTCCGTCCTCTTCAGGTCAAGGAGTTCCTCTGCCATATCAGTACACACCGATGGAGTTCACGCGCACCTTGAACTCCTTCCACCACGCGGAACCGACTGCGCGGAGGGCCTCGTCAATGGTGTCGCGGACGATGGGTTGCCCACCGGAAAGGTAAGGCTTCCACCTCTGCCAAAAGTAGTCACGGGTCAAGACCGCCCACTTGCGGTCTTTGGTCAGTTCAAACTTGTACTTGTCCATAGTATTGATTGTTAGTTGGTCTTCTTCCATTTCTCAATCGCCCTCTTCTCGTCCTCCGTCTTGTCCTTGATGTAGGACGCGACATTGAGGAACTCAATCGCGGGCATCCGGTACACTTCGTTCCACGAAACGCGCATAGTCTGGGAGACGCGGTCTACTGCGGAGACCCATCCCCACTTGTCATAGAAGGTCGAAGGCCCCGTATCATCTCCAACATCGTCTCCCTCTTCTCCTTGTCCCCGATCCTCTTCGCCTCCTTGATTAAGGAGGACTGGATACTGCGAACTGATTGCATCCACCTCTTGAAAAAAAAAGCGAGCAGGGCGAGGACTTCCGCGACCGACATCTCTGCCTTGATGGCGTTGTGGACTTCCAGTATGTCATAGCCTTCGTTGTAGTCCATCCTGACCGGAACGAGGAAGCACGAAAGCATCTCCACGATGTTGTGTTCCTTGTCCCTTGAGAAGGTGATGAAGTCAATGTACTGGGCCGTAGTGACCTTCCTCATATCGGTGACGGGGACGAGGGTGAACTTGCCCACCGGGTAGGACTTGCTCACGGAGGGGATGAGGTTCTCCGGACAATGCTTGTCCAGGAACTTCGCCTTCGCGCAGCACTCCGTGAATTCCGGTAGCGGTAGGTTCAACACTTCGTCATCGGTCAGTCCGGTGAGGATGCCGACAATCTTGACCTTTCGGTCTAACTCGTCCATCTCCGTCTCGCAGAGGTTGACGATGTCAATGTACTTCCCAATGGGGAGTTTCCGGTAGTTGTCTATTGTGTTCATCTGCGTCTGAATCCAAGTGTGTATACGCCCGTTCTGCGCCCGCTTTCAAGCGCATCAAGGGCAAGCATCGTAGAGATGCAGTTGTCATCGTGCAGTCCCTGCGGTGCGTTGTAGGAGACATTGTTCGTGCGGGGGTTGTAGGTGGCTTCGTATGCGGAGAGCTGCACCAACAGTCCCCGGTCATCAAGGAGGGTGACGGCCTTCTGCTCCAACGCCACTTGCAACTGGTTGACGAGCCTCACCTTTTCGGAGTTGGTGGTCACGAAGGGGGTGACGAGGTGGGAGATGTCCCGCTTGTTCCGCTTCTCCAGTTCGTCCTTCAAGAGGGCGATCATCGGTGTGCCGATGGAGTTGGATTCCGCGAGGATGTTCTTCACCTTGCCCCCGTTCAGGGCGAGAAGGTCTGCGATGTACCGCGCTTGCTCAAAGGTGGACTTGTCATTGAAGTAGTCAATGAAGACCATCTCCCTGCGCTCGTTCAGTCCGCAGACGGAGGTGTAGTCCCCACCGGCTCCGCTCCCCCAGTCTATGCCCACATACAGCTCGTTCCATCCCTTCGTGGGGGTGGACACGCACTCGTTGATGTTGGAGAAGAGGATGGAGTCGGAATCAAGGAACTCGCCCAGGTACTCCGTGGTGAACTGCGCCTTCGGCATCATCGTCCGGTACTGTTCCAACTTGTCCTTCGGTAGGAGGAAGGATGTGTCGAACTGGTTGAAGTCAATGGACACGATGCCGGGGTTCTCGCCCGTCAACCCTGCGGAGTAGTAGCGGTAGAAGAACCCCTGCTTGAGTTTCGGAGTGGAGATGAGTAGGATCGGAGCGGAATGCACATCCGTGGTCGGTTGGAGGATGTCGAAGATGTCATCCTGGATGAAGGCGCACTCGTCCACAACGAGGATGCCCGTCACGGTGAAGCCGCGTAGGTTGTCCCGTTGCTCCGCAGACTTGAAGATGATGGTGGAGCCGTTGATGAGTTCCAGTTCAAGCAGGGAATCGTTCTTGCGCTTGATTACGGGCGTTTCCTCAATGGCCTTGACCATCTCCTTGTACACGCGCCTCGCTTGGTCAAGTGTCGGCTCTACCAGACAAGAGAGGGTGTTGCGGTGTTCGATGGCAACCTTGAGAAGGATGTTCTCTGCCATCGTGGTCTTCCCCACTTGCCGTTTGGACTTGACCACGAAGATGCGCCCCGAATGGAACGCATCCTTCATTGCATCGTGTACCGCCCTTTGGTGCGGGTATGGGGTGTATCCTACGAAGGTCATTCGTCACCGAATTTGAACTTCATCTCCATCGTGATGTTCTCCGTGACCTTCTGCTCCAGTTCACCGAGGACATCTGCCATTGCGCGGAGGTCTCCCATCGATCCCCCCTTCTGCATCCGTTCAAGGGTGTTGGTGACAAGGTCATCAATGACCGGATTCCCGGTCTCCTTGTTCTTTCCAAGAATGGCCCTGCGGATGGCATCTGCGACAATGCGGTTCTCCTTCCGCACTTCGGCTGCGCGGAGTTGCCGTTCCCGTGCAACATCCGTGGTAATCCCGTGGGTGTTGCCCTTCACGAATCGGCCTTTCTCGTCTCGTCCTTCCTTTGCCATTTTCCTTTCGTTTTTAGCCACTTTCTCGTTAGAGGTAGGACTTCATCCGTCCCATCTCCAGTTCGATGTCCTTGAGCCTCTCTGCGTCCTCCGGCTCCGGTATGTAGATGCCCTGCTCCGCGCACCACTTCTTGAAGCGGTCAATCGCCACACTCATCTCTTCGATGGTCAGGTCGCGTGACGAGCGAAGGACGGGAACCCGGCCCATAATCTTGTCATCCTTCATCAGGCAGAAGATGTCCGGGTTCACCAGTTTCTTGAAGTAGACATCCTTCGTGAAGGCGAGGGTGTTGCCCGTCTCCATAGCCACCACACCGAGGACGAGGTGTAGGTAGGAGTTCTGCGCCTTCGACCGCCCCGTGAGTTCGCGCAGCTCCACCACCGCGCCCCTCTCGCAGAGTTTGTCAACCCGTTCGAGGAACTGGTGGTAGTGGAGTCCGTTTGATAGGTTGTAGGTCATTCTGCGGTCTTCTTCTTGCGGGTGGTCTTCTTCGCCTTGTCCGGCTTGGGTTCCTCTTCCTTCTTGGCCATCATCTCTTCAGCGATGCGTTGCGCCTCCAGTTGTACTGCGATCCTGCGTGCCTTCTCCTGGTTGTAGAGTTTGCCCACGGACTTGATGAGGTTGAGGATGCACACGGAGCAGCTCCGGTTGAGGTTGAGGCGGGAGCCGGTGAGTGCGCGGTGTATGTTGAACATCGTGTCCACGGCCGCCCTTCCGGGGTAGCGGGAATAGTTGCACTCAAGCGCGGTCTTGAAGTGTTGTTCGTACTGCGCGAGTGTGTTGAATTGTTCGTCAGTCATTTCCATCGTTCAATGCCAATGCAAGTTTGCCGTACATCGTGAGGTGTTCGCGGTAGGCCATCGGGAGCGCGAGTGCGTCCTTTCGTTGCCTTGCGTAGTAGGAGACGGTTGAGTGGTCTTTGCCCATCGCCCTTGCGATGTCGGAGACCGTGTACCCTTCCTCCATAAGCCTCCAAGCGGAGATGGTTCTGCACAGTACCGACTGCGCGTCCCTGCTTCCCGGATGGTAGTCATACCCGGTGACCCTTATCGCGAGGAAGAGAACCGTGTCCCACCTTTGGATGACACCCTCCAGTTTCTCTATTCGGTCAATCTCTCCGATCACCTTGTATGCGAGAACCTTCTTGGCTCCCATAGGGAGGTCGCGAACCGCATCCATTATCTGGGTGACATCCATCTCAACAATGTGCTATGAATAAATATCATTAACTGTGAAATCGGAAACGAGAGGTATGCCAGCAGGGCGATGTACGCGATGATTGGGATGGTCAGGTTTCCGGTGATGAGGGCATAGGCCAGTCCCGTCCACCAGGTCATACAAAGTGAGCAGGCGAACGGCTTGACCGGCTTGATTTGTCGGTTGAGCCACCGGGAGAGTGCATCCATCCAAGAGGCGGTGAAGCCGGATACATCCACTATCCAGATGACAACGAGGGAAAGAAGGAGTATGTCGGTGTAGGGTTTCATACTTGGGCAACTTTGGTTGTGAGGGTCACTTCGAAGCAATCCTTCTTCTGCTCCACCTTGAAGTCAAGGCTCCGGTTCTGCCAAATGAAGAAGGTTTCCTCGCGGTACTGGAATCGCTCAATGTCATCCCCCTCAATCACCACCCTTCTCAAGTTCTCCCGATCCTTCACCTCCATAATGTCAAACCCGAAATGCTTTTGGAAGGCATCGCGGATAAGTGCTTCCAGTCTTCCGATGTGTTCCGAAAGTACTGAATCAACGATTTGTTCATCAAGTGGTTTCATAGTTCAACAGTCACGGATTTCAGTTCTTCCTCAATGGATGCTATCTCGTCCTTCACCTTGCTCAATGCGTTCTCAATTCCGAAGAAGATGAACGGCATCTGGATGGAGCGATGGTTGTTGAGATTGATGGAGCCGGGGCCGTGGTGATCGTACTTGATGGAAGTGAATGTTATCTCGTTCCCGACCCTCTCAAGGAACCGGAGGGTGTCTTCATAGTCCTTCACGATGCCACGCAACCATTCAAGATGGCGCAGCTTGTCGGTGTATTCGTGCGATTTCATACCGAGACCATAAATGAGGTTGTTTCACCGAAGTTCTTCTCAAAGATGTCCACGGCCTTCTCAAAGGTCTCCGCGTGGATGGTGACGGAGTGCGTGTGTCCGTCCGAAATGTAGTTGAAAGTCCAGGCTCCCAGTTCAGTCTTGTTGTCCATTGGTTGTCAGTTTTGCGTACTCTTCCAGGATGATTTTCTTTATCCGCACTATTTCATCTCTTATTGAAGTGTGGCTGAACCCCATCCTCTTGCCCAGTTTCCGGTACGATAGGCAGTCCGCGTACAAGAGGATGAGGGTCTTGTCCACCCGGTTGAGTTTGTTGTCAATAATCCATTTCACAGTCCGCACACGCGTCTCGTCCTCGTTCATCACGGAAGGGTCGAAGAGGTACTCTTCCTCTATCTCCTTGAACTCGCGGTAGGCCGCTTCAGCATTCCCGGAGGGTTTCGATGTCGGTCGCTTTGCTTTCATACTTCCTGAACAGCTTGTAGAAGGGCGAGTTGGTACTGCGGTACTGGTTCATAAGAATCCGTGCGATGAAGAAGTTGATTTGGTTGTTCTCCCACAAGTCCACTATCTTCGCGTCATCGTATTCCAAAAGAATGAGGTAGACCATCTGGCACAAGTCCTCAAGGGTTCCGGAGACGGGTTTCTTGGCTATGTTTGCCAACATAGTCTCCACCCTTTTCTCGCGGGCCAGTTGGTCGATTATCTCCATCTTCGTCACGGTTGAAAATATAGTTGTTGCTACCTTTGGAAAACGAGCATAGCGGCATCCCGCCCGTGTTCGTTAGTCCTCCGGTCATATCCGGTGATTCCACGGAAGTAGGCATCCGTGAACTTGGTCATCCCCTGCTTGGGGCGTGAGGCGATGTACTGGACGGTTCTCGCCTTGCACCATTCCTCCCAGATGGAACAGTCCCGCTTGACGGAGCCGGCCCCCATCGCCCGCCCCTTCAGTTGCCGGATGTCCCTCTCTCGCGGAATCCAGGTGCGCTGCCTCGCGTCTTCGAAGACCACCAGTCCGATCCCCCGCGTCTTGCGGAGTTCCTCAAGGTAGTCCATCGCGCCAACGATGCCGGAGCAACGGATGTCAAGGAACTGGCGGGAGGATGTGTCCCACACCGCCAGTCCCGTGTGCAAACCTGGGTCGATCCCGATAACGAGCATCACTTGAGGTATTTGTCCGGCACTAACGCCAGTATGAGACCGACCGCGATGACGATGGAGAAGGAGAGCTGCATCACCTTCCACTTGGCCCAGATGAGGGCGAAGACCCCCACGATGGCGAAGACGGAGAGGATGATGACGAGGACATTGGCGAGGTTCAGTTCCAGTTCGTTGTTGTTGTCTTCCATCACTTGTCCTCCTTCTCGTCAAGGTTGTACATCTTCTTGAGTGCGATTCCCGCGAGACCGTTCGCGGTGTCCACCACGCCATTCATCGCGATGTGGTCTTTGACGATGGCGGGGTTGGAGAGCAGGGCGAAGAGGCATCCCTGGAAGAGCTGCTCCTTCTTCTGCGCGAGGTACATTGACACTCGCTTGGCTTGTTCCTCCTTCGTAGGAGTGGCGGGTTTGACCGCCTTCATTGACTTGCTCATAGTACCAGTAGTTTTGTGTTGTGTCGGTTAGATTTGGAGGAAGTCCGGGAGGTCTTCGTCCACGGGTTTGGCATCCTTCGGCTTGCGGTCAAGCATCTGGATGTTCTCCGCGAGTACCTCCGTGGGATAGCGGTTGTTGCCTTGTTGGTCAGTCCACTTGCGGGTGCGGAGTTTGCCGGAGACGAAGAGGTTGGAACCCTTCTTGACATACTTCTCCACGAAGTCTGCGCGGTTGTTCCATACCACGATGGTGTGCCAGGTGGTGTCTTCGTGTTGGTTGCCGTCCCGGTCTTTGAACCGTTCGGTGGTTGCGAGGTTGAACTGCGCGACCTTCGCGCCTCCCTGCACGGTGCGGACTTCCGGATCGTTGCCGACCGCACCGATGAGCTGTACTAAATTAAGATACGCCATAGTTGAAATTGAAATTAGAATAGTGATAGTTGTGTGTTTACTTGAGTCTTGCCCAGGATGAAGTCGCAGATGAAGTTCCGTGCGTAGTCTGGTGAAATCATCGAACGATCTTCCGAGCAGAGTCCGGCCTTGCCGGAGGGTTTAGCATCGAATACACGGACGGCCTTCTTGTCCTTTTGAATTGTCAAGCCTCGCGTTGGTTCACAACCGATGAACCAATAGGCGGTTGGCTTCTTGAAATAGTCTCCACGGAGTGTCCGGTTGTTGTCAATCAATGACGGGGATAAGATGAAGTTTGATTTCAAGAAGGTCTGCTCACTCCACGGATTCTCCATAATAAGCCGGAGACCGCGATCCATCGCAACCGCAATCATTTTCACAGCAATACCCCAAAAGTACTCTCTATTGTGAGACCGTTCCAAAACCACCTTCGCCTTTTCCATCGTTGACAGCTTCCGGTTGTTCACGGAGTTGAAACCGATGTTCATCTGCGATGCGGAACAAAAGTATATGCAGGGGAAGAAAGCCATAATCAAATCATCGGAAGTGATTGAATCAAAGATACTTGACCCCCCCCCATAGGCTTTTTCGATCTCCGCAAAGAGGTCTACTTGGTGGTCGGTCTCTCCGAAACTGTCCTGAATGTCATAGTCCTCCGCAGGGATTCCCATCTTGATGAACTCCCGCTTGAATGTCCCAGACTGTTCGAAGAGACAATGAACTTTACCTTTGATTTCCATCACGCCCTATCTTGATAGTCCGTAGATTGCCAGTAGTTTCTTTCTCCTGAATGTCCTCCGAATCTTCTCCTTCCTCGCTTCCTCAATCTCTTCGGAGAACTTGTGGCCCGGCTTGAACTCGCAGTCCGGGTTGTTGTTCACGCCCTTCTTGAACTGGGACACGATGCGACCTTCCGCATACGCCTTCTTGACTGCGTCCGAAAGGAGGCGCGAGATGTCATCGGCACGGACTTCGTTGAAGTTCTCCACCTTCTCCAGTCCCAGTTCACGCGCCTTCCGGATGAGTGTCCGTTCGGAGCATCCGATCCACTTCGCGAGAGGCTTGTTGAACATCGTGGGGAAGTAGGTGCGGATGAGGAACAGCTTGTCCTTCGTCCATACTATCTGCGGTCTCTGCGGGTTCATCTCGCTTCCTCCAATGTCTTCTTGATGTGTTCCGCGAGGTTGCGCTGCCCACGGTGGTATCCCGTCCAGTACTGGCTCCCCTTCATCGCCTTGATGCCCCGTTCCGACTCGCGGATGTAGACATCGCAGATGAGTTGGAGGTCTGCAATCAGCTTCTTCATACTCACTCCCCCTGCTCGATCCAGTACTCGTTCACATAGACCTCCTTGCCGAAGCGGTTCACCACCTGGATGCGTCTGCGGGCGGGGGTGATTCCCGTCTGCTTCTCAATGTCGCAGATGCGGGAGGCAAGCCGTGCCACACCGAAGATGCGGAGCGCATCCATAGAGGTGAGGGTGTTCCCTGCGAGAAGGTAGTTGTAGATGGTCTTGGCCTGGGACGAGAACCGTTCGGCCTCGTCTTCGGTGACCTCGTTGTTTGCCGGGGTCTTGGCTCCGGCCCTCCGGAAGTGGAGGTCGATGCGATCCAACTTGGAAAGCACATCCCGCTTCTTCCCTGCGGGCAGGGTCTGCGCCTCGTTCCGCAGTTCGCGGATGAGGGCGTTGATGTTACTCTTGTTCATTGTTTGTTGAATTAAAAAGGTAAATGATTATTTGTTGTACCATAGGTTGTCGAAGTCCGGAAGGTCTTCCGGAAGGTCTTCCTTGAATATGGGCGCGATGGTCGGTGTCTCGCGCCACCCGTAGATTATGTTCTCTGCGGGATCGTTCTTCATCCTCCGCGTCTCCTTTTCGTAGTAGAGGCAGATGACCTCGTCCACGATGCCCTGGCTCCGGTTCTTCGCCACCTCAAGGATGGAATCGTACTGCATCATCCGTTGGACATCCTCTTCACCGAAGAAGTCCTTCGCCCTCTTTTCGAAGTCCCGCCCCACGCGGTGCGAGATGAGAAGGTTGTCGCAGAGGTTCGTGAGGTTGGCCGTCCCCGCGATGGACTCCTTCCGGAGCAACTGGAAGGACTGTTCCTTGCGCGGGTGGCAGACGAGGATGATGTGGATGTTCTCCCTCTTCGCCAGTTCCTTCAAGTCCTTGATGAGGCGTGTCTGCAAGTCATTGTCGGAAGACGGGCCGTCAAGGTCAATCGCCATCAGGTTGTCAAGGAGGATGAGCTGCACACCGTTCTCCTTCACTATCTCGCGAATCTTCTCTTGCAACAGTTCCCACTCCGATCCGTACTCGTTGTTGAACAACCAAAACTTGCCCTCAAGCCACTTGTGGATTTCCACGCAGACATTCTGCGGTGCGTAGAAGAACTCATAGGGCGTTGTCTTCTTCTTGACGAGGTCTTTCCCTGCGGCCATCTGGTCAAGCCAGGACTGGAACCTCTGCCCCTGCAACTCGCCACTCCACGCGGCCACCTTGTATCCGTGTTGGATTGCCGTGAGGGTGAACTGGTTGAGAAGGGTGGTCTTTCCCGCTCCGGAGAGGCCGGACAACACCGTCACATCACCGAGCGCGAAACCGCCAATCTTGCCGTCCAACTGGATGAGGCCCGTGGGGATGTGGACGATGGACGAGGAATCCACCCACTTGATGTCGGACATTGACAACCAGAACTTGCCCCTCGCGTCCTCTGCCACCGGCTCCGTGCGGACTGGCTTCTTCATCCCGTAGTATGACCTCTTGTTCCGGTATTCCTCCCGGTCGGTTCGCGAGTATGCGGACGGATCGTAGTGGATGCGGAACTCCTTCCACCCGTAGTGGGAGCAAGAGTTGTGGAAGCACTTGAAGCCAATCGCCCCGTTGTCCAGGTGGAGGATGGCCGCGTCCTTGTGGTTGGGGTCGAAGGGACACTCCGCGAGAACCAGTTTCTCCCCCTCCTTGTACCGGCTCCGCTTGATGACCTTGATGCCGTGCTTCTCAATGAAGCCGTCAAGGTCGAACCGCTCCGTGGAGTATCCGTTCATCCTGGACGGGGCCTCCGGCTTGGGGTACATACCCGCCACCTTCTTGACATACGCCTTCCCGGTCTCAAGGACGAAGGGCGGTACATAGATGAAGGAGGACACCCGTTGCGGTCTTGACTTCGTGCCAGTCCCCTTGTTGGACGATGTGCCGATGACCTTCACGATGCGCGATGCGTTGAACACCGAGATGTCCACCTTCACCTTCTCGTCCGAAAAGAGTGCGTCCAGGGCGCGGAGGAAGTCGCGGACGATGTCCGTTGTCTCGTCATCGTTGGGTAGATCGACCTTGTAGTAGAGGTGGTATCCGTTCGCGGAATCCGCGATGACGGGCCAGTTGAAACCCTCGTCACGGAGGAAACGGCACACGGCCCTCATCCGCAGCTCTGCCTCCTTCTTCTCCGCATCGGTCGCGTTGGTGTCGGAAGGGCGTTCAGGGTCGAAGTCAATCAATATCCACCGCCTCCGTTCAATGTCCCCGTCATTGGTGGTGGACTTCGGCTTCGCGATGATGACATCGTGTTGGGAGCGGTCATAGCAAGCCTCCTTGACTTCGTTGAGGGTCGCGTAGATACCGCATCCATCGTACTGTCTCATCTGCGCGATGGCGGTCTCCGCATCGGTGAAGTAGCCGGAGTAGTTCTTGCCACCGGAGAGTATCCGGATTTCGGTGAGCGGGAGTTCCGTGTGGAATATCTCCCACCATTGCCGTATGGTCTTATCGTCTATCATAGTCCGTTGATTTTCATTTTTGATTGGAATCTGGTTGAAGGGTTGTCCACCTTCTTGACATCGGTGGACAGCTCCGGGATGATGTACTTGGCTTCGAACCCTACCCAGGACTTCTCAACCGCCCTGCCTATGCAGTCCTCTGCGGTGTATCCGTAGGGTTGAGCCTTGCCGACCTCGCGGACGATCCCGTCCATAGCCTTGCGTGTGTTCACGCCTCCCTTCTTCTTGCGGACTTTCATCCAGTCGGTCGCGGTCTGCTCCGTCACCCCCAGTTGGATGAGGTCGGCCTTGAAGTCCGCATCGGTGTAATCGTGAACGGCTTCGCCCTGGGCCGTAGGCCCTTGTTCGATAAGTATATTCGTATTAGTATATTCTCCCCTCAATTTTTGAGGGGTGGAGACCTCAATTTTTGAGGGGTGCTTACCACTATTTTTGCGGGGTGACACCTCAATTATTGAGGGGTGCTTTTCGTAGAAGTCTTCGGCCAGTTTGTAGAAACAGTAGGGTGAATTGTTCTCCCTGCCACGGAGTTCCTGAATCAGTCCCATTTCGACAAGGCGGTTCAAGTGCCGTCTGCTTGTGTTCTCCGTCCATCCAGTCCATTGTGATAAGTAGGATGTGTTCCCCTTGTAGATTCCGGCTCCGGACTGCGAGAATTGGTGAACCAGGGCGAAGGTGAACAAATCGCCTCCAGTAAGTCCCAGTTCGGTCACCATCCACCCTTGAAGGTGGAATCCGTCAGTTGGTGAAAAGTTCACTTTGCTCATTTGTTAAACCAAATGACCTGCCACTTTCTGCACCGATGGCGGTCGAGTGCATACTTGTAGCAGGTCAGTAAATCGTCTTGCAGTTCGCCGCCACGAACTTCTGCTACTCAAATATCGTTTTCCGATTTTCCGTAAAGTTTACTCCTTCCCTGCACGGGGTTTCGTGAAGCGGATCGTGGGGGTCTCCGTCCGGTGGTAGTAGTCCGGGAGTTCCGCGTCTGCCTCCAGTTTGGAGACGGAAGCGGAGAGGGTCACCGTCACATCCGGAGGGAGGATGTCCTTCAGGGCCTCTTCAACGAGGGACTGGTAGTGGTCGCAGAGGATGTCCTTGTCCACCTCCGTCCGTGTGGAGGTCGCGGTCGCGAACGAGTAGCCGAGCGATCCCTTCACCTTCTCGCATCCGGTCATATCCATCACCTCGCGAATCTTCGCCTTGACGAACGCGATGGTGTTGTCCACCGCCTCCATCTGCCGGGTGAGGTAGTCCTTCTCTGCCTTGAGGGTCTTCTTCTTGTCCTCCTTGCCCTTGAGCCAACGGCCCAGGAAGTCAACGCACTCCGTGTTGAGCAGGGTGCGGAGTGCCGTCACTTCGGCCTCCATCATCTCCGTCTCGTCAGTAACTTCGCCTTCGTTCTCCGCGTAGGCGCATTCCAGTTTGTAGGACGCGTAGTCCAGACTGGAGAGAATGTCTTGCAATTCCTTGTAGTCCATAGTGGTTGATGTTTAGAATACTGGTGTGATGTTGTGTTCGAATCGGTAGGACTGCACATCGCGGTCGAAGGTGTCCATCATCTCTTTGGTGGCGTTCACCATCGTCTGCCATACGGTGCGATAGTCGGCTCCGGACTTGGAGGTCTTGTTCTGCGCGAAGGCGGCCACCACCTTGAGGTAGTCCGCGCCACCGGGGAGCAGGGTGGAGATGTCCTTTCCGGAAGATTTTTGCGGAGCGGTCTTCGGCTCCACGGCCTTCTGCGCGGTCTTCTTGCCGGAAGTTTTTTCCGGAGCCGGTTGGGAGGCCCCCAGTTGGAAGCGGACATTCCCGAAGCGGTCAACGATGGTCAGGGAGGTGATGGTGCGGGTCTTTGTATCGTATCCGATCTCGCTCACATCGAAGGTCTGCCACACGCGAATCTTGCCGTCATTGCCCTTGCCGTACTCCTTGTCGGAAAGTTCCACGGAGACCTTCGGGGCGGTGTACAGCTCACGGCCTATGCCCCAGTTGAAACACGCCCTCTTGAAGGAGTCGCTTGCCTGGCCCTTCTCCGCTTCCGTGTTGGACTCCGTGCCGACATCCTCCTTGCCGACCCATTCCTTCTTCTCCTTGTCCCATACTTCGACAAGACAGTAGAGGCGGTCACCGATGAGGCGGTGGGATCGTTTCCAACCCATAGGGCCGTAGAGTTCGTCCAGGATTTTCATATCCACGCGGGCGTTCTTGTAGATAAGGAGGTTGGCCTTGACCGCGCCTCCGTTGGTTGTGGTGGTCTGCGCCACCCGGACTTCGATGTCCTCCTTTTGGAGCAATCTTATTTCATCCATAGTAAAAAGGTGTTATTGGTGTGTTAGTCCCTCATTGCCTCAATCTTCCGCTGAATGCAGTCTTGTAGTACTCTTGCTTCCAGGAGGTAGACGAAGGCGAAGATTGCGAGGTCTACCTTCTCCATTGTGTTAACCATATCTCGCAAAGACGAGAAGATTTGGGAGATGTACATCGGGTTGGTCTTTCCTCCTTCCTTGAGGTTGGAAATGAAGGAGCCGTCTTTCATCGCGGCAAATGCGATGTTCTGCGTGGGGGTGATGAGATTTTCATCCATAGTTGATAATTGTTAAAGGTGTTATTGGTGTTTCTCTTCGTAGTATCTCTCCATCGCGATGTCCTCCGCTTCGTTGTAGAGTTCATCGTAGTGTTCAAGGGCGTACTGGTATTCCTCTTCGGTGTCGAACATACTGCGCGACATCTGCCACGGGAGCGGGAAGTTGTGGAGGTTAATCATTTGGATCGAGTGATTTTGCAGTAGTCATCGGGTTGCTTGACGCACTTCCCCTGCACATAGTGCCAACACCGGAGGCAGAGGTTCTTCGTCTTGATGTTGCTCATCGTGCGCCCTCCAGTCTCTTGGATGCCCATCCGCAGAGACCCGCCACCGCGAGGCAGCCGACAGTCCACCAGGTGAGGCTTCCGTCCAGTCCTTCAACGCATCCGGCCAAGATTGCGATGATGCAGATGTAGCCGAGGATGTCACTAATTTTCTGCTTGCTCATTGTTCGTGTTGATTAAAGGTGTGATTGATTAGGATTCGCGGGTGACGATGATGACGCGGGCCTCGCGGTCGAAGCGCGTGGAGTAGACCCGTCCCAGTTCGCGCCCCAGGAAGGAGGCGTAGTTGTAGACGGTGACGGACTTGTTGGTCGCGAGAGACACCGCGATGGTGCTTCCCGGTTTCATCTGGATGATTCTCGCACGGAGCGAATTCTTTTGAGTGGTCATATCTATGTTTGTTTGAGTTTGCTTAAAAACCGGAGGGAGCATCCCACCCGCTCCGGGTTCCCAAAAACTGATTTGTGTTATTAGCCACCGGATTCTGCTTGGGTGGTTTAGTTGAACTTGATGCCGTATCCGCATCCCTTCACGAAGTCGCGGAAGGACCAGTAGTGTTCCAGATAGTCCTTGCCCTTCAAGTTGCAAGTGAAGGGGTTCTGCTTCTCTCCGTAGACGATGACGAAGAAGTGCTTAATCTTCATCATTATGGACTTCTCCATCCGGTCTTGCATCGCCCACATCACCTCCAGTTCCTCATAGGCGAGATCGATTTCGTAGGCCCTGCGGACTTGGCCGTTGAGAGACTCAAGGGAGTCAATCTTGTCGGCAATGCCCTTCGCGTAGTTCTTCTCAATGGTGTGCTTCTTTGCCCAGTTTTCCAGTTCGGAAATTCTTTCGGGAGTCCATTCGGTTGTCATAAGGCGTTGAGTTTATAAGGTGTTATTAAAAATTCTTTGTATCTTTGTATCTAACTGACGGGACAAAGGTACAAACAAAATTTGAGTTCCGCAATAGGCATTACAAAAAAATTAAGAGTACATTACAAATTTAGTTAGAGTATGACCAACCTTGAGAAGATGGCGTACATCAATAAGGTATTCGGTCTGGCTTGTGCGAAGGGACTGTGCCGGACGAGAGCGGAGTTCGCCAAGTTATTGGATTTCAATCCAACAACCCTCTCCGGTGCTATGGGTAGCAGACCGGACAACCTGACCGACAGTATGATTGCGAAGGTGAAAGCCTTCTCCGAAGAACACACCCTGGAATACGAACCGACAACCGATTCCGACTCAAACAAAATTTGTGTCATCCCATACGAAGCGAGGGGCGGTACGATAGGAGACTATGTGGAGGGAGTGAGCGAGTATGACTGTGAGCGGATCGTGTCCCCCATCAAGGGCGCGGACTATGCAATGGAAGTGACTGGTGACTCAATGGCTCCGGAGTATCCTTCAGGTTCACGCGTCCTCATCAAGAAAGTGAGCGAGACATTCATCGCCTGGAACGAGACCTATGTGCTTGACACTCCGGACGGAGCCGTCATCAAGAAGGTGAGAAAGACGGACGATCCATCGGTAGTGGAGTGCGTGTCGGTGAACCCCGCGTACCAGTCATATACAATCCCGCGCAGCTTCATCCGTGGGTGGTATCGCGTCCTGATGGTGATGGCACTCAAATGAAAAGGGGGCGCATCCCTGCGACCCCTTGACAAAAAACACCAAACTCTAAACACCCTATGGATGAGTGATTCACACGATGGAAATATAGAAGAGCGGATTTCCGTAAGGCCGGAGGACATACTGGAAGCGGAACGCATCGAAGGGAATCCGGAAGCGATGCTCCGGCTCATTGATGTCCTCTTCTTCCTCCGTGACGATGACGGCCTCCCGTCATAAAAAACCGCCAGTACCTCACGGCAATGGCGGGAAAACATACTTATACATATGAAAAAACAAAAAAACACGGAACGGACGATTCCCATCGTTCTGCATTCAAATATAGGTTCGCACGAAAACGGAAACGGGGATACCATCACGGCATCCCCGTCCTTGTACTAAAACCAAATTCGACTATGAAGAGAAAAAGAGTCTCTACCCCACAAATATAGATACGGATGAAATGGTAAAATCTTTCACACATTCGTAAGATTTGACAAGAAAACCGCCATTCCTTTACCATTTGAACAGCTCAAGCACCTTCCGGTTGGCATCGTCCAACAACCCCCAGTCCCGCTCAAGGTAGATGTCCGTCACCCGGTAGTCACCGATGTGGCAGAGGCACTCGTCCACCGTTGCCTTCTCCACGCCCGCCTTGTATCGTGCTATCGTTGCCCAGGAGTGACGGATGGCCCCGAAGGTGAACACGGGTATCCCCTCGTCCTCGCACCACCGCTTCAACCCCTTGTTGACCTTTGCCGTGGCGTACTTGTCCCTCCCCGCCATCCGGTGCAGGGAGACGAGCGAGGGGAGCCGGTTCTTCACGCACTCCGGGACTGTCACCCTCATCTCCGCTCCGTCCATCCTCCGATCCCTCGTCTTCCTCCGGTTGTACTCCCACACATCACCGATGTCGGCAGCTTCGTACAAGTCCGCGAGGTTCACCCCGCAGAGCGCGAATGACAAGACCGCCACATCCAACGCAGTCTGCACCGTGGGCAACCGATGCCGTGCGTCAATCATCCTCTGCACCAGTTCCACCGACAACGGCTTCTTCGCCCTGCTCCTGGGGTGCTTCGGTATCATCCCCGTGAACGGACTGCGCGGTATCAGTATCGTCCCTCCGTCCTCATCGTTGTACATCTCCTTCGCCTTGTTGAAGATGTGCGCCAATTTGGCCATATTACGGCTTTCCGCGCCCATTGGTATCCTAACCCGTCTGGACGGAGATACGCGCCCAGACTGAAAGGAAAACGCCTTCCCGTCCATCCATTGGAGGAAGTCCGAAAGCAGAGGCTTGGTGATGTCATTGATGTCGATCTCGCGCCTACCCAGGAACTCCGCGAAGGTGTGGCAAGCCGTCACATACTGGCATCTGCCTCCGGCACTCTTGGACTGGATGACCTTGTCCGCGAACTGGAAGAAGTCAAGACGGAAATTGTGCAAGACATCTGCACTCTTCATCCGCGCCACCACCCAGTCCACATCCTTCCCCTCAAGCTGCGCGTCAGTCAGTCCTTCCACCGCCCCCATCATCTGCCTCACAACCAGTCCGGCCGCCTCAAGCACCGACTGGGACTTTATCCTCAAGCCACGCGTCAGGTCACCGGGTCGGCACACCACCGATGTGGGGATGCGCCTCACCTTCCCGTTGAAGTAGACGCGGACGAAGACGAGGTACGATCCATCCCTCCGCTTGTTGGAGGGGATGACGATGGGTTTGGCGGTGACCATCGGCAATGGTGCGAAGTTTGGTGCAGACAAAAGTAAGACAAAAATCGCGGAAAACGAAGAGGGCAACCGGCTCCCACGCACCTGGGACGAATAGTTTTTTCATAGGTTAAGTTTTAGGTTAGAATTGCGGAACGGGACTGTCGGGAGACACTCCCGTTCATTCTTTTCCCTGCGTGGATCGGCTTGCAATGCCGATTCCTCTCCGGGAGCCGAATAGCAATCCGTGCCAAAGGTTCCCCCGCGCAGACAACTGGAAGACAAAAACTGCACGAAAAAGGGTTGGATCGCTCCAACCCTTAACACCTTTTTATTTCAACACGGCAACGAATGCCAGTACAAAGATAGCGATTTTTTGCTTTCGTAAGTCAGTCAATTAGGGCCGAGAATGACTGTGTTTGTCCTTCAAAAAGCGGTTGAAAAGTTCTTCAAGTTGTGCAAGCATCTTACTTGCATCAATTTCAACGCGGGCCTTAATATCTTCGCAATCGAAGGTTATTCCTTTTTTGTCAAATGTTACCATATTCATTTAGGGCCGGAAGTGAATGTCTATTCCACACATCGTGGTTGCGTGTTGCAGTTCGTGAAGGAATTTGCAAGGCATTGCATATTCGTGTTCTACATAATCGTTGTAGGCATCCATCAAGATAAACCGCACCGTGTTTTTTTTCGGAAAGAAACGGATTTCGTATTCATCACGGATGATAGCATAAATCTCATAGTTCGATCTCTTTTCAAAACCGCACTTTCCGAGGATTTCTGCCGATAGTGGGATTGCCTCAATATCTTCGTATGGGTAGATGTCATTGTAAAATAGCATCGCACCCCTTTCTTGCAGTTCGGAAACCTGTTGGATTTCGCCGAGGTCATTTTGCACCCAATCCCCGACCATCAAATCTTTGATATTCATAGTCCTTCTTTTTCTTACAAGTTACGAATTTTCAGCGACTTATCCAAGCGAAAACTCAATCAATTAGGGCCGAAAGTTATCGACTTCCGAGTACGGCTTTGTTTTGATAATCGTAGCACAGATACTCGCGGCTAATCAGGTTCTTGTCGAGAATATTTCCGAACCGAATCACCTTGAGTAACTTGTTTTGAGTGTCCACGACAAGGATGTTTGCCGCAGGATGCATCGGCGATGCGTCGCTTCTGTTCCCGAACGGCGTCCCACGGGTGTTGCCGGCCTGGGGAAGTCCCATGACAAGCAACCCAGGATACTTTGCGGGATAGTACATATACTCCGAGTGGGTGTGTCCGGAAAGCCAAACAACGAACTTTCCACCATTGTTCACCCAGGTCTGGATGATGTCACCGATGGGGTTTTCTTCTCCCTTCGTATAGGAAGTGCTGCCGGCTGTCCCGATTCTTTTCCGCAATGAGTATTTCTTTTCAGCCGTATAAGAACTTCCATAGTGGAACGGCACCTGATAGCCAGTTTTGGCATCCATTATATGCCCGCCCCCCTGATTCTGGTTATAGATGAACTTGTGGGACGAATCGTCCCATGTCTCGTTGTTCCCGCTATAATCATCGAGGGGGAAGTGGCAGAGGAAGATTACGGAGAACCCGTATGCGGCGTTGTTTGAATCAAGCGTTTCTGCAAGTTTCGCCGCAAGCCATGTCTCTTGGTCATTGGAAGT